>OKSC01002873.1_pt1 | contig 13827 bp, 12 predicted proteins | sample 1601161 | NCBI WGS metagenome assembly OKSC01 (sample SAMEA3541552, study PRJEB24748) | human gut metagenome | biome: human gut; feature: human-associated habitat; material: faeces | place: China | collected 2012
CCATGTCTTTTGTAACCTCCTTGACCACCGTACCGGGCACGGGATTCAGGCTGGAGAGCACCTCCAGCTCCACATTATACTTTTTGGCCAGCTCCACGCTGCGGTTGTTCAGCACCTGTGCACCCAGAGATGCCAGCTCCAGCATCTCGTCAAAGGTGATCTCATCCAGCTTGCGGGTGTTGCGCACCTTGCGCGGGTCGGCCGTGTAAACGCCTTCCACATCGGTAAAGATCTGGCAGCGGTCTGCGTGCAGGGCTGCTGCAATGGCAACAGCGCTGGTGTCGGCGCCGCGTGTCGCGCAGTTATCCATGGCGGTTTTTTCTATGTATTTGTGCGCTTCCTCTTCACTCATGTTGTAGCGGTCTATGAGCAGCCATTTTGCACGGTTTACAAGCCGTATCTCTTTCATTTTCGATTCGAGCTTGACTGCTCGCCTTTCAAATGCCGATAAGCGGTTGTGCGTTGCTGCGGCAAGCCGTATGGCACTTGTGATGCTCTGCCGCGTGCCCAGCCGAGGGAAGGTTAAAACGCCGTAATCCTCGACCTTGTAGCTTACCTGCTCAAGCAGCTCCGCCTTTACAAAAAGCAGGACTCCCACAGAACTGTCCGTACAGAGCGATTCCGCGAATTCAATTCCGAAATCATCGGGCAGTGGGGCGTTTATCAAAACCAGATCAAACTGATTTTCCAGCTGCCGCCGCTTTGCGTCCGCAATGCTTACCGCCTCCGCCACGGGCGAAAACCGCAGCTTCGATAATATATCGTGCAGATAATCGGCAGCCTTTTGCGAGGAGGAAACTATAAGTGCGCTGAGTGTTGTTTTATCTCGGTACACCCGTTATGCCCCCTTTTAAATGCTTTCGGCGCAGCCCTCCGGCAAAACGCGTTTTATAAACTCGCTGTTTTTCGCAATGTTGCGTGCCTTTTCAATCGTGTCGGGTAAATTGGTAAGTGAATCCGTAACAGCCGAATCGGCGGTGAACAGATTGCAGTTGCACGGCGCTGCGGGCTTTAAATTCCGCTTTATTCCGTCAAGCCCCGCATAGATTATAAGCGCATAGACAATATAAGGGTTGGCGGCAGGATCCGGGGAGCGCAGCTCCATGCGGCGGTGGCTTTCGCTTTTGACCGCAGGTATGCGTATTAATTGCGAACGGTTCTCATGCGACCAGGTAACATATTTCGGCGCCTTCTTCTCGCCGAGCCGCTTATATGACGCCGCAACGGGGTTGAAAAACGCTGTCATCTCAACCGTGTGCTCAAGCACGCCCGCCATAAAGCTTTCTGTCACATCCTCGCCGCTTTCCGCCTTTACGGAGACATTTATATGAAGTCCGTTTCCGCTTTCGTGCATTAAGGGCTTCGGAGAAAAATCCGCGAAAAGTCCGTTTCGGCGGGCAATCGTCTGAACAACCGATTTAAAGGTGACCGCATTGTCCGCAGCATTCAGCGGAGTGCTGTAGCGGAAATCTATCTCATTCTGACCGGGGCCCTCCTCATGATGCGAGCTTTCGGGGGAAATGCCCATTTCAAGCAGGTTAAAGCATATCTCGCGGCGAACGTTTTCGCCCTTATCGTCGGGCGCTATATCCATATACCCCGCTTTATCAAACGGAGTGTCGGTCGGCTCGCCGTTATCATCAAGATTAAACAGGTAAAATTCAAATTCCGCGCCGAAAAAACAGGAAATACCGGCTTGCTTTGCTTTTTCAACCGCCTGCATTAAAATATATCTGCCGTCCTTTTCAAAGCGCCTGCCGTCGGGGTATTTAATATCGCAGAACATTCGCACAACCCTGCCGTTGGAAGGACGCCACGGCAAAACCGAAAGGGTGGACGGGTCGGGGTGTAAAAACAGATCCGATCTCACCACATCGCCGAAGCCCGCTACCGCCGACGCATCAAAGGAAACGCCGTAGGTAAAGGCACGCTTTAATTCCGACGGCATTATGGAAATATTTTTCTGCCTGCCGTGAATATCGCAGAACGCAAGGCGTATAAATTTTACGTCCTCTTCCTCAACAAAGGTCATTACCTCATCATAAGAATACATTGCCGATCCTCCTTATTTATCGCGTGAATTAAAATAAAAAAAGCGTCCGCCGATGCCTTAAAGGGGACAAAAGCCCCCCGGACATCACCGAACACCGTTGCTCCGTGTCATATAAACAATATATAAATATTATAATAAGGGATGGCTTAATTGTCAAGTATTCTGTTTTTGATTTTTTTCCGAAATTCGACCTGTTACGAGTTGATTTTTTGTGTTCTTTGAGCAAATGATTAATTTTGTTAAGCGATTCGCTTATTTTGATTAATAAAATTTCGCAAAAATCGCAAGACGCGTTAATTTATGCTTTGTTGAGATTTTTGCTTGACAAAGGGGATACGCGGCGTTATAATAAGCGCAATGAAACGGCAAGGGTGTCGGTAATTGATTTTACCTTCCTGCCGTTTCTTTATTTTTGTGAATAACGGTATTAAAAGGCGGCAACGGCGTCGCAAAAGGGAAATTATCTACCTCGTTCCCTTTTATACACGCCGCTGCCGCTTTTTATTATCACAAATTTTGAAAGGAACGATCGGTTATGAGTTCAATCAACGAAATTTTTGCAAGCAATGTATTTAACGACAGCGTAATGCGTGAGCGACTGCCCAAAGAAACATATAAGGCGCTCCAGCGCACCATAAAGGACGGTCGTTCCCTTGATCCGAACGCCGCAACCGTGGTTGCGAACGCAATGAAGGACTGGGCTATTGAAAAGGGAGCTACCCACTTCACCCACTGGTTCCAGCCGCTTTCGGGTTTATCCGCCGAAAAGCATGACAGCTTTATTTCTCCCACCTCGGACGGCAAGGTAATAATGGAATTCTCCGGCAAGGAATTAATACAGGGCGAGCCGGACGCGTCCTCCTTCCCGTCGGGCGGTCTTCGCGCCACCTTTGAGGCAAGAGGCTACACCGCGTGGGACCCGACCTCATATGCGTTCATCAAGGACGGAGTGCTTTGCATTCCTACCGCCTTCTGCTCATACGGCGGCGAGGCGCTCGATAAAAAGACTCCTTTGCTTCGCAGTATGCAGGCAATAAACAAGCAGGCGTTAAGGGTATTAAAGCTTTTCGGAAAAACGGATGTAAAATCGGTTAAAACGACCGTCGGCCCCGAGCAGGAATATTTCCTTATTGACGAGGACGTTTACAACAAGCGCAAGGACCTTATATATACGGGTCGCACCCTTTTCGGCGCAAAGCCGCCTAAGGGACAGGAGCTGGAGGATCACTATTTCGGAATTATAAAGCCGCGTGTTCAGGCGTTTATGAAGGAGCTTAACGATGAGCTTTGGAAGCTCGGAATTTTGGCTAAAACCGAGCATAACGAGGTGGCACCCGCACAGCACGAATTAGCGCCGATATTCACCACCACAAATATTGCGGCGGATCACAACCAGCTGACAATGGAAATTATGCAGAAGGTTGCTAAAAAGCACCATATGGTCTGCCTGCTGCATGAGAAGCCCTTTGCCGGAGTAAACGGCAGCGGCAAGCACAACAACTGGTCGCTTACGACCGATACCGGTGTAAACCTTTTAAACCCGGGCGACACACCGTATGAAAACGCGCAGTTCTTAACCTTCCTTTGCGCGGTCATAAAGGCGGTTGATGAATACCAGGATATGTTAAGAGTATCCGTAGCCTCTGCCGGAAACGACCACAGACTCGGCGCAAACGAAGCGCCCCCGGCAGTGGTTTCTATGTTTCTCGGCACCGAGCTTACCGATGTTTTAAAGGCAATCGAAAAGGATGAGCCCTACGGCAGCAAGGAAAAGGAAATCCTTAAAATAGGTGTTCATACGCTGCCGAAGTTCCCCAAAGACTCTACCGACCGCAACAGAACCTCGCCCTTTGCGTTTACGGGCAACAAGTTTGAGTTCAGAATGCTCGGTTCTTCTTCGTCCGTTTCCTGCACCAATGTTGTGCTTAACACCGCGGTTGCAGAGGAGTTAAAGCAGTTTGCCGATGAGCTTGAGGGCGCGGCTAACTTTGAAGAGGCTTTGCACGAGCTTATAAAGAAGACTGTTACTGACCACAAGCGCATTATATTCAACGGCAACGGCTATGACGACGCATGGATTGCCGAGGCTGAAAAACGCGGACTTTTGAATCTGCGTTCAACACCCGAGTGCCTGCCGTATTCTCTGCACGAAAAGAATATGAAGCTCTTTATTTCGCACAAGGTTTATTCCGAGACCGAAATGCGGGCAAGATACGAAATTCTTTCGGAGAACTACTGCAAGATAATCAACATTGAGGCGCTTACAATGATTGATATGGCGAAAAAGGATATTTTACCTGCGGTAAGCAAATATTCGCACGAATTATCCGATACGGTCATTGCAAAGGCAGCCTGCGGCGATATTGATGCAAGCTACGAAAAAGAGCTTTTGGCTAAGGTAAGCAAGCTTAACACAGCAGCCTATAAAAAGACCGAAAAGTTAGAGCAGGCGGTATTAAAGGCTAAGGAAATAAGCGAAACGCAGGAGCTTTCAATGTATTATAAGGACGCGGTTTTCGCCGCTATGAGCGAGCTTAGGATTACGGTTGATGAGCTTGAAACCGTTGTTCCCGCAGATATTTGGCCTTATCCGTCCTACGGCGATATGCTTTTCAGCGTAAAATAAAAAGAAATTTATAAATTTTAAGGGATGATTTTTTATGAATCAAGCAATATATGACGCTATACACAGCGAAGTATACGGCGTGTGGTTTTTAATCGGCGCGGCGTTGGTGTTCTGGATGCAGGCGGGCTTTGCTATGGTAGAGACAGGCTTTACCAGAGCAAAGAACGCCGGAAATATACTGATGAAGAACCTTATGGACTTCTGCATCGGTACGGTAATGTTTATTCTTATCGGCTTCGGTCTTTTCCTCGGGGAAGACCTTGTGGGAATTATAGGTAAACCGGGATTTGATATTTTCACCGATTACGCAAATTTCGATTGGTCAAATTTCGTTTTCAACCTGGTGTTCTGCGCTACCACCGCAACAATAGTTTCGGGGTCTATGGCGGAAAGAACGAAATTCCTTTCCTACTGTGTTTATTCGGCGGTTATCTCGGCGGTTATTTACCCGGTTGAGGCTCACTGGACATGGGGCGGCGGCTGGCTGGCACAACTCGGCTTCCACGATTTCGCAGGCTCAAACTGCATACATATGGTCGGCGGTATATGCGCGCTGATAGGCGCGGCAATGGTCGGCCCGCGTATCGGTAAATTTAACCGCGATAAAAACGGCAAGGTCAAAAAGGTAAACGCATTCCCCGGTCACAACCTGCCGATAGGCTGCCTCGGTGTATTCATTCTTTGGCTCGGCTGGTACGGCTTTAACGGCGCGGCGGCAACCTCAATTGAGGAAATGGGCTCTATCTTCGTTACCACAACAATAGCTCCGTCGGTTGCAACCGTTGTTGCTATGATATTCACTTGGATCAAATACGGCAAGCCAGATGTTTCAATGTGCTTAAACGCTTCTCTTGCGGGTCTTGTTGCAATCACCGCTCCGTGCGATGTGTGCGACGCATTCGGCGCAATAGTAATAGGTGCGGTTTCGGGACTTATAGTAGTATTCGGCGTTTGGTTCCTTGATTACAAGCTCCATGTTGACGACCCTGTAGGCGCAGTTGCGGTTCACTTCTGCAACGGTATTTGGGGAACGATTTCTGTCGGCTTGTTCGCTACCAAATCCGCTCCGGCGTTTGCCCGCGGCATTGGCGACGGCGTAAACTTCGGCGCTAACCAAATTGCAGGCGAGGGTCTTTTCTACGGCGGCGGCTTTAAGCAATTGGGGCTTCAATTGCTCGGTATGTTCTCAACAGCTGCATGGACAGCCGTTACAATCACTCTTTCATTCCTTATAATAAAGAAGATATTCGGTCTGCGCGTTTCCCGTGAAGAAGAAATGGAAGGACTGGATGTTAAGGAGCATGGCTTGCAAAGCGCTTACGGCGGAATCGCAATGCTTCCCGAGTATATAGACGAAGACGAGGAAACTGTTGCCGTCACGGGCGATACACCCGTTGCCGAGGCGGTTGAGGTTAAGGAAATGCCCAAGGTTGCGGCGGATGTGCCTGCAAAGGCAGACGGACAAAAGATTACAAAGGTTGAAATCGTCTGCAAGGAATCCCGTCTTGAAAGCCTTAAAAACGCAATGGTCGGCATTGGCATTACCGGTATGACCGTAAGCCATGTTATGGGCTGCGGTGTGCAGAAGGGTCAGCCCGAATATTATCCGCGGCGCTTTGCTAGAAACCTCTCTCTTACCTAAAATTCAGGTAGATATAGTGGTGGCAAAGGTTCCTGTATCGCTTGTTATAGCGACCGCCAAAAAGGTGCTTTACACAGGTCACATCGGCGACGGTAAGATATTTGTTTACGATGTTGAAAATGTTGTAAAGGTTCGCACCGGCGAAGAGGGCTACGACGCACTGCAGGATATTGAGCAGTTCTGATAAAAAGGCATAAGAGCTTCCTGATTTTATCGGGAAGCCTTTGCACATTTAAAAATATGAAATGAGGAAAAAGTTATGTGTTCTATTATGGGCTATATAGGAAGCCGAATCCCGGAAGAGGAGTTTAAGTTAGGCTTTGACATGACCGTTTCGCGCGGTCCGGATATGTCGAGAATTGAAAAGCTTAATAACGGCTTTTTGGGATTTCACCGTCTTGCGATAATGGGGCTTACCGATAAGGGTATGCAGCCGTTTTCATACAAGAATAATAAGCTGGTGTGCAACGGTGAAATTTACGGCTTCCGCCCCATAAGGGACGATCTTATAAAGCGCGGCTATACCTTTGAAAGCGACTCGGACTGCGAGATTTTACTGCCGCTCTATGAGCTTTACGGCGCGGATATGTTCAAAATGCTGGACGCGGAGTTTGCGCTTATAATTTATGACGGTGAAAAAGACGAGCTTATCGCCGTGCGCGACCCCATAGGTATACGTCCGCTTTATTACGGGCTTGATAAGGACGGAAAGGCGATATTCGCCTCCGAGCCTAAAAACCTTGTGGGGCTTGTCGGTAAAATTATGCCTTTCCCGCCCGGGCACTATTATAAGGACGGCAAATTTATTTGCTATAATGATATAGCGGCGGTAGATGAGGTGTGCCACGATGACCTTGAAACGGTATGCAAAAACATACACGATAAACTGGTCGCGGGCATTGAAAAACGGCTTGACGCCGACGCGCCGCTCGGCTTTCTTTTAAGCGGCGGGCTTGATTCCTCTCTTGTGTGCGCGGTTTCGGCAAAACTTTTAAAGAAACCCATTAAGACCTTTGCAATAGGTATGAGCACCGACGCTATAGACCTTAAATACGCAAAAGAGGTTGCGGATTACATAGGCTCGGATCACCGCGAGATAATTATAACCAAAGAGGATGTTTTAAAGGCGCTGCCCGACGTTATAGCCATCTTGGGCACCTACGATATTACCACCATACGCGCAAGCATAGGTATGTACCTTATATGCAAGGCGATACACGAAACTACCGATATAAGGGTTTTGCTTACGGGTGAAATTTCCGACGAGCTTTTCGGCTATAAATATACCGATTTTGCACCGAACGCCGAGGAATTTCAAAAAGAATCGCAAAAGCGTGTGCGCGAGCTGCATATGTATGACGTTCTGCGCGCCGACCGCTGCATTTCGGTAAACTCGCTTGAGGCGCGCGTGCCGTTCGGCGATCTTGATTTTGTAAAATACGTTATGAGCGTAGACCCCGAAATGAAGATGAACAAATACAACAAGGGCAAATACCTTTTGCGCCACGCGTTTGAGGGCGATTACCTGCCTTACGATATACTTATGCGCGAAAAGGCGGCGTTCTCCGACGCGGTAGGTCATTCAATGGTGGACTATTTAAAGGAATACGCGGAAGCCAAATACACCGATAAAGAGTTTGAAGAAAAGTGCAAAAAATATGATTTTGCCGCGCCCTTTACCAAGGAATCGCTTTTGTACCGCGAGATATTTGAAGAAAAATATCCCGGTCAGGCTGAAATGGTAAAGGATTTCTGGATGCCGAACAAAGAGTGGGAGGGCTGCGATGTAAACGACCCGTCCGCCCGCGTGCTTTCAAACTACGGCGACAGCGGCAAGTAAAAAAGAAGCAATTTAAAATGAAACCCAATAAAAACTATAAAAAGCTCGAAAGCTCATATTTGTTTTATGATATTGAGCAGCGTGTCAAGGCATATTCCGCAGAGCACCCCGATAAAAAGCTGCTGCGGCTGGGTGTGGGCGACGTGACCCTGCCGCTTTGCGACGCGGTTATTAAGGCTATGTATTCGGCGGTAGAGGATCAATCGAAAAAGGAGACCTTTCACGGCTACATGCCGGAATGCGGCAGTGAGGAGCTTAAAACGGCTATCGCGGGCTATTATGCCCGCCGCGGGGTGGAGCTTTGTAATGATGAAATATTTATTTCCTCGGGTGCGGGGGACGACCTCGGCGATATTCTCGATTTGTTCGACCGCGATAACACAGCGCTTGTTATTGAGCCGGCGTACCCCGCATATGTAGATTCAAATATTATAGCGGGGCATAAAATTGTACATATGCCGTCTGATAACTGGACGCATTTCGCACCCTTTCCCGATGATAACATAAGGGCTGATATAATATACATCTGCTCGCCTAATAACCCTACGGGGGCGGTGTTTGAGCATGAAAAGCTCAAAGCGTGGGTGGATTACGCCAATAAAAACGGCGCGGTTTTGATTTTTGATGCCGCATACGAGGCGTTTATAGGGGATAACAACCTACCGCACAGCATATTTGAAATAGAGGGCAGCAGGGATTGCGCTATAGAAATATGCTCGCTTTCAAAAACGGCGGGATTTACAGGCGTGCGCTGCGGATATACAATTATCCCGAAAACGCTTAAAAGAAAGGGTATGTGCCTTAACGATATGTGGGTGAGAAACCGAACCACCAAAACCAACGGGGTATCCTATATTGTTCAGTGCGGCGCGGCGGCGGTATTTTCCGAAGAGGGGCAGCGGCAGGTAAAAGAAAACCTCGCTGTATACCGCGGCAACGCAAAAACACTTATGAAAGCATTTGATAATTGCGGAATATGGTACTGCGGCGGCGAGAACGCGCCTTATATATGGTTTAAATGCCCGAACGATATGACAAGCTGGGAGTGCTTTGACCTGCTTTTAAATGAAAAGCAGATAATCGGAACACCGGGCGTGGGCTTCGGAAAATGCGGCGAGGGCTATTTCCGCCTTTCCTCCTTCGGCGATACAGAAGAAACAAAGGAAGCCGCAAAACGGATAATCGACCTTTTCGGGTGAATAACAAACAAATAAGCATTGATTTAATTTTCTGATTAAATCAATGCTTATTTGTTATATGACGGAATAAAATTATATTTCGGAACACAAAATCATTTTATACAACCGAAAATATTATCATAGTTTATAAAGTCATACGGGTATTTACCTAATAGTTCTCCTGTACAATTGTATATATATTTTGTATTGCCTTTTGTTATTACTACCGTACTATCGGTATAGTTATGTAATGTTCCTACTTCATTAAGAATTTTTCCTTTTTTTATTATAGGCATAAACCCTGTTTTCCTGCTCCGATGCTATAACTATCATATCTTAGCAAATTCGCCGGAAAGCTCTATACAGGAGTCAACTGTTCCCAAAAGGGCTTTCCCGAATAAACTGGCTTTCGTTTCAACAGCACCGTTATTAAATATGATGTTTACAGTCATCATCGGTGCACCGACAACAAGTTCTGTTCCTTTATCTTTTAGAATTCCAACCTTGCCGGTAAGAGCTTTTTTAACTGAAAGTATTGCCGTTTTTTGATCGCATGAATAACTGAATTTTGACATATTAATTCCCCCGTTTTATTATTCCGCCATAAATTTATTATAGCCCGAATATGGGCAATTGTCAATTAAAAATTATCATATACAATTAAATTGGTGATAAATTTGATTGTATATGATAAATTATGGAAAACAATGAAACAAAAAGAAATCACACAATATGCTTTAATTAAAAAGTATAAAATCAGTACCGGACAGCTTGATAGGTTGCGAAAAAACGAAAACATCAGCACCCACACATTAGATATTCTCTGTAAAATTATGAATTGCAGATTAGAAGATATAGCCGAATTTGTGAATGACGGTAAGACAAAAGAATAACTTCATAAATGATAAACTATTGTTCGGAAAATCTTAATTTGTGAAGCTGAATAGACTCCCTTCGTTTGCGTTGGATAATAGAGGAAGACGGCTGTTTGTACAGAAGCTATGGCTTTGCATATCTAATGTCTAATGTCTAACATCTAACATCTAATATCTAATCGATTTCCCCTCTGTCCTTTAAAAGCTTCAGCTTTAAAACCGCAGCCTGTGTTTTTGCGTCGGTTATCTCGCCGGAAAGTATCATTTGTACCGCTTTTTCAAGCGGTATTTTTTCTACGCTTAAAAATTCATCGTCGTCGGGGTGCTGCTCGCCGTAGCTTAGCCCCGTTGCGGCAAACATCCAAATAACTTCTCCGCAATAGCCGGGGGAAGGGTAAAGCTTACCCAGCGGTATAAAGCTTTCCGCTTCGGCTCCCGTTTCCTCCTTTAGCTCACGCTTGCCGCAGGCAAGTGGGTCTTCGTCTGCGCTGTCGCGCTTTCCTGCAGGAATTTCTGTCACGATTTCCATATAAGGATAGCGGAACTGCTTTACGAAAAGCACCTCGTCGCTGTCGGTCAGCGCCGCAACGCAAACGCCGCCGTTATGCTCAATAACCTCGCGGGTGGAGGTCTTGCCGTTCGGCAGCAGAGCCGTATCGCGGCGGAGCTTTATAATTTTGCCGTTATAAATGTATTCGCTTGTAAGCTGTTTTTCTTCAAGATTCATTAAAATCAACCTCTTTTAATATAATTTACGGGAGAGTGGTATGATGAACAGGCTTATAAAACCCGTTGTTTACGATTATTCCGCGCGGCGAAGGGCGATAGACAACCTTTGCGCCGAATATGAGCTTATAAAACGCACGACTGTCGGGCGCAGCTGCGGTGGGAGGGATATTACCGCGCTTAAGATCGGCTCGGCTGCGGAATACAGCCTTATTGCCGCCGCGTTCCACGGCAGCGAGCATATAACCTCTGCAGTGCTGCTTATGTTTATCGAAGAATTGGCAGACGCCGTTAAAAACGGCGGTTACATAGCAGGCTTAAACGCTGCGCGCGCATTGAACGGCAGGGGAGTTATTTTCGTTCCCTGCGTAAATCCCGACGGTTGTGAAATAAGTATAAGCGGCATAAATGCCTGCGGAGAGCTCGGAGACACCGTAAGGCGGCTTTGCCTCGGCGACTTTAAGCACTGGAACGCAAATTTGCGCGGGGTGGATATCAACCATAATTTCGATGCCGATTGGGAAAAATTAAGAAATAAGGAGATAAAAGCCGGAATATTCGGGCCGTCACCCACGCGCTTCGGTGGCTACAGACCCGAAAGCGAGCCCGAGACTCTTGCGCTGACAGAGCTTTGCCGCACCGCAAATATCAGGCAGGCGGCGGCGCTTCATTCGCAGGGCGAGGTGATATATTGGAGCTACGGTAATTCGGAACCGCCCAGAGCCAAAAAAATGGCGGAAATAATGTCTACCTCATCGGGCTATGCGCTTGATGTGCCTGTCGGCATTGCAGACGGCGGCGGCTTTAAGGATTGGTTTATAACCGAATTTCGCCGCCCGGGCTTCACAATTGAGCTTGGAACGGGCAAAAATCCGCTGCCTGCGGCGGACGCTGAAAAGATATATATGCGCGTTCGGAAAATGCTCATGCTTTTTATTATGATGTGAAGCGGCAACGGTTTAGTACCGATAAGTATTATAGTCGATGCAAGCCCCTCTGTCAACGGATTTTCCCGGACAATACAATACTTTGGACCGATGTCAATAAAGCAGACAGCAAAAGAATCAGACAAGGCATAAACAACGCTTCCTTTTGGTTAATGTGACAGAACTCAGCCGAGGATTTATGGTTGCGACTGTCGGTCATAGGTAAAATCACATACCCAAACAATATTCGGAGCGGGTTGATTAAAGCTTTCGGTAGTGTGACAGGACTCATTTTTTACTTCCTCAAGCGCTTTACCCATTTGGACAAAGCGCTTAAGGATACTCCGTATTCGTTATGCATCTGAGCATATTCTGAGAAATCGATGTTCATCCAAAACGGAACTATGCTACAGAGCAGCCGATCCCTGTAAAAATGCTTGTGCTTTTTGGCTTACCCCGAATATTTCAAGCCTTCCTTTTCTAATATTATACCTTCTGTACATATTGCGGTGATTGTGAATTTTTGCCTTGTTGCTTGTCATTTTTCATGCCGGGGCTTTAATTGCACAGCTGCCCCGAATATAGTCGGATTTAACTGTAAATATAAAAAGAGCCCATGCGGATATTACACCGCACGGGCAATTTATATAAAGGGGTCTTATCGGTTATTTGCAGACAGCTCCGAGCCGCCGCCGATATTCGGGATATCCCATGGCAACCCCTGCTATATACTATGCAAAATGCTTAAAGAGGTGATTTTCTTATAAAGAGAACGCCGAGTGTATTCGCTCCGCAATGAGAGGAAACGGTGCAGCCCGCGCGGGTCATATACACTTCCTTAAAGGGTGCAAGCTCCTTTACAAGCGCCACGATTTCGTCAACCAGCTTGCTGTCACAGCCCGCGTGGGTTATAAACACGCGGTCAAGCACTATATCCGAATAATCGGTAACCTTTTCGCGGATATACTGCTTTAATACCTCATCGTATTTGCCGCGGTATTTTTTCGCAACATCCATTTTGCCGTTTTTAACCTGAATGCAGGGCTTAAGCTTTAAAAGATTTGCGCCGAACATCGCAAGAGCCGAGCAGCGCCCGCCCTTGTAAAGATATTCGAGGCTGTCAATTACAAACGACGCGTCAACACAGGGCACAAGCGCTTTTGTTTTTTCAACTATTTCTTCGGCTGAAAGCCCGTCCTCGCGCATTTGCGCTGCGGCAACAACCAATAGCCCGCCGCCGGTGGAAAGGTTTTCGGTGTTGATAACATAAACATTTTCAAGCTCCTCGGCTGCAAGGCAGGCGTTGGCATAGGTAGAGGACATTTCCGAGCTTATGGTAAAGTGAATTACGGTTTTACCGCTTTCGGTAAATTTCCTGAAGAAATCGAGACACTCGCCCACATTGGTAGCGGAGGTCTTCGGCAGCTCGCCGGTTTTATCATGATGAGCGTAAATATCGTCGGGGGTAATATCGACCCCGTCTATATAGATCTTGCCGCCGAGCGTTACGCCGAGCGGGCATATTTCAATACCGTATCTTTCTTTAAGCTCGGGGCTTAAATCGGTAGTGCTGTCGCTTGTAATTACTATATCGGAATTCAATGCAGAACCCTCCAAATTTTTTTATTCTTCAGTATTATAGCATACGGCGGCGAAATTAGCAACATTTTATTGAATAAATAAGGTAAATTTCGTCAATATTCAAGCTGAAAGGATGTTGGTGAAATGAGAAAACAATTATCAAAGCGCAACACGGCGGAGCTGGCGGTGCTTATGGGACTGATTTTTACGGCAGTCATGTCATTTGCCCGTTTTGACGCTGCCTGCGAGGATTTAAGACAAAACGTTTTGCGGTTACATATAATCGCAAATTCAAATTCCGAGGCAGATCAAGCGGTGAAGCTTTTGGTGCGCGACAGAATTCTTGAGGAAACGGCAGACATTTTCTCGGGTGCGGCGGG
>OKSC01002875.1_pt1 | contig 13814 bp, 14 predicted proteins | sample 1601161 | NCBI WGS metagenome assembly OKSC01 (sample SAMEA3541552, study PRJEB24748) | human gut metagenome | biome: human gut; feature: human-associated habitat; material: faeces | place: China | collected 2012
TGACAGACTTTTTCACGGCAAGGGATGGAAAAGTCTATCTTCTCATGGAACAGCCCTCCCAGGAGGTCAGGTACATCAGCATGAGGGTCAATTCCCGAATGGTTTCCTCCTGTTTTTCCGGCATTAGCCTGTCCTCCAATCTTTTTGACTTACTACCATCATATCACAGGACGGGCTGTTCGTCTATTCCACAATCATTCCGGGATATACATCGGGCCACTCCGTACGCGTCATTACTCCGCTGCTGGGAGCGCAGTGGGCGAGAACGCAGTCCACTGTCCAGTTGACCCATTCCGAGTTCACCAGAGTTCACCAGAGCCTCTTGGTATTCCTCAGTCCAGCCACGGACTGTATTATGGACTTATTACATCATCATTCCTGTACATATTTCTTCGCCTGTTTCATCTTCCGCACCCATCATTCCTATAAAAGAGGACTCCATATACTCGTCATAAGCCCGTGCGTATCTCTCGTACTTCTCACCGCCGGTTTCTTTCAGAACGGTTTCCTCAAATGTCCATAAAGGGTAGGAGCAGAACCCACTTTCTTTGTAGAGTCCAGTATCTTTAGCAAATCCACGATTGAGCAGCTGCGGCGCAAAGGGACAGTTGTTTATATCGACATATGCACTGTTTTTCAAGCCAATAAATTCTCCAAAAGATTTTGTAAGAATAGCGAACTGTTCTTTCTCATCTGCTCCTTGGATAGGCATATCAAGAACAATCGCAAGGCCAGGCAGTTCCTTGCCCATAAAATCATAAACCGTGTACAATTCCACCCTCGGCTCCAATATAACGGGCGTCTCAAAATAATCTTTAATTTCAAATGTCATTTTTTCCTCCTGATAACAAAAAATCACCTATGCTCTACCATATATGTAAAATCGCTTTTCCCCTTTGTGCAGCCTATCTCTTTGCTCATTTGGCGTCTTCCACTCCGTTCAGAATAAAAGACCAGGGAATGCTGGTTACCCACTCCCTGATCCATTGCGATTAAAAACCCAGTTCAGATATCTTTTCCCACTGGAGGATGTATTTCTGATCTATGATTCGATTCTCATGGTAATGGCCGAAAAACCAGTAAGCGAATTTACACCGCTGGCTGACCATTTCAAGAAAGTCCGTCAGTTCATCCGTTCCATAGGATGGATTGATCTTCTGCACCACACCGCTGGGAGCGCAGTGGGTGAGAACACAGTCTACCGTCCAGTTGACCCGTTCCAAGTTTGCCAGGGCTTCTTGATATTCTGCTTGGCTGGGCATTTCTTCGGCCCACCAGCTTACCCCCTTGACCCGAAACATGGACCGCATCCGACGCATCAGCCAATACCGGTGTTCGAAGTCCGGATCGGCTGGATCGAGAATTCCATCCTGAATATCATGGGAGGCCGCACCGCCCATTGTGAACCAGGTGAGGCCGCCGAAGTCGAAGACCTGTCCCCGCATAAGGTGCAGGATATGCTCCCGCACCACATGGACCCGTCCGCCATTCCATTCTTTTTCTGGTAGAGTGTTCAGCAAGTCAAAATTCTCATGGTTCCCATCCACGAACAGGGTGGTGAAGGGCTTCTTGTTCAGCCAGTCCAACCAATATTGATCTTTCTGGCTTCCATCCCACAGTCCTCCAAAATCACCCGCGATGACCACATAGTCCTCCCAGATCATCTCCTTCTGCTGTGGGAAGTATTTGCTCCCAAAGCGTTGGAAGTCGCCGTGAGTATCACCCGTAATATAAATTGCCATTCCATCGCACCTCGATTTACAGGGTCATTTGCTGCTGCCCTGGCAGTGGGGAGCTAATTTCTGCATCGGTTGCCGTGCGGACACCAGGACCGTTTCTGGTTTTCGTTGTCACCAGCAGGCCATCTTGAACAAGCTGCTCCATCAGTTCGCCCACGAAGCGGTTGGCAAGATTATGCTTGCCTTCTTTATCACAGAGCCTGTGTACAGAGAACTTTTGAGCGACATTTAAAGCAACCGGGCCTGTGATATACAGGTTTTTCCGTTTTGTCCGGCACCGTTCCAGAATTTCATGTGTGATCTCCTCGCGCTTGGTCTCCAACTGTGCCAGATATTCCTCATCGGTAATATCCCAATACCTCTCGTAGCAGTCGAAGCCATAGCAGCAGAACGATTTCGCATCCTTCAGTAGTTCTTGGATGGCTGGGATCTCGTCCATCTCTATAATACCACTAAAGTTCATCGGATGCAGGTATAACTCCTGCCAGCCTTTCGTAACGGTATCAGATGTGCTGTCCCCACCGGGCTGTAGATCCCAGCCCACACTCTGGAACAGGCTGCGGCTTTCTTCATGAAATTTGGCGGCGTCAGTCTCAGCCGGCCAGCCGGAATCGAACTGATAGCGGCTGCGAATCCGGAAGTAAACTTTTCGGTACTCCACTCTTGCTTCACCTCGTTTTCCTATTCCAAGTGCTTTTTCAAACAATACCACAAGTAAGGCGGCAACATCTATTCACCAATACCAACAGAATAAATGTTCATAAATTGACCTATTCTACCGATATCCTTCCGCCAGACCGATGCTGACCCCAAGCGCCCAGTCAATCTGTTTCATCTCGGAGGTGTCCAATGCTCCAACGCGCTCTCTGAGCCTGGACTTATCAATAGTGCGAAGTTGCTCCAAAAGGATAACGGAACCACAGCTCAATCCATTCGCTTGCCTATTCAAACAAACATGTGTAGGCAGCCGCGGTTTTCCCATCTTGCTGGTGATGGGGGCTGCGATCACTGTGGGGCTGTGACGGTTGCCCACATTGTTCTGCAGAATGAGTACCGGACGGATACCACCTTGCTCAGACCCGATGACTGGCCGCAGGTCAGCATAGTAAATGTCACCACGGCTGATTTCCTGTCTGCAATATGTTTTCACAGAATGCACCTCCTCAGCATATTGGGCTTAATATCACAAAAATAGGGACCGCCTCCGCATCTCCCGCATCTGGTTGGAACGGCTGCTCATACGGCATGTTCCGGTCAGTAAACGGGTTTTGGACAGAAGCGATCCCCATAGCTTCTGATATTAAGACTTCACATTTGTGTTGTCTTTCTTTGGCGCTTGTATTCGACACTACTTCCCCAAGCGCAGGAGCCTGTGCCATTGGCATCAGCTCCATAGGGCGACCATCTGAACCGCGGCTGGCTTCACCGCGTCATGGGACTCTCACCCCCGGCAGGATCTCTGTCGGCCGCCCTCATTGCTTGATCCCCATTTCGGTGGGGGCTGTGACTGGACGGAAGTATCATTATCCCTGGCGGAGTCATTGCGATACAGCTTGCCACAGGCTGTTTTTTGGACGGATGGACCCGCTTAGCACCTTATTTGGCCGTCGTTGATAGAGGGGAAATCCGTCAGGCTGTCATAACCGAACAAAAATGTATAGGTGACTTCGTTTGCAGCCTGTACCAGAACCTCTACAGATGGTTTTCGCGCATCCTCCAGCGTCGCTTGCCCCAGTTCAGCAGGGGCCCCGTCAGGAAAGTATTCAGACAATCGGATATTCGGTTTTCAAGGAACAAGCGAGAAGCATTTCCTTCTCGCTTGTATAGGGGAAGATGTCGGCATTTTAATAACCCTCCAATTTCAATTTTCTAAAAGTTTTTTCAAAGACTTGAGAATACGGACTTTCCGTTTATGCACTGCAGGCTGTGAAACGCCAATCTCTCTTGCATAGTCAAGTTCACTTTGTCCCTTAAAAAACAACCCCTGTACCAATGCCTGATCCGCAGCAGGCAACGCTGAGATCGCTTGGTACAGGGCCTCTTTCTTCATTTGTTCAAGGATGATGTGTTCCGGGGTGTTGATAGCGTCAATAAACTCTGCGGTTGTTAACTTTGCCATTTTATTTTCCTCCTTGGATATTTTCTGAATAATGTTCTCAGGCTGCGTATTTCACGCTGCCCGCTTGAGGCTTAGGCCTCTGCTGCGCCGCCTTTGGACTCTGCGATCTGGTTGAGGACGCGAGCCAGGTTTGCGATCGGGGACTGGATGCTTCCAAGCAGTTTGCCAAGAAGTTCTTCTCTTGACGGAACGTTTGCCAGTGCTTCCATTCCAGCTTTGTCGTAGTAGTTTCCTTCTACAACACCAGAAACCATCTCCAGCTTCGGAGCGGTTTTTGCAAATTTAGCGATGATTCTTGCCGGAGCTGTTGCATCGTCCTTGCTGATTGCGATAGCGTTTGTGCCATCCAGGTCTTTGGTAAGAGACTCGAAAGCAGTACCAGCGAATGCACGTTTCATCATTGTATTTTTGTATACTTTGTAATGAACGCCTGCTTCTCTTAACTCTTTACGCAGCTGAGTATCCTGAGCAACGGTTAATCCGCTGTAGTTTACCAGCAGCACGCACTGTGCGCCTTCTACCTGTGCGCTGATCTCTTCCAGGACCGGCTTCTTCAGATCGATTTTTGCATTGATTGCCATGATTGCACCTCCTTGTAGTATTTCGTACCTACGCTTTGGAAGTATAAAAAAAGCTCTTCGCGAAGATTGGCGAAGAGATCTCAAAATTCCATAACATGAACCTTGTGTAACTTCTCCTCGGCAGGCGTTTGAAACTTACGCCTTGCGGCACCTGCTGTCTTCGGCGTGATACAGGTGGTATGATATCATATGTGAGGAGGGTTGTCAAGATCAAAATAGACTTTTTTCATATTTGTGCAACTTCATCAAAATATGCGTTCTATTTTTTCAAACCGTTTCTTCCTATACCATGTTATACTTACGTTGTTGTCGCCTCCCAAACTGGCAACAGGAAGGGGGTGAGCGCATGTCTATACTTATTTCTCTTATCGTTTCCGTTGTAGCAGGTGTAATCAGCTACTATATCTGCAAGTGGCTAGACGGAAAACATGGTGACAATTAGCCCAGGCGGATGCCCTTCCGTAAAATAGGGAAGAACCCCCAGCAGTTGCCGCTGCTGGGGGTTCGCTTTGTGAACACATGTCACTTATTTCTCTTATCAGCTACATATACTATATCATATGCAGAACCGAATTTCAAGATTCCTCTCCCACATTTTTATTTCACTTTCACCAGTCGCACAGCCATATACGGTCTTGACGGCATGTCGATCGTGAATTCTCCGCTGTGGCGGCCTGCCGGGGTGATGGTCATGTTCCAGGTGTCGATGACTTCCACATCAAACTCCTGGCCTTCCGGCATGTGGAACGGGCGACGGCATGGGCGGTTGGCTCCGAAATAGTACATGATACAGTCTTTTCTCGGATGGCTTGCGCCGTTCGTGCAGCAAGTCTCATCAAAGAATGCCGGAAGCGGCTCCATATAGCCTCCGTTTTCTTCCATAATGTCCAGCAGGAACTGAATACGCGCCGGGCTGCCGCCCCTCAGCTCTCCGCCGTGTGACCACCAGATCACACCGTTTTCATTTTCATACGTCTCGCCGTGCTGGCCATATCCACCTCTGGTATATGCCTCCCAGAACCGGCGTGTCATCTCCTCGCCGCTGATATTTCCCCAGCCGAACGGAAGATTTCCTTCATATGCAATCTCATCGAGTACGCACGGTTTTCCATACTGCGGGCGCCAGATTTCCACATTTTCTGCGGTACGGTACAGATCGATTCTCTGCAGACTGCAGTGCGTGATCCATCCCCTGGAATGATCGTACATGGTCATACAGTTGTGAATGGAGCGCAGATGGCGGTACGGATCCTGACGGCAGACGGTTTCTGCATTGGACTCCCACTCGGATACCGGTTTCCAGCGGAACAGGTCAAATTCATTTGCCATAGCCCACCATACATTGTGGTATGCACTGAAACGGTTGACAACGTATCTTAAATAAAAGTTCTGCTGCTCCAGATTCATGCGGGAATAGCCCCAGCGGTCGTACGGATGGAACAGAATCAGATCGGCCTGGATTCCCATGGTGCCAAGGCGTGCGATCGTGTTTTCAATGTGTTCAAAATAAGAAGGATTCGGACGGGTATAATCCCATACTTCATCCGGGTTTTCGATCATGGCATCAATGCCGCCGAACATATTGCGCGGCGCTTTTTCCAGCTTCTCTGTCTCAAAGTCAGACGGAGACCACGGAGAATTTTCACGAATTTCAAACGGATACTGTGCCGGCTCTTTTAAATTGTAGACATAGTGCTTCGGGAAAACGCAGAAGCGGATCTTATTAAACGGAGAAGCAGCAAGGCTTTCATACGTTTTCTCCTGAGTCTCCTTACTCTGCAGCTCCCACACATAGCAGGTCGTACCGCACGGGTAGTATTCCTTTCCGTCATCGTAAGCAAAATGGTAGGTGTTTGCTACCCGAACCGGACCGTGGCAGTTTTCATCGGCTGCGCTGACCTCCACCGTCACCTTCGCCTCATCGCCCCAGCTTGTTACTGCGGTAATCTCATACGTTCCTTCGCAGGATGGCATAAAGCGAAGCTTGTATACGCCGTTTCCATCATAAAAGCCCTCGGCATGCTTTTCCTCTGCCTGGCCTGCCATCGTTCCTTTCACCCACTGCTCCGCGAACGGATTTCCCTCGGACGGTCCCCGGAAAACCAGTTCTGCAATTCCATATCGTTTTACATATTCGGTATAAGACTGTAACATACGTTCCACCTTTCTGAAATAAGTATTGCTTCGTATCGTGATAATTTAATTTTACTAAATGCATTTTGAATAGTCAATCTTTTTAAATTAAACTTTTAAACAATAATTCAGTTGTTTTTTTATCACTTTTGCCGATATCTATTTCTTTTTTCCTTGTATTTATTGACGTTTTTTCACTTTTATTGTAAACTTTCCCATAGAGTCTGCCGGACCTTTTGCTGAACAGTTCCGGCATTTTCTTTTTATCTGGCTCAAAATTCAGCATATATCTAACATGTACAGGAGAGGAGATGGTCCTTTGAAAAAACGCTTTTCCAAAATTTCCATACACTCACTTGGTTTTCGCATTTTTGTTCTGCTTGCAGTCATGATCGTCCTTTTTTGTGCTCTTGTCGTGTACAACAACACAGCCGCTTTTGGTCTGATGCTGGAGCGAATCCATGAGAACTCGGAAAATACACTGGTTCTGTACCAGAAAAGCCTAGATGAAAATCTTTCCCGCACGGAAACCTATCTCTATGTTTTCGCCTTAAATGATGCCGATCTTCTTTCGCTTCGCGCAGCGGAACCACAGACAACCGGCTGGTATGTCACGTTGAATCGGATCAAAAAAAGCTTTGAAAGCGCAACGCCGAACTACACGGTCGATGGCTTTTTCTGCTATCAGGAAGCCACCGATGCCCTGGTTCTCTACGATCAGACCAGCAACCCTACACCGCTCCTCTGGAACTATATCCGTAAAATCGCCAATACAGAGGATCCATCCTCTGTTTGGAACCTCAATGAAATCAACGGGAAATACTATCTTGTCCGTATCCTGAACCTGAACGGATATCTGCTCGGCGCGTACATTTCCACGGATACACTCCTTGGCACTCTGGTCGATACAAAAACGCAGGACAGTCTTCTGTATTTTTCCGATGGTCCCCTTCTTCTGCGCACCCCGTCAAACGATGTCTGCCTGGAGGCTCCCCGCTTGAAATGGCGACGATATCCTTCCTACGACATTGATGGAACCTCCTGGATGGCTGTTTCACATGAACTGAACGAAACACCGCTGTCGCTGACCCTGCTTTTAAAGGCTTCGGAATACACCAAATATCAGAGCAGCTTTTATCTTCTCGCCCTGATCGTTTCGCTCGGTCTGTTCGTAATCTGGCTGCTCCTGTCTGCTTCCCTGCACCGCTGGGTTCTTCACCCGGTTCACATGCTGACGCATGCGCTGGAACAGCTCCGCGGCGGTGATCTCAAGGTGCGGATTCCGGATGACGCTATGCTCGACGAATTCCGGAAAATGACGACCGCTTTCAACGATATGGTCGAAGAGATCGATGATCTGAAAATCGCGAATTACGAAAAACAGCTCGCCCGTCAGAAGCTGGAAGCGCTTTACCTGAAGCAGCAGATCACGCCGCATTTTATGATCAACTGCCTGAACACCATTTATCAGCTGACTGAAAATAACCATGCGGACCTGGCACGGCAGATGCTTCAGAACCTGAGTGTACATCTGCGCTATACGCTTTCCTCCGGCCAGACCGTCTCGCTTTTAGAAGAGCTAAACCTTGTAAAAAACTACGTGGAGCTTTCCTCCATCCGCTATCCCGGCGCGCTGCGCCTGCTCCCTTCCTGCGAAGAATCGCTGCAAAATGCAACGGTTGTGCCGCTTATACTCCTGAACTTTGTGGAAAACACGATCAAATATGAGGTCGTTATGGGGAAAGTGCTGGACATGCATATCGATATCACCGCGCAGGAAGAAAATCAGTGTACCCGTCTTCATATCTGTATCTGGGATACCGGATGCGGTTTTTCCGAGGATATACTTGCCGTGCTGCAAAAGCTTGATACCTATGTAAACTCCGAGCAGGAACACATCGGCATCACAAACGTGGTGCTCCGCCTCCGCCAGATTTTTCCCGACGCAGCTTTTGCTTTTGGCAACCGCCCCGGCGCAGGCGCTCAGATTACCATTGATTTTCCTTACGTTCCCTTTTTCCGCATCGACGGATAACCGGAACAGCTAAAAATATGTTTTGGGAGGTTATTATGAACCTGTTAATTGTAGACGATGAATATTATACCGTCGAAAGCATTTCCAACAAAATCCGCACACTACGCCCGGACTTTTTTGAGATTTTCTGTGCCTACAATCTGACACAGGCATTGGAAGCCTTTTCCGCGCATCCGATTGATCTGATGATTTGTGATATCGAGATGCCCGGCGGTTCCGGCCTCGAACTGCTGGACCAGATCCGCCAGGCACACTACGAAACCGTCTGCATTTTTCTGACCGCCTATGCAAAATTTGAATATATTTCCCGCGCTATGAAGCTTTCCAGCAGTGACTATCTGTTGAAGCCGCTGGACGACCATGCTCTTCTGGAAGCTCTTGACAAAGCCTGTGCGCAATGTGAAAAGCAGCAGAAGGACCACGTCAACACCCTTCATGCCAATTACTGGAAGGAAAGTGAGCTCCCGCTTGCGGAACAGTTTTTCCTCGACCTGTTAAATGGCAGTATTTCCTCTGCTCCTTCCGAAGTGATGGATGAAATCCGCTATCGCCGTCTGAATGTCGAACTGATTCATCAGCCCTTCTGTCCGCTTCTGATCCAGACCGGACAGACGAACTCCTTTTCTCCGACCGACAACCGTACCCTGTATGAATTTGCCTTAAAAAATATTGCCCGGGAATATTTTTTTGAACCCGGCGAGCTGCCGCTGACGATCCGTGTGCTTGATGGTTTTTATCTTCTGCTTCTCCCGGCCTCCACACACTCTCGGGACGCCGTGATTGGCCGATGCCGTCAGGCCCTGACCGACTTTGTGACACACTTTCCGTTCTCGATCAACTTTTTCGTTGATCAGAAGGTCTGTCTCCCGGAAGACCTGCGAAAAGCTTTTCTTTCCATGAAAGCCTTCGCCGGAAAGAACGTCACCTACGAAAATCACGTTTTCGATCTTGCCGCTGAAACCGAAGCTCCTGTTCAGACGCCTTTTCAGCCGATTCCATCTGACCGCTGGTCCGATCTTCTCACATCCGGAAGAACGGAACAGCTTCAGATTGAGGTTTTCGCTTTCTTAAATCAGACGAAAAGCTCCGGCACTGCTACACGGGAATTTCTGACCGGCTTTTACTATCAGTTCCTGCAGCTGCTGTTTCGCCAGATGGATCATCCGGGCAGCGAAGACGAAGCCTTCCGCCGCCAGATTACCGTTGCTTCCCCGGAGCAGACCTTCTCCTCGTTTGGTGCTTTACGAGAATGGATTTCCAACAGTCTTCTGCTGTTCACACAAAGCCGTCAGGCAGCCGCTTCCCAGGACACGGCTGTTGCCACCGTGAAGGCATATATCGAATCGCACCTCTCCGACGAGCTGGATCGCGATACGCTTGCGGCCATGGTGTATCTGAACGCCGATTATCTGTCCCATCTCTTCAAAAAAGACACGGGAAGTTCTCTCATCAACTACATCATCGACCGCCGGATTGCTCGCTCCAAGGAGCTTCTCGCAAAGGGCGAAATGAGCATCCGCGACATTGCCATCACCTGCGGCTTCCAGAATATTTCGTACTTCTCCCGCCAGTTTAAAAAATCGACGGGCATGACACCACGGCAGTTTAGAAATTAAAAAAATCCGGCCTTCCTTTTGCATATCGGAAAGCCGGATTTTTTGGATTCACTTACTTTTTTATCAGCCCTTCACGCCGCCAAGGGTAATACCTTTTACAAAGTTTTTCTGGATGAACGGATAAATGATCATGATCGGCAGAATACCAAGTGCTGCCATCGCCATACGAACCGTTCCGGATGGGATCTGGGAGAGGCCTTCGCCTGCCTGCGCCATGTTGTTGGCGTTCTGCGTCAGCGCCTGAATATTCTGCATCAGACGGTTCAGCAGGTTCTGGATACTGTAGAGATCCGTTCTCTTTGTCAGATAGATATAACCATTGTTCCAGTCATTCCAATAGGCAATACCAGAGAACATGGCAACTGTTGTAATAATCGGCTTGGACAGCGGAATTGCGATCTTCCACATAGTCTGGAACTCGTTTGCACCGTCAATATAGGCAGCCTCGAGAATTTCATCCGGCACACCGGTGACAAAGTAGCTCTTCATCAGAAGAACGTTGAATGCGCTCATCATCAGAGACGGAACCAGCAATCCGAAAAACGTATCTTTCACATGAAATACGGTTGTGTAGTTGATATAGGTCGGTACAAGGCCTCCGTTGAACAGCATGGTAAAGAACACCAGAAAGGTCAGGACATTGCGTCCCGGCAGACCTTTTTTCGAAAGACCATAGGCCAGACAGGTTGTCAGGGCAAGGCTGCAGACAACGCCGGTTGCGGTCAGGATAAAGGACATTCCGTAGGCTTTGATTACCATGGAACTGCTGGATGTGAATACCCACTCATAAGCGTAGGTACTCCACTTTTCCGGCAGGAAAGAGTAGCCATTCTGTAGCAGGGTTGCATTGTCAGTCAATGAGGAAATGAACATCAGCAGAATCGGAATGATCGCGAGCAGTGTCAGGATTGTCATGATCAGATGGCCGAAAAAGCTATAAATTTTATCTTCTCTTGTTTTCATACCGTTCCTCCTAGATCAGCGCGCTGTCGCGGTCAATTTTACGTACCAGCAGGTTGGCGCCAAGCACCAGAATAAATCCTACGATCGACTGGTAAACACCGGCTGCGGCAGACATCGAAACATTGCCCATCTGAAGCAGTCCGCGATATACGTAGGTATCAATTGTGTTTGTTGTGGAATACAGAGCTCCCTGGTTCATCGGCACCTGGTAAAAGAGACCGAAGTCAGAGTAGAAAATTCTTCCGATTGCCATCATGGTCAGCATGATAATGGTCGGACGCAGAAGCGGCAGGGTAATATATTTGATCTGCTGCCATCTCGTTGCACCATCGATCTTGGCTGACTCATAGAAGGATTTATCAAATCCCATCAGTGTTGCCAGATACACAATACAGTTGTAGCCAACCGACTTCCATGCACTGACAAAAACCAGGATAAACGGCCAGTATTTCGGTTCCGAATACCAGGAAACCGGATCTTTTCCCAGCGCCTTTAAAATCGTGTTGTTAATGAATCCGTTTTCTACACTGAAGAATGCAAAAACAAGATATCCGATGATAACGGTGGAGAGGAGGTTCGGAAGAAGGATTGCACTCTGGTAAACTTTCTTCCGTTTTCCTTCCAGTTCACTCAAGACAATAGCTACTGCGATTGCCAGTGTTGTGTTGATTACGATAAATGCCACATTGTAGAGAATGGTATTTCGTGTAATAACAAAGGCATCGCTTGTCGTAAACAGATATTCAAAGTTTTTCAGTCCTACCCATGGACTTCCGTAGATGCCTTTTCCGGCATTGTACTGTTTGAATGCAATCACAAGACCCGGCAGAGGCATGTAATTGTTGATAAACAGATAAATGAGACCCGGCAGCATCAGAATATAGATCGGCAGAAAACGTACAAATGTTTTTCGTCTTTTCTGGCTCTTCTGACTTTTCACTCTTGCCATGTTTTTCCTTCTCCTTTTTTTTCTTATCCGCAGCCGGTCCCAAAGCGTTCCGGTTTTGACAGATTTTTCTCTTCTTACAACCTGCGCCGTCCTGTTTTTGGGACGGCGCAGTCATTTTTTGATCTAAATTCTTAAACTTTATTTGTTTGCTTCCTGCCACGCTGCAAGCTGTGCCTTTTTCTCGTCGATAATCTTCTGAAGGCCTGCAGTCATCATCTTATCGTTCATCTCAGCAATTCCGGTCTCCGGGTCTACAAAGCCGTACTCTACGCTGGTCTGATACTCGTTGTATACGTTCTGTACTGCTGTGAGCTCGTTTGCCACATTTGTGCTGTCAAAGGAGAAACCGCTTGCTTTGGAAACCTTTGCATTGGTGTTAAACTCTTTCATCTCTGTCCACAGATCCGGATCATTTCCTTCCCATACATGGGTCAGGAACTGGTTCGGCATCATCCATCCCATGGAATGATTCCATCCGGAGTTGGATGCATCTACACCGTCTGCATAAGTAGCAAGTCCGTCATCGCCAATTTTATAATGTGTTCCCTCGATGCCCCATGCCAGAAGGTTTGCGATATCGGCATTTGTGTAGCACTCATTCAGGAATTTCATGGCTGCTTCTTTATGCTATGCAGAGATCGGAATGGTCCAAGGCATACTAGCCACAGATGTGGAACTGATATAGTCATCCAGTGTCTGGAAGATGGTCATATCGCGACCGGTCAGTGTAGTCTCCTGCGCTTTGATGCCAGGCTTTCCGCCTGTGGTATAGCTCATCAGAGTTCCGGCTTTTACAAGCTCTCCGACTGCTGTTGTATCGGTCGATGCATCGGCACTGATATAGCCTTTCTGATTGTAGTCATACAGTCTTGCACAATAATCCTTGTAGAAATCGCTCTCAAAGAGATTTACAACATCAAGGTTCTGGCCATAGTCAAGCAGAACACCGAACACATTTCCTCCAAGGGAGTCTACGTTAGAGAACTGCGACATAGAACCTGTTGTCGGACGATAAACCTCTTTGTCCGGATACTTCTCATGCAGCTGTGCATAAATGTCATTTAATTCATCCAGACTGATTTTTACGATCTCATCGTCTGTGTTTGCTTCGTAGCCAATACCATCGAGATACTCGGTTGCGATCGCTGCGCATCCACGTCCCTGTGCAATGTCTCGGTTACTTGGAAGTCCATATAAAACTCCGTTTACACGGCAGGCATCTACATTTTCCTGTCCAACCGCATCAATAATTCCCTGTCCGTAAGTCTGAATCAGATCATTTTCTTCCAGGTCGGAGAGGTATCCCTGCTGAATTCCGGTTGCATATGGGAAACCTACACATGCAAGTACATCAATTTCCTCATTTGCGGAAAGAGCCAGCGTCGTATTCTGATTAAAGGACCCAAAATCGGTAATAGAAAGCTCAATTTCAACGCCAATCTTATCTCTTGTGATATCATTGATGGCTTCCTGTACTTTCTCCGTATCTGCCGGAGCACCCGTCCAGGTCGGGAAGCTTACGATGATTTTTTCCACTTCTCCGCTTCCGTTCTCTGCTGTACTGGATGCGGTACTCTTATCCTTAGAATCTGTCTTTCCGGAATCTGAACTTCCGCCGCTGCTTCCGCATGCAGCCATGGAGCATGCCATAATGGATGCCATGAAAATCGCTGCTACTT
>OKSC01002878.1_pt1 | contig 13805 bp, 15 predicted proteins | sample 1601161 | NCBI WGS metagenome assembly OKSC01 (sample SAMEA3541552, study PRJEB24748) | human gut metagenome | biome: human gut; feature: human-associated habitat; material: faeces | place: China | collected 2012
CTCCAGCACAAGTGCATGCAGGCTATCAACCTCGACGGCGGCTCAAGTGCCATGCTGTGGTTCGACGGCGAATACGTCACGCAGTCGTCGTCCTCTCCCCTGCGCTACACCGGCGGCCGCCCGCTGCCGAACGCATGGGTCTATAAAAAAGCGCAATAAATGTTTTGCAGCCCTCGGCGCCTGCCGGGGGCTGCGTTGTTTTGTCCGCGCTTATGCAAGGATTTCCTTCAAAAGATCGGCCGTTCTGAAAATTTCCTGCTCGGTATTGAACGCAGAGAGACTGAATCGGACGGTTCCGGTTTCAAGCGTCCCGGCAGATTCGTGCGCAAGCGGCGCGCAGTGCAGTCCTGCACGCACGCAGACACCTTTTACCGCAAGCCGCGCGGCAAGCGTCTCACAGTCCATCTGCGCTGCGCACAGACTGAGCGTTCCGCTCTGCGGCTCGCCTGTAAACAGCCGCACACCCGGAACGTCTGTCAATAGAGACGTGAGCAGCTTTCTCTGGCGAACCTCATGCGCAAGCAGGCGCTGCGGGGTCTGCTGCTGCACGAAGCGCAGTCCGGCGGCAAGGCCGCAGATGCCGCAGACATTCTGCGTCCCGGCCTCGGCGTGGTCCGGCAGTTCCGGCGGCATATCCGGCAGGCGCGAGGCGCTGCCGCTTCCGCCCTCTAAAAGTGTATCGGGCGTCCGGGCGCACAGAAGCAGCCCCGTGCCCTGCGGCCCGTAGAGTGCCTTATGTCCCGGCATGCAGATAAAGTCCGCACCGAGTTCTGCAAGGTGCACAGGCAGCAATCCCGCCGACTGTGACGCATCAAGTACGAACGGAACGCCGCGTGCGCGGCACAGAGCCGCGATTTCTTCGATGGGCAGGATATACCCGAACACATTGGAGACATGCGTGCAGACGACGGCGTTCGTATCCGGCGTAACAGCCCGATCGAACGCAGCCAGCGTATCCGCCGGGTCGAACAGCTGCCGCCCGACGGCTGTGATGTTCGCGCCGATGTGATGCAGCGGGCGCAGCACTGCGTTGTGTTCAAAGCCGGAGATCACCGCACGTCCGCCGGGCTTTACAAGCGTTTTGATCGCCAGATTCAGCGCGTGGGTGGCGTTCATGGTGAATACAACCTGCTCCGGCTGCGCACCAAAGATCGCGCCGACCAGGCAGCGGCAGTCATAGACCGCGTCGGCCGCACGCATGGCAGGCGGATGCCCGCCGCGCCCAGGTGTCGCCATGCGGCGCATGGCGCTCTGCACCGCATGGGCAACAGCGGGCGGCTTCTGGAGCGTGGTGGCTCCGGCGTCCAGGTAGATCATAGCTGCGCCTTCTCCAGAAAGCCGTTCGGATGGACGCGGTAAGCGCCGGAAACGGGGCTGCTCCATGCGCGCAGGAGCTGTGCGGCGTGCACGCCGTCGGCCCCCTCCACATAAACGCCCCACGTGCAGCCGAGGCTCGACACCTCCTGCGGCGCACGGCGCAGCTGCGTCCAAAGCCCCGCCTCATAGAGGATCCGCCTGCCGGACTGCGCCGCTGTCTGGCTGCGGAACGTAAAGAGATAGGAAAACATGATACTCTCCTCCCGCTCTATCGTATGCGCAGGCCCCGGGATCCGCCACGGTTCGGCAGAATAATATTTATTCAGAAAAGATTCATAAATATTCTTGACATTTCTTTATCACGCTGTATAATGAAACCCGTTATGAGAGAGGCTGCGGCTGACAGGAGTAGGGCGCGTATCCGGCGGGAACCGGGCGTCTGAAAGGGGAAGCCGCCGAAGAGCCGCCGCCGTTCCCGCAGCGCCGGTATCTGGGACGCAGGGAGAAGATCCTGCGGACTGTCACGGGGTTTGCCCCGTGGAGAGCTGTCATGCGCGAACACGAGATTTGATGTGCGTCATGATGGAAGATCATGACGCATTTTATTTAGGAGTGAGACCCATGAAACCCAAAGCATCCAGATCCAAAACGATCCTGACCACGCTCGTCGCAGTCGTCATTCTGGCGCTGCTCGTCGTCGCGGCGGTCAAGTGCGCAAACGGCGCATCGCTTGCAAACACGGCCTGGTCGCTGCTGCCGCCGGTCATCGCGATCGTGCTGGCACTTATCACAAAGGAAGCCTACAGCGCGCTGTTCATCGGCGTTCTGGTCGGCAGCCTGTTCACCTGCGGCTTTGCGCCCGTCGCGACGCTCGACACCATCCTGAATGACGGTCTGATCGCCGCGATCTCCGCCAACGCGGGCATTTTCCTGTTCCTTGTGCTGCTGGGCATTATTGTCGCGCTGGTCAACGCGGCGGGCGGCTCGGCTGCCTTTGGCCGCTGGGCCGAGACGCACATCAAGACGCACGCAGGTGCGCAGCTGGCGACGTTCGTGCTCGGCATTCTGATTTTCATCGACGATTACTTTAACTGCCTGACCGTCGGTTCCGTCATGCGCCCGGTCACGGACAGCCACAAAATCTCCCGTCCCAAGCTGGCGTATCTGATCGACGCCACGGCGGCTCCCGTGTGCATGATCGCGCCGATCTCGTCCTGGGCGGCGGCAGTTTCCTCCACGGCCGAGGGCCTCGACACCGGCATGAGCGGCATTGAGCTGTTCGTCAAGGCCATTCCCTATAACCTCTATTCCATTCTGACCTTCGTGTTCATTCTCGCGATCATCGCCATGAAGCTCGATTACGGCCCCATGCGCAAATTTGAGGCCAAAGCCGCGAAGGGCGATCTGTCTGCGCTGGTGGAGGAAGCCGGTGAATCGGCCAACCCGAACGGGCGCGTGATCGACCTCATTCTCCCGGTGCTGGCGCTGATCGTGACCTGCACAATCGGCATGATCTATGTCGGCGGCTTCTTCGGCGCCGATATGTCCGGCGATCCGTCGTTCGCGGGCGATTTTATCGGCGCCTTCGGCAATACGAACGCCTTCGTCGGTCTGCCGTGGGGCGGTATCATCGCGCTGGTGCTGACGGTCATTTATCTCGTCGCGCGGAAGGTTCTGACCTTCAAGGAGGCCATGGCCTGCGTGCCCAAGGGCTTTATTGCCATGGTCCCGCCGATCATCATCCTGACGCTGGCCGTCTCGCTGAAGGCCATGATCAACGCCCTTGGCGCGGATGTATATGTCTACGATCTGATGTACGCCGCTTCTGCGTGGCTGTACAGTATGCTGCCCGCCGTCATTTTCGTCGTGGCCTGCATTCTGGCCTTTGCCTCCGGCACGAGCTGGGGCACGTTCGGCATTCTGATCCCGATCGTTACCGCCGTCTTCCCTGCTGACAGCAAGCTGCTCATCATCGGCATCTCCGCCTGCTGCGCGGGCGCCGTGTGCGGCGACCACTGCTCCCCCATCTCCGACACGACCATCATGGCCTCCGCCGGTGCGCAGTGTGCGCATCTTGACCATGTTTCCACGCAGCTTCCCTATGCGCTCACCGTCGCGATCGTCAGCTTTATCGGCTTCATCGTCGCAGGCTTCGTGCAGAATGTGTACATCACCTGGCTGGTCAGCGCAGCGCTGCTGCTCGGCGTGCTGCTGTTCCTGCGCGCAAGAGAAAGAAAACAGGCAGAATAACGAACGCTTCCAACTCCCCCTCCGCACTTCACTGCGGAGGGGGAGTTTTCACGCATTTGATTTTACATTCCACGCAAAAATTTGACCAAAGTTTTACCGAACCGTGCTTTCGAATTTTAGACAGCGGCGATATCCTTATGACCGTAGACGAGATGTCAAACAAATCAAAAAGGAGATCATCAAAATGAAAAAGATGAACAAAATTCTGACGACTGTACTTGTTATTGCCCTCGCCGCGCTGACACTGGCCGGCTGCGCGAAGAAGGACGCCTCCCCTGTCACGACCGACGGCTCGACCTCGATGGAAAAGGTCATCGGCACGCTCGGCGAAGCATTTAAGGAAAAAGAAGGCATTGACGTGACCTATAACCCCACCGGCTCCGGCTCCGGCATTCAGGCTGTTTCCGAAGGCCGCTGCGACATTGGCCTGTCCAGCCGTGCACTGAAGGACGATGAGAAAGCAGCGCTGACCGAAACGACCGTCGCGCTCGACGGCATTGCCATGATTGTGAACCCCGAAAACCCCGTTTCCGACCTGACGGTCGAGCAGATCGCCGATATCTACACCGGCAAGATCACCAACTGGTCCGAGGTTGGCGGCAATGACGCAGCTATCGTTCTCATCGGCCGTGAAGCCGGTTCCGGCACCCGCGACGGCTTTGAATCCATCACGGGCACCAAGGATGCCTGCCAGTACCGTCAGGAGCTGACCTCCACCGGCGACGTCATCACCACCGTCTCCCAGAACCCGGACGCCATCGGCTATGCTTCCCTTGCAGCGCTGAAGGACAACGTCAAGGCTCTGACCGTCGGCGGCGTGGCCCCCACGGAGGATACCGTCAAGGACGGCAGCTATGTCATCCAGCGACCGTTCGTTCTCGTGACCAAGACCGGCGCGAAGCTCTCCGAGAACGCACAGAAGTTCTTCGACTTCGCCCTGAGCGCGGAAGCCGCCCAGTACATTACCTCCGCCGGTGCTGTCCCGGTGAACGGCTGATATGAAAAAGAAACAGACAATGGAAGACGTCGTACACGGCGTCTTCCTCCTGTTAGGATTGGTCACAGTCGGCTGCGTGCTGCTCATTACCGTGTACCTGATCCTGTCCGGCCTGCCGGCCATTACAAAAATCGGCCTCGGAAACTTCCTGTTCGGCATGGAATGGGCCTCGACGGCCTCCGATCCGAAATACGGCATTCTCCCCTTCATCCTCACCAGCGTATACGGCACGTGCGGTGCAATTCTGCTCGGCGTGCCGGTCGGGTTCCTGACGGCGGTGTTCCTGTCAAAAATGGCCCCGAAGAAGCTCCGCTCCGTCATGGAATCGGCGGTCAGTTTGCTTGCCGGTATCCCGTCGGTTGTCTATGGTCTGGTCGGTATGCTGGTGCTCGTTCCCGGCATCCGGAAGCTGTTCCACGTGCCGGACGGCGCAAGCCTGCTTGCCGCGATGGTCGTGCTGGCAATTATGATCCTGCCGTCCATTATTAAGGTTTCCGTCAACGCGCTCGACGCGGTTCCGAAGGAGTATGAGGACGCGTCGCTGGCGCTCGGCGCAACGCCGGTCGAGACGTGGTTCCGCGTATCGGCTCCGGCGGCCAGAAGCGGCATTGCCGCTGCCGTCGTGCTCGGCGTAGGCCGCGCCATCGGCGAGGCCATGGCCGTCATGATGGTGTCGGGCAACGCGCCGAATATGCCGTCGCTGTTTGAAAGCGTGCGCTTTCTGACCACGGCGGTCGCAAGCGAAATGTCCTATGCGTCCGGCCTGCAGCGGCAGGCGCTGTTCTCCATCGCACTGGTTCTGTACCTGTTCATCATGCTCATCAACGCGGCGCTCAACTTCTTCCTGAAGCGCAAAAAGGAGTGAAACCATGCTGACAAACAAGCTTTCCGCGGCCAGACGGGTGTATACCGCCGTTATGCGGGTTCTGCTGCTCCTTGCCGCCGTGCTGACGGCCGCGCTGGTCGTGTTCATGATCGTATATGTGCTCTATAAGGGCCTGCCGTATGTCACATGGCACCTGATCTCGACGAAGCCGAGCTATATCACCGGCGCCATCGGCATTCTGCCGGATATCTGCAACACCATGCAGATCCTGCTCGCTTCCCTGCTCATTGTCCTGCCCCTCGGCGTGGGCGCGGCGGTCTATCTGACGGAGTACGCGCAGAACAAAAAGCTCGTCGCGGCCATTGAATACGCCGCCGAGACGCTTTCCGGCATTCCGTCCATCATTTACGGTCTGGTCGGTATGCTGTTCTTCTGTGAATTTCTCGGTATGCAGACGAGCCTGCTGGCCGGTGCCCTGACGCTCGTGATCATGAACCTGCCGACCGTCCTGCGCACGACGCAGGAGAGTCTGCGGACGGTTCCGCAGAGCTACCGCGAGGGTGCGTTCGGTCTTGGCGCGGGCAAATGGCGCGTGGTGCGCACGGTTGTGCTGCCGGGCTGCATCGACGGCATTGTGACCGGCTGCATCCTCTCCGCTGGCCGTATTCTGGGCGAATCCGCCGCACTTTTGTTCACGGCAGGCTTTGCCCACACGCTGAACAAATTCGTCATCGGGCTTGCCAGCCCTGGCGCGACGCTGACGGTCGCGCTGTACGCCTACGCGAAGGAGGAGGGCGAATTTGACGTCGCCTTCGCCATCGCGGCCATTCTTATGATCTTAACGCTTCTGATCAATCTTGCCGCCGGGATCGTCGGAAAACAGATCCAGAAACGGAGCCGGCAATGAAATCTGTCAACCCCTGCGGTTTGATGCGGGCCGCACAGAGGCCGCGCTTCTGCGCGCGGCGGACTTCTGCGACAGCTGTATCCATGAAACGGTCAAGCGGCAGCCCGGCCACTGGTACGGGTTGGCCTTCGAGCCGGTATTGAAAGGAACTCGTGTATGAACGATATTATCACAGTCAAAGACCTACAGCTCTGGTACGGGCAGACGAAGGCGCTCAAGGGCGTGTCGATGAACATCCCGGAAAAGAGCATCACGGCCCTCATCGGCCCCTCCGGCTGCGGCAAATCAACGTTTCTCAAGACGCTCGACCGTATGAACGATCTGGTTCCGGGTGTGCGCATTGAGGGTGAGGTCAAATATAACGGGCAGGATATCTTCGCGCCGTCCGTGGACATAAATGAGCTGCGGCGCGAGATCGGCATGGTCTTCCAGAAGCCGAATCCCTTCCCCATGAGCATCTACGACAACATTACCTACGGCCCCCGGACGCACGGCGTGCGCAAAAAGGATGAGCTGGACGAGATCGTCGAGCAGTCGCTGCGCGGCGCGGCGATCTGGGACGAGGTCAAGGACCGGCTGAAAAAGAGCGCGCTGGGCCTTTCCGGCGGACAGCAGCAGCGGCTTTGCATCGCGCGGGCGCTGGCCGTGCAGCCGCAGGTTCTGCTGATGGACGAGCCGACGAGTGCGCTCGACCCCATCTCGACCTCCAAAATCGAGGAGCTTGCCACGAATCTGAAGGAGCAGTACACCATCATCATCGTCACGCACAATATGCAGCAGGCGCTGCGCATTTCGGACAAAACGGCGTTTTTCCTGCTGGGTGAGCTGATCGAGTACGACGACACGCAGAAGCTGTTCTACCAGCCGAAGGAGAAGCGCACCGAGGATTACATCACCGGGAGGTTCGGATAATGAGAAGCAAATTTGACCAGCAGCTTGCCCTGCTGAATGAAGAGCTGACGCAGATGGGCGAAACGTGCGCGAAGGCCATCGGTCTTGCCGCGCAGGCGCTCGAAAATCAGGACGCGGCGACCGCCGCGCCGGTCGCGGAGCTGGAGGAGCAGACAAACGAGCAGGAGCGCTCGATTGAAGCGCTGTGTCTGAAGCTGCTTTTGCAGCAGCAGCCGGTCGCACGCGATCTGCGGCAGATTTCGGCAGCACTCAAAATGATCACGGATATGGAGCGCATCGGCGATCAGGCAGCGGATATCGCGGAGATCATCCCGTTTTTCCTCAGCCACAACACGTTTGACTGCACGCTCGTCTGCCGCATGGCGCAGCAGGCCAGCTCCATGGTCACGCAGAGCGTGGACGCGTTCGTCCGCCGCGATGTGGATCTGGCCCACTCGATCGCAAAGCAGGATGATCTGGTCGACGAGGATTTTTCCAACGTCAAGCAGGCATTGATATCCGCGATTGCCCGCGAACCCGGCCAGGGTGAGGTTGCACTGGATTTGCTGATGATTGCGAAGTATTTCGAGCGCATCGGCGACCACGCGGTCAACCTGTCCGAATGGGTCGAATTCTCCGTCACCGGCGTGCACAAGCACGACGGCGTGGAATACGAATAACCCCCTTATGCAAAAAGCTGCAGGCCCCTTTTCCGGGCTTGCGGCTTTTTGCTGCGTGTATTATAATCAATAAAAAGGAGGGCTGTCTATGGATTATCTGATCACCCGGCTGACGGACAGGCCGGAATTGAAAGCGCAGGCCGCCGCATGGTTTCACGCAAAATGGGGCGTGCCGGAGCAGGCATATCTGGACAGCATGGATGATGCGTTGCGCAGGGCAGCCCCTGTCCCGCAGTGGTATCTGGCGCTGGAGGGGCCGCGCATCATCGGCGGCATGGGCGTAATCGAGAACGATTTTCATGACCGTAAGGACCTGACGCCGAATGTCTGCGCCGTCTATACCGAGCCGGATCGCCGCCGCGGCATCGCGGGCGCACTTTTGCGGTTCGTCTGCCGGGATATGCACGAAAAAGGCATCGACACGCTCTATCTGCTGACCGATCACACCGGCTTCTACGAGCGCTGCGGCTGGGAATTCTTCTGCATGGCCCAGGGCGACGGAGAAGAATCTTTATCTCGGATGTATGTGCATCGGTATCATAATGAATAATCGAAAAACGCTGCGTTTGCCCGCATTTGACTATGCCGCACCCGGCACTTATTTCATCACGCTCTGTACTTATCAGCGCCATCAGACTTTATGCAGAATTGGTAGGGGCGGGGCTCTGCTCCGCCCATTTGGGCGTATCTGCAAAGCACAAATTCAGGAATTCGAGCATCGCTTCAATATTCAGGTTGATAAGTATGTAATCATGCCAAATCATCTGCATATGCTTCTTTCTCTGGCTGATACAAATCCATACTGCCCAAGGGCGGAGCAAAGCCCCGCCCCTACCACGATTTCCGAAATAATTTGTGCGTTCAAGTCCATTCGTGCAAAACAAATCAACGCAATTGAGAATACCCCGGGACGGAAGCGCTGGCAGCGGTCATTTTATGATCACGTTGTCCGAACCGAAAAAGAGTATTTGCAGATATGGACTTACATTGACAACAACCCATTAAAATGGGAATTAGATCGTTTCTACGAAAGTGAATGAGGCCGCTTATGAAAAAAGTCAGAATCACGGTCATGAAGATGGGGTGTTATCCCGATCTGATGGCGGAATATGAGAACCCGATGGAGCATCCTTGCGATATGGTGCTCGGGCAGGTGTTTGTGGCGGACGGGTGGACCCGGCCGGAGGGGCTTTGTCTGAGTGCGTGGGAGAGTATGTCGCCGTTTGTGTTGGCGCTGGCCAGCGGCGGGGAGAATCTCTATGCCGGGTGGATGAAAAATCCGCGCTCGGCCATGATCTCCTGCAACGACGGCTTCCGGCCCGTGAGCTTTTTATTGGAGACGCTCGACGCTTGACACGTTTACTATACTGAAAGCAGAATATGAAACAGGAGGTTTTTCTCATGGGTAAAACACTTGTCGCTTATTTTTCCGCGTCCGGCGTAACGAAAAAGCTGGCGCAGACGCTGGCGGACGCCATCGGGGCCGATCTGTTTGCAATTGAACCGAAGGTTCCCTACACGCGTGCCGATCTCAACTGGATGGACAAGCAGTCCCGCAGCACCATTGAGATGCAGAACCCCGCGTCCCGTCCTGAAATCGCAGGCACCTGCGCGAACATCGCGGACTACGACACCGTTTTTGTCGGCTTCCCCATCTGGTGGTATGTCGCGCCGACCATCGTCAACACGTTTCTGGAGAGCTGCGATCTGACGGGCAAGACCGTCGTTCCGTTTGCCACCTCCGGCGGCAGCGGCATGGGCGGCACAAACAAGGCGCTCGCGCCCAGCTGCACGGGCGCACGTCTGCTCGAAGGCAAGGTCTTCCGCAGCAGCACGAGCACGGATACCCTGCGCGAGTGGGTCAAGACGCTGAAATAAGACGCAAATATAAAACCAGCCCCCGCTGCGGCGGAGGCTGGTTTTGCGTATGCTGCAATTTCTCTGGTTTGGTTGTAGGGGCAGTACGTTTTTGTATCGTTTCATAAAAAATAGGCTTCTGGATTATCAGGTGTTGCGGAAGCGTGCCAAGAAATCCTTTGTCTGCTGGTGCTGTGGGTCGCCAAAGATCGCTTCGGGGGAACCCTGTTCCAGGATCACACCCTCGTGCATGAACACAACGCGCTCGCTCACATCGCGGGCGAAGGCCATCTCATGCGTCACGACGAGCATGGTCATGCCCTCGTGTGCAAGGTCCTGCATGACGGAGAGCACCTCGCCGACCATTTCCGGGTCAAGCGCGCTTGTCGGCTCGTCGAACAGGAGCACCTCGGGGTCCATCGCAAGTGCGCGCGCAATGGCGACACGCTGCTTCTGGCCGCCGGAGAGCTGACGCGGCTTGGCGTTGACGTAGGGCGCCATGCCGACCTTTTCAAGATACCGCATGGCCTGTTTCTGTGCCTCAGCCTTACTCCGGCCAAGCACCTTCATCTGACCCACCATGCAGTTTTTCAGGACGGTCATGTTATTGAACAGGTTGAACGACTGGAAGACCATGCCGACGTGGGAGCGGTATTTTGCGGCGTTGACGCTTTTACCGGTGACATTTTCGCCGTGGTAGAGAATGTCGCCGCTCGTTGGCGTTTCGAGCAGATTCACGCAGCGCAGCAGCGTCGATTTGCCGGAGCCGGACGCGCCGATGATGGAGATCACGTCGCCCTTTTTGACATCAAAGTCAATATCGCGCAGAACCTCGTGTGTGCCGAAGGACTTGCTCAGGTGCCGGATCTCAAGAATATTGTCTGCCATATCAGCGATCCCCCCTGCTGCGTCCGAATTTAAGTTCCTGCTCCGTGCGCTCGCGGAACTCCTTGCTCTGCTCGTCATAGTTGCTGCCGCGCTTCGGGTGCGAATACGTGCCTGCGGTCATGGTCAGCGGGTCCTCCTGCACAAGCTCATAACTGTCGGAGCCGTCCATGAGCTTTTCAATCAGCCGCAGAATGCCGGATGCAATCAGCGTCATGGCCAGATAGCCTGCCATTTCAATGACGGCGGACGGGAAATACTTATTGTTGATACCGACGATATAGCGGTGCGAAGCAAAGAACTCCGTAAAGCCGATGATGAACATGACGGAGGTATCTTTTACGTTGATGATATAGTTGTTGCCGATCTGGGGCAGGATATTGCGGATGGCCTGCGGCAAAATGACGCTCGTCATGGTCTGGAAGTGCGTCATGCCGATGGCCTTCGCGCCCTCGGTCTGGCCGGGGTCGATGGAGATAATGCCGCCGCGGACGGACTCGGCCATGTACGCGCCGGTATTGATCGAAACAATCAGGATGGACGCGGCCCAGATGTTATCGAAGCGCAGGGCATTATCCGTGAAATACGGCAGGGCGTAGAAAATGAACACGGCCTGCAGCATCATCGGCGTGCCGCGGAAAACCTCGACGTAGATGCGGATGATGACGCGGAGAATTTTCAGAAGGATACGCTTGGGCAGCGGATCGTTTTTGGCGCACGGGATGGTATTGAGAATGCCGCAGAGCAGGCCGATGATACAGCCGATCGCGGTCGCGGCCAGCGCAAGGCCGAGCGTGTTGAGCATACCGTTCAGGTACATCATGCGGTACTTTTCCCACAGAATCCCGATGTCCTGCATGAGCTTGGCGAGCTTATCCACGGGGTAGTCTCCTTTCACTTTTGATTTGCCCGCGCCGGAGGCGCGGGCAAACAGTTAAACCTCCGGCTGGATGCGGATGGCTTCGTCCATGAGCTGGTTGAAGTCGTCCTCCGTCATCTGGGAGAGAACCTTGTCAATGGCGTCCTTCAGGACCGTGTTGCCCTTGCGGACGGAGATGCCGATGTTGACGTTTTCAGCGCGCTCAGCCTCGGAGGCAAACTGGAAATCGCCGGGCGTGCCGGAGAAGTTCAGAATGACGAGGTTATCGTCCTGCGCGGCAGCGCCCATGGCGGTGGGCATATCGGCGCAGATGAAGTCGACCGCGCCGGTCTGCAGCTGCATGATCATGGCCGGAGCCGTCTCAGCGGGAGCCAGAAGTTCGGCGTTTTCAATCTGCGGCAGGCAGGAGTCATACCAGATCGTGCCGGACTGCGCGGTGCACTTGCCGCCCGCGAGGTCGGCAATGGAGGTCGCACTGGCATAGGGGCTGTCCTTCGTGGTGACGCAGACGATGGTGGCGTAGTAGTACGGGCCTGCCATGTCGACCTCCTGCATACGGTCGGCGGTCATGGACTGACCGGCAATGTTCGCGTCCATCGTGCCGGACTGCACAGCCGGGCAGAGGGAATCCCATGCGGAGGAGACGATCTCAAGCTGCCAGCCATTGGCCTCGCAGATCTTCTGGGCGATCATAACGTCATAGCCGTTGGCGTAAGCGCCGGGAACGTTGGAAATGGGAACAGCGCCGTTGGAATCGTCCATCTGCGTCCAGTTATAGGGCGCGTAGGCGCATTCCATGCCGACGGTGAGAACGCCGTCTTCCACGCCGGTCACGGCTTCGGTATTCGTGTCTGCGGCGGCTTCAGCCGCTGCGGGGGTGGAGGCGGCGCAGGCCGCCATGCTCAGCAGCATCATGGCTGCCAGGACGAGGGCAAGGATTCTCTTCATTGTTTTCATTCACCTTTCGTTTTATTTTCCCAGACAGGCCCTACAGAAGCAGCAAAAAAGTGGGTCGCTTCTGTAAAGCGATCCACGGAATGAACAGAAAACGGTATCCCGCCCCTGCCGTATCCATCGATAGCGCTTCACAAAGCTTTTCTTTGTGACAGTCCGGCAGATCTTATCTGCCGAGCCAACACCGCATTTGCAGGCAGCGCCTGCGGCATTTCGGCGGTCTCCCCTTTTCCGAACGGCCACTGCCTGTGCTTGCCGCCCGGTACTCTTGAAGCCCGCGCCTCTATCTGGAATGATTGTCTGGATTATAGCGTATTCGCACGCATTTGTAAAGCTGATTTTTCGTTAGAAAGCAAAAAATATTTTCTTATTTTTTGTATATTCTGCACGATACGACGCGCTGGCCGGTGAAAAATCAAATTTATGAAATTGATTTGCTTTTACAGGGATTCTTTGCTATACTATAGAAAACACATCATCAGGAGGTTCGAAGATCATTATGGCTGACGAAAAAACGATCCTGACCTATAAGGGGCGCCCCCTTATGCGCAAGGACAATCTTGTCTACTACGGCTCGATGGCCGATTCTCACATTGTCATGCTCCAGATCCTTGAGACGAAAAAGGTCGGCGAGGCCGACGTGGCCAGCAAGGTCTCCGTCGAGCTTCAGCTGACCGACCCGAATGTCCGCGCCCGCGACCGCATCGTCAAGAAAAGCGAGAAGGACGGGTTCTTTACCGCGCTCGACCTCGGCTCCGTGTGGCTGGCCCGCGCGCTGAAGGACGCAAAAAAATAATTATTGATCCGTGTTTAAACGAAAGGAAGCCGTGCATACTATCTGTGCGACTTCTTTTTCATTTTTCCATTCCTCATTGGCTCGTTTTCATGCGGGCAGGCCGTCGAAGCTTTGCTTCGGCGGTTATTTTTTACGCTTTGCGCACATACTACCGGAAAAAGCGGAAGGGAGCTGATCGCGATGCGCAAGGGCGCGCAGACGCTTGTGTTTGGATCGAAGCCGGTCATTTTGTCCCGCGCGGCCATCGGCGGCAAAAAAGAAGGCGAGGGGCCGCTGGCGGCATATTTTGATTTTCTCGGAAAGGACGCGAAGCTGGGGCAGAAAACGTTTGAAAAGGCCGAGAGTAAATTACAGGAGCTGGCGCTGGACACGGCGAAGCGGAAGCTCGGCGTAAGCTATGAGGACATTGACGTGCTGTTCGCGGGAGATCTGCTGAACCAGTGCATTTCCTCGTCGTTTGCCGCACGCGGCACGTCGATCCCGTTTCTGGGGCTTTACGGCGCGTGCTCAACCATGGCCGAATCGCTGCTTCTGGCGGCGGCGTTCGTCGATGCGGGCTTTGCGG
>OKSC01002887.1_pt1 | contig 13780 bp, 9 predicted proteins | sample 1601161 | NCBI WGS metagenome assembly OKSC01 (sample SAMEA3541552, study PRJEB24748) | human gut metagenome | biome: human gut; feature: human-associated habitat; material: faeces | place: China | collected 2012
CCGAAAGGTGAAGAGTGAAGAGTATTTTGATGATAGCTTCGTTTATTTCTTAAACAGTCTTTGGTTTCGCATTCCAAACCAAAAGTGTCAATAGTACAGACATCAAAGCTGCACCAATCCAGAAATAATTGATGTAGGTAAAGTCGTAGGTCTCTACGCCATTTACCAGATGCTTGTTGCCCTCGATGAGCAGACCGCTCATAATGTCTTGGATACCGGCACCAATGTAGCTTGCCACGCCGACAACACCAAGAGCTGCACCTGCTGCGTTCTTAGGAGCTAAATCTACGGCCATAAGACCACCGAGGAAACAAATCAGAACGCCGATTCCTAGTCCGAATAATACCATAGCAATAACATCAATATAAAAATGAACACCTGGTACTAATAAGAATAAACATAGCGCCAAAACATTCATCAAGCCAAAGACCAAAGCCGGTATGTTTCTTGATCCTTTGAATAATTTGTCTGAGATTAAACCTGAAGCAACTGTTCCTACAATACCACAAACAGAACTGATGGAAATAATAAAGCTTGCGTCAAGAGTAGAATATCCCTTCATCGTCTCCAGATAAAAGACTCCCCAACTGTTTACAGCATATCTACTTATATACATAAACGCACTTGCTAAAGCTAGAATCCATATAGCAGGACTACATAAGACGGTCTTCTGACTTGCGTTGAAATCTGCCTTGTTCTTTTCTTCTTTTTTAGAAGTCGCATCCTCTAATAAATAGCCATACTTCTGAGGTGTATCTTTCATTAACCATTGCATAATGAAAAAATAAGCAATGCCGATTAAGCCTGCTCCAATCAATCCATATCGCCACCCAAAATTAGTAGCAAGAATAGCAATGGATATGAAAGTGATAGCCTCACCTAAATTATGACTTGCGCTCCAATAACCATAATAAGTACCACGATTTGATGCATCAAACCAGCGGGATAGGGATACTACTCCAGATGCTGCTCCCATAGATTGGAAATATCCATTGATTCCCCAAAGTACTGCGAACACGATAAACGAATTGGTGAATCCAAGCGCCAAGTTTATCAAAGCCGAAATCAAAAGACCTGTTGACATCAACTTTTTCACATTACTTCTATCTGCTATAAAACCATTACAGAATTTACCTATAGCATAAGTAAAGAACAAGCAAGAGCCTATGATACCTATTTCTGTTTCTGTAAAAACACCATCATCAACCATTGGTTTACGAATTACATTCATGCTTAAACGACAAACGTAATACATACCATATCCCAAAGTTGCAGTAAGGAATGAAATAAGGCGTATTTTTTTGAACCGAGCACTATCTGTACTCGGTTCTTTAGCTGCTTCTGGAATTTTATAATAATCTATGATTTTCTTCCACATAACATTTAATCATGAAGGTTGCGAGAACGCAAATAATCCAATAAGTACTGAGGTCTATCTGTTTGTATAATTCTAGCTCCCAGAGTATCTATGAGATAACCATATCCCTTATTAGGGTCTTGTAAAGACATATCATCATCATGTCCTCCTGCCATAGTATCCCATAAGGTATTATACCAAATCAAAGATTTACCTTTCATTTTCTTTGGCAATGACAATGGAAGTTTATTCTCATCACTCTTAAACAACAATTCAAAAGCCACAGGATTCATATCCTTCATAAACTTGTTGAGTTGCTGCTCTGCATTAGACTTGTCCAAATTTACAATAGGCATATAGATAACATCATTCAGATATGAGCCATAAAGTTCCTTCACTTGTTCAGCAGACTTTGTTCCTTTCATGATAATCTGCTTTGTCGTACCAGTCTTTTTCATCAATTCGTAAACCTGCTCGAAATATCTGTCTGCCTTGTCAAGGTTCAGCATAATCTTACCACGAGCATGCACAAGTGCCTCTTCCAAAGTTGGTACTCTATGGATGGTACGGATATTACATCCGTTCTTCAAGTGAGTCTTTGCAATAGAATCATAGGTCAACTCGGAAATTGTACCTTTACCCGTTGTGGTACGGTCAATCTTTGGATCGTGCATCAAAATCAAGACCCCATCCTTGGTTCTCTGCAAGTCTATCTCGACAATGTCAACGCCCATTTTGATTGCATTGTCTATCGCCTCCAAAGAGTTTTCAGGAAAGTTACGCCAGTCACCACGATGTGAAGCCACAATCACTGAAGACTCATCACGATTCAAGAGTTTAGCGCGAATCTTGCTAACTCTGTCTTGTGCAAAGATATTTGCACTGCATACAATTGCTAAAAGCAATAATAAAACTTTCTGTTTCATATTTTTGGTTAGTTAAAATTTAACACGTATTACACGAAAGAAGCAAAAAAATTATCTTCTTCCTTTCTTTTTCAAATAATCCAGCAATAAGAATGAGTTATCGCAGAAGATGATGTTTGCTCCTTTGTCTAGAAGCCAACCATAACTTCCATCGGGATCATCCAAAGCCATCTCATCATCATGACCACCATTAAAAGTATCCCAAAGTGAGTTATACCAGATACGATAGCCATGCTTCTTCATTTCTTCCGCACGATTTAAGATAGGATAGTCATCTCTCTTGAAAGACAAGCTCATAATTGGAGTCTTAATATGATTCATATAATCATCCAACTTTTGGTCATCAGTTTTGCCATTACAAACAACAACTGGGCTAAAGATACACCCTTTCAAGAGTTTAGCATATTTCTCCTCATATACCTTACTATTAAAAGTACCACGGAAGATACACTGCTTCAGCATCTTGTGCTTATGAATAATTTCTAAGACTTTCTCCTTACAAGGTTGCCATTTATCAATCTGAATATATACCTTTCCTTTACAAAGCTCCAAGACTTCGTCTAGAGTTGGTACTTTCTGACGAGTAATAACACCTATCGGAGATTTCAAATTCAGTTTTTAAATTTCTTCCAAAGTATAATCAGAAACCAATCCCGTACCGGTGGTAGTTCTATCCACAGTATCATCATGCATCATTACAATGGCACTATCCTTAGTCATATGGACATCAATCTCCACACCATCAATGCCACCATCTATACATTGCTTATATGCCTGAAGAGAGTTTTCTGGTGCGCCTCTCCAATTTCCGCGATGTGCAAAAATCATCACATAATTAGACTTTCCCCCATCATACATCTTTTTCTGAAGGAAATCAAAACCTTTGTTTTGTGCAGACACGTTCAATATAAAGAACATGCTCACCAAAGTAACAATGATATTTCTCATCTCATTATAATATTAGAGGTTAGTGGGACTAGCCCACTAACCATATCAGTTTAATTAAAATTCGTACTATCCGTCCAACCAGGATTCTGTGTCAACTTACCACCAGTTAAGACTCTTTCACTTGCTGGAATTGGCCAAAGATAATCTCTATTCTCATCCCAAGTTATAGTAATCTGGCTAAATGGATAGATGTATCCGGAAGTACCATTAGATAGCTCCAAGTCCTTGCCAATTTTCTTAGCAGTACCCTTAAAGGTACCCTTATCAGTTGTGTACAATAACAGATCTTTCTTTCCATCATTATCCATGTCGTATTGTCCTTCTGATGGGAAATAACAACCATAGAAAGGTTTTGTCAACTGCTGACCTTCTTTCCAACGGAATATATCCCACAGACGGAATCCCTCCAAAGGCATTTCAACAGTACGTTCACGACGAATCTCCAGGATTACACCAGTATTGGTACTTCTTGTCACGTTAGGATAATATTTCAACATCAATGGGTCTGGATTGGCATTAGCCGCACTCATGTTGAGATGTGGCATTCTTGCTCTGTCACGAATTTTATTGATAGAAACATCCAAGTCATTTTGTGTTAATGTACCTAACTCTGCCTTAGCTTCAGCATAGTTCAAATACACTTCGGCTGTCCTAAACAAAGACCAATCTGTAAATGCCTTATTTGCGCCATCATATTTAGACTCTGCAATATACTTAATCGGTTGATACCCTGTTAGAGCATTTAAGTTGTTTGCTGTCACCTTTGTTGCGCCTTTCTGAATGTAACCTGGGCATAAAACTGTTTGAGCCATACGAGGGTCACGATTGCTAGTTTCTGCTACAAAGTCATCTGTTTCCCAGCCTTGTTTGTCAGTATAGCGAGAGCCATCTGCCATTAAATAGTGATTCATGAATCGCTTGGTAAAACCTTGGCGAGAATTCTTGATAGCAAAAGGAACACCATGCATTACATTTGCATCAGAACTATATCTTCTTGCCAAGATGACTTCATCAGAACAAGCATCCAAACTATTAAACAAGGAGCGATAAGGAGTATCACCTGTTGTATAAAGTTTGTAACCACTATTCTTGATAAAGTTTTCACCAGCATCAACTACTTGATTCAGATACTTTTCTGCATTAGGCATATTACGATATTTACGATAAGTTCCCTCATACAGAGCTGCACGAGTCTTAAGGGCTAATGCTGTCCATTTCGTTACGTAATAGACACTCTTGGTTGACGGAAGCATGTTTATTGCCTTGTCAAGGTCCTCCATGACATGATCCATAATAACTTCACGATCATCACGTGCTTTAGCCAAAAGTTCATCTTGGTCAGAATTCAAGACTTGGTCATACCAAGGTACATCTCCATATCTTCTGACTTTAACATAATAGAAGTATGCTCTCATAAAGTAAGCAACTCCATCATTTTCCTTACGACCAACTTCGTCTTTGCATCTATCTGAATGCTGTAAATAATAGTTTATAGAACGAAGTTGTGTCCAGTTCCAACCATTTTCATCAGCAGCAGAACGTTGCCCAAGCAAAGTAGCACCTAACTCGGTATCAATATTGTCATCCGCATTGATGCCAATCACGTCATCTGCACCTTCCAACTGGCTATAAAATCCATCTGTCCATAATTTCAATTCTCGTGTAGAACTAAAATAGGTCTCAGGACTCATTGTGTCTTCAGGGGACATATCCAACAAACTATCACAAGATGTTAAGCTTGTAATGAGTAAAGCAGCCCCCAATATATTTATTAACTTTTTCATTGTTATTACCTTTTTATATTTAGAATTTTATATCAAGACCAAAAGAGAATGATTTAGAATAACTATAACCAACTCCCGAACCAGAATTATATGATGAAGCATAAATCATTTCTGGATCAACCGTCTTGCAGTACTTCTTCAATGGAGACCAATAGAATAAGTTCTCTGCTGTAAAATATACTCTCAAAGAATTGATAATTTTCTTGCTAATAGGAATTGTATAACCTACAGTCAAATTCTTCAAGCGCAAATAAGCAGCATTTTGTAAATATCTATCATTAACAACACCCAATGCGCCTCCACTATAAGACGCATATCCTCGAGGACGTGGGAAATAAGCTCCCTGGTTATCTTCGCTCCAAACATTATCCGTGAAATCCTTGTGGATGAATGACAGTGAAGGGAAAGAATATGGTCCCCAGAAATCATATGCATAGGTTGTAGGATACCAATTGCGTTTACCTACACCTTGGAAGAATGCATTAAAATCAATTCCGTTCCAATCTGCTCCCAAACGGAAAGAATAAGAATAGCGTGGTAAGCTATTACCAATAATTCTCTTGTCTCCTGGGTCTGCAACTGTACCAGAGCCTTCAGAAATAACATTATCACCATCCAAATCCATGAATTTTACATCACCTGCCATCAAATGGTTATCTTTCTTAGAGCTGTATACACGACCGTTAACAGCCTTATCGTTAATCTTTGCCTGATAAGCTGCTGCTTCTTCATCCGTTGCAAAAAGACCTGCTACCTTATAGCCCCAAATCTCACCTAAAGTCATTCCTTCATAATAATCAGAAATCAACTTATCAGGATTGTTAAATTTGGTAATCTTTGACTTGTAATCTCCGATTGTCGCTGATACATTATAATGGAATGGCTTGCCTGCTAAATTAAATTTATCTTGCCATCCAATATACAATTCCCATCCATTTGTTCTCAAATCTGCACAGTTTTCTTTTGGAGTAGTTGCTCCAAATACAGATGGTAATGTTATAGAATGGGTTAGCATGTCTTTGGTGTCACGGATGTAAATATCCGCTGTCAAAGTTAATTTACTATCCAAGAAACCCAAATCCAAACCCCAGTTGTAGGTAGAAACTGTCTCCCAAGTTAAAGATGAAGATAACGGAGAAGACACACTTGCATAATATGCCTTGTTCAAACCGTCAAATGTATAAGACATCTTGTTGTCTGTATAAATCTGGTCAAAATAAGCATAGTTGTTTACTTGCTGGTTTCCAAGACTACCTACAGAGAAACGGAACTTAGCATTATTTACTACAGGCAATAACTTATTCCAGAATTTCTCAGAACTCATTCGCCAACCAATTGAAGCAGAAGGGAAAAATCCCCAGCGGTCTTTTGACGCAAACTTAGAAGTTCCATCCCATCGGCCGCTAATCTCAGCCAAATATTTACCTTCATAGTCGTAATTGACTCTGGCAAAATATCCTAAGGTTCTATATGCAGATATGTCATGTCCAACAGTAGTTTCACCTTGTGCGACGGTGAAAGAAGATAAATCTTTAGAAAGAAGATCATTCTTTTTTACAGATAAATCTGTTGTTCTATAATCCTCATATTGACCACCTGCTACAACCTTAAAGTTATGCTTTTTGTCCCATATATGAGTATAGGTACCATATATATTCAGGTTGTTGTCGTCTATCTGCATGTGCCCTTCCTGATAGTAATCTGTTATAGTACTAGAAGTAAATGTTGAAGTTGCTCCCTCTGCGCGTGAATACTCAAAAGGCATGCTTCTTCTCTTATAAATGTAATTTCTGTTATTATAAGCGTATGAAGCCGTCAAGACCAAATCGTCAAATACTTTATAATCAAGTTGATTTGCAACAATCCAGTACTTGTTTTCACGAGAGTTGCGCGCCTCGTTTGCTGTCAGGAAACCTGCATGGCCAGAGCCCAAAGGTGAATTGGAGGTCAATTGGTTTGTATACTGTACAACAGAGCCATCAGGATTTCTTGGTACGAAAGAAGACAAAATGTTTGACTGCAAACTAGAAATAGTCTGCTGCTCATTATAGAAACCTGCATATTTGTAGGCCGTTTTGTTATAATTGAAATTAACAGAATACGTCAAATGTTTAGACAACTTGGCATTCAGTTTTCCTCTAAAGGATACATTCTGATAATTATCTTTGTAGATATTAAAGATACCATCCTGTGTAAAGAAACGGCCGCTTGCAAAATAATTAACCTTATCATTACCACCTGTCACAGAAACATTATGCTCCTGCTCTGGTCTTGTTTTACGATAGAAATAATCATACCAGTCAAAGTTGCCATAATAATAATACTTTCCGTCATCGCCAACTACGGTCCATGGTCTATCTGGATTTTCGGTCTTATCATTACGTCTATCATAAAGCATCTGCAAATCTTTGTCTGTATAATTTGCCATCAATTTGCCTTGGTAAGCCTCATAGAATTGGTTGACAAGATTTACATGGTCATAACCTGTATGAATGAAATCTGTTGATGTTGTATTCTGTTTCCAACCTACGCGACCATTATATGATATGGAAGCTTTACCTTCTGAGTCTTTTCCACTCTTTGTAGTAATCAAAATAACACCAGAAGAGGCTTTGGCACCATAAATTGCAGAAGCAGAAGCATCTTTCAAAACTGAGATAGATTCAATGTCATTAGGATTTATCTGGCTCAAGTTGACCTCCATGCCATCAGCCAACACCAATGGACTACCTCCATTAATGGAAGCGACACCACGAATGTCAATGCTATAACCAGAATCCAAGCTTCCTGAATTAAAAGTCAAGTTTACAGAAGGATCTGCACCTTGTAATGCGCCAGCTGCATTTGATACTGGGCGATTGTTTATGTCATCTGCAGTAATCATTGACACAGCACCAGTTAAATTAGCTTTCTTCTGAGTACCATAACCAACAACTACAACTTCGCTCAATACCTTATTATCATCTGCCAGGTTAACATTGATTACTTCGCGACCATTTACCTTGATGTCCTGGTCCTTGCAGCCAATGTATGATACAGCCAACATACCGTCGGCAGGAATCTCGATGGTATAGTTTCCGTCAAGATCGGTTACAACACCATTGTTGGTGGTACCTTTCTCCATGACGGTAGCGCCGATAACTGGCTCGCCAGTTTCGTCTTTCACTACACCACGTACCTTGATTTTCTTGCCATGAGCCTGAGATTTAGCTTTTTGCTGAGGCTTGATGACGATGTAGTTGCCTTCCATCTCATAGGTAAAATTGGTACCTTTGAGCAATTGGTTCAACATACCAAAGACATCATCACTTTTCTTGGTTAATGTAACCGAACGGTTAGCATCCAACTGTGAGGAGTTGTAGGCAATCTTGTACTTAGATTCCTTTTCAATCTTCTCAAAAGCTGACTTAAGCGTTACCTTGTTTGAGCTGAAGCTGACGTTCTGAGCCGAAAGGGTCATCTGGCCTGCCAGGAGCAAACAGAAGCATGACGCAGAGATTCTTTTAAGATTCATACTTTATCTTTTTAAGTTAATAATAATTTGCTTGTTACGTCTTAAAGACAACGTGAATGAGAGTTACACCCAATTACAAAACTGTTAAAATGAAGTTTTTCTGAAAAAAATGTCTTGTGTTCGCAAACACCCTATAAAATTCTTCTTGTGGAAATTATAAATACATAAGATGAAGGCTCTAAATTAGCATTTCTTGCTGCTAATTTAGAGCCTTGATTTTTTTGTAAGTAATGCTTTGGGTATGGAAATAGCAGTAATGCTTTTGATAATCAGAATTTACTTCGTTCTTTCCTCAGGCAGAATTTTTCTCAATTCCCGCTCGTACTGCGCAGCATCCTCAAAGCAGATGGCTTGCATTCCGAAACGCTGGGCGGCTTCTACATTCTCTATTCTGTCGTCAGCAAAAAGGCATTCTTCTGTTTTCAGATTGTACTTCTGGCAGATTCTTTCGTAAATCGCCCTGTCGGGTTTGATGATTTTCTCTTCTGAAGAAATCACCTGTCCTTCCAGAAGTTGGAAGATGGGATATTGGGCCATCGTTTCGTGAACCTTGGTACACCAGTTGGAAAGTCCGTAAAGGTGGTAGCCTTCTGCCTTCAACTGGGTTAGTAAGGTGCGCATTCCTTCCTTCTCGCCCCTTACAAATTCGTTAAAGCGCTGGGCAACGGTTGCTATTTCTTCCTTATATTGTGGCATAATCTGTTGCATCTTGCAGAAGGTTTCTTCGAAAGAATCTCCGCGATCCATATTCTCATTCCACTTGCCGTCTATCAGGAGATGATAGAATTCTTCAGCCTGTTCGTGGGTCTTGAAAATCTGGTCAAGCGTTTCAAAGTATTCGTAATCTACGAGTACTTTTCCAAAATCAAAAATCAAATTCTTTATCATGATATTTCCCGTTTATGTTATTATTTCTGTTTTCATATCCCGTGCAGAGATACTCTTTTATGAAAAAAGGCGCATCATTTTTACATAATGCGCCTTTTGTTTACCTATTATAATATATGCCTACCTGATGATTACTTCCTCTTTCTTCACTTCATATTCCAGACCAGGAACCAGGTTCTTCAGGACAAACATGGCTCCCGAGAGGGTTTCGCCACGGTTGAAATGAACTGTAACCTTCGTCTTCTGGTGAATCTTTGAACGGAAGATGAATTTCACTCCGTATGCATTACCCAAAATCTTACCAGCTTCTGCCAGCGTAACATCGTTCAGGTCAATCTCCTTGTTGCGCCAGCTTGTACCATCTTCTTCGGCCGAAACCTTGCGGAGGTTTACTGCCTTGGTCTTTACATTGTATACTAACTGGTCGTTAGGCTTCATGCTGTAAACCTTGTCTTCCTGACCTATGATGCGGAGTTCTATCTTGCCGGTTTTGAGTGTGGCAGATACTTCATCTGTATTTGAATAAGATGAAACCGTAAAAGAGGTGCCCAAGTCGGTAATCTCGAAATGAGGAGTGCTGACGTGGAACGGCTGGGCATCATCATGCCTGATGTCGAAGAATGCCTCTCCCGACAGGAAAACCTTGCGTTCTTCTGCTCCCTTGAAAGAGGAAGGATGGAGGAGTACGGAACTCTGGCTGAGTCTTACTTTCGTTCCGTCTGCCAAGGCGATGACTTTGCTCTCTTCGTTGATGGTATGCTCCTGGAGCATGGTTGCCAGTTTTATATCCTTGAGTTGGTTGTTCATCTGGACGTAGAGCTTGCCGAATACAATCAGCATCAGCAGCGGTACGAAGACGGCAGCCAGTTTGGCAAAGTTGAAGATTCGAAGCGATTTTTTCTTTTCTATTTCTCTTGTTTCTTCTGTTTCGAAGAGGCGGTTGTATGCAGCAGAAATTTCTTCTTCTTCCATATAGGCTGAATCAGCCTTGTCCCATAATTCTCTAAATGCTTCGTTCGCCTCTTTATCGTCTTGTGTATTGGAAATCCTATCTAATACCCTTTCTTTTATTTCATCCGGCACATTGTGCCCGCTATAATAATCTATGATATCCCTTATCTTTGTTGCCATAATAAAAACTTCATTTACTTTTAAGACATGTTTCAATGGTGTTACACCCAATGCCAAGGTAACAAAATCATCAAATATAAGGCTTTTTTAATTTCTTTAAGAGCTAGGTTAAGATGATTTTCTACCGTTTTCTTCTGAATACCCAGCCGCTGGGCTATCTCTTCGTTCTTGAGATGCTGTTCGCGGCTCATGCGATAAATCATCTGGCGTTGTTGCGGCATGCTTTCTACCACCATGTCGATGAGCAGCTGGGTATCCTTTGCCACCACATCGTCATGTGGCGAAGATTCGTTGGCGTATCTGTCTGGCAGACTGTCAATATCTATTGGGATGATGTGCTTGGAGGAAATATAGTTGATGACAGTATATTTTGCCAAAATAAAGAGGTAGGAATCGAAGTCCTGGATATCGGCAAACTTCTCGCGTTTGTTCCATACCTTTAAGAAGATGAGCTGGCTGACGTCATCAGCATCATCTTCGTTTTTCAAGAGCATGGCTACAAAACGGTGTACCTTAGGATAGAACCTGCGGAACATCGTTTCGTATGCTTTCTTGTCTCCTTTCGACATTAATAATATTGTTTCTTTTTCTATTTCCATTCTTGCGATTATGTATGTTTAATACGATAATAGCTGCAAAATTAAACAAAATATCTGAAATTGCAAGCTTTTGCGGGCATTATTTCGAGAAAGGCACATAAAAATGTCCTTTTTATCCCTTTCTTCCGAAATCGGCTGGAATCTCGCCCCATTTCTTCGTTTCCCATTTTATAATAGGTATGTTGATGGGGTGGGTGCGGAGCCAGTTCTCGGCTCGGGCGATGACCTGATAGAGCTGTTCGGTCTGGGGAGTGCGCTCCAGTTTGGTCTTGCATTGTTTCTTGCTTACCCAGAGCTGGGCATTCACGCTGTCGCTATAAATTATCTTGTCGGTAATGCCCTTCTGCTGCATCAGGGCGAGGGCGTGGACGATGGCGAGAAACTCGCCGATGTTGTTGGTGCCGTGGATAGGACCATAGTGGAAAACCTGGGCACCGGTCTGAAGGTCGATGCATTGGTATTCCATCGGACCGGGATTGCCGGAACAGGCGGCATCCACAGCCCAAGCGTTGGCTCTTACTTCGTTGGGCAGAGGCAAGACTGTATCGTTTCTCCATGAAGGAGGATTTACGGGCATTTTATTCATATTTTTTCTTTTTGGGGTTGGAAAACAAAAAGGATTGGCTAAAACTGAAATGAGCATGCGCCTTGGAGTCGAGCTCCAGGGCCATGCTCATTATGTCAAATAGTCAATATTTTTTTTATTTTTAAATTGTAGGTTATTATATCTTATGTATATATTACATTCTTTCTGGAACCTCGATGCCGAGCAGAGACATACCGTTCTTCAGGATCTTAGCCACGTTGGCTGCAAGAACCAGACGGGTAATCTTCTCAGCCTCGCTCTCAGCATTCAGGATGCTGTAGTCGTGATAGAACTGGTTGAACTCCTTGGTCAGCTCGTAGCAGTAGTTAGCAATGCCACCAGGGTTGTAGTTGTTGCCGGCATCGGCTACGGCTGCTGCGAAGTCGTTCATCTTCTGGATGAGGTCGATCTCCTTCTCGTTGATAGGAGCATCTGCGCCCAACTCAGCAGGAATCTCGATGCCCTCGGCTGCTGCCTTGCGCATGATGCTGCGGATACGAGCGTAGGTATACTGGATGAAAGGACCTGTATTGCCGTTGAAGTCGATACTCTCTTCTGGGTTGAAGAGCATGTTCTTGCGGGCATCTACCTTGAGGATGAAGTACTTCAACGCTCCGAGACCCACGATGCGTGAAATCTCCTGGCGCTCTTCCTCGCTCATGTCCTTGAACTTGCCGAGCTCATCGCTTGTCTGGCGAGCATCCTTAATCATCTCTGCCATCAGGTCATCAGCATCTACTACGGTTCCCTCGCGGCTCTTCATCTTACCGTTAGGCAACTCTACCATTCCGTAAGAGAAGTGAACCAAGTCCTTACCCCACTTGAAACCGAGACGGTCGAGCAGGATAGAGAGCACCTGGAAGTGGTAGTTCTGCTCGTTACCTACTACGTAGATCATCTTGTCGATAGGGAAGTCCTTGAAACGGAGGTCGGCAGTACCGATGTCCTGAGTCATATAGACAGAAGTGCCGTCAGAACGGAGCAGGAGCTTCTGGTCGAGACCCTCGTTGGTGAGGTCTGCCCAAACAGAGTTATCATCCTTGCGGAAGAAGAGACCCTTCTCCAATCCTTCTTCTACCTTCTTCTTACCCTCGAGGTAAGTATTTGACTCATAATATATCTTGTCGAAACTTACACCCATCATCTTATAAGTCTCATCGAAGCCAGCGTAAACCCAGTTGTTCATCTTCTGCCAGAGTGCACGAACCTCAGGGTCGTTGTGCTCCCACTTTACGAGCATCTCGTGAGCTTCCTTAATCAGCGGAGCCTCTACTTTAGCTTTCTCTGTGGCAGCTTCTTCGTCCATGCCATCCTTCATATACTGAGCCTTGAGTTCTGCGATTTCCTCACGATAGTGCTTGTCGAAGGCTACATAGTAGTCGCCGATGAGGTGGTCGCCCTTCTTGCCGGAAGTTTCAGGAGTTTCGCCATTGCCCCACTTGAGCCAGGCGAGCATAGACTTACAGATGTGGATACCACGGTCGTTAACGATGTTTGTCTTGATTACCTTGTTGCCGTTAGCCTCCATAATCTGGGCCAATGACCAGCCGAGGAGGTTGTTGCGCACGTGACCGAGGTGGAGAGGCTTGTTGGTGTTAGGAGAAGAGTACTCGATCATGACGAGCGGACTGTTCTCAGTAACTGGCTTCTCGCCAAACTTAGGGTCAGCGTTGATGGTATTCAGGAGTCCTACCCAAGCGGCAGGAGCGATAGAAAGGTTGAGGAAACCCTTTACCACGTTGAAGTCTGCGATAACATTAGCGCAGTTTTTCATCAGGTATTCGCCGATTTCCTGTGCTGTATCCTCAGGCTTTTTCTTCGACATTTTGAGGAATGGGAATACGACGAGGGTAAGGTTACCTTCGAAATTACTCTTGGTCTTCTGCAGGGCTACCATCTTCTCAGGTACGTCCTGACCATAAAGCTCCTTCACCGCAGCGATGACCGAGCTGATGATTTCGTTTTCTATCTTCATTATTTAATATATCTTTTTTACCGGTAAAATTATCTTTTTAAACTGATTGAAGAGGGATTTGCAAGTTCCCTT
>OKSC01002888.1_pt1 | contig 13774 bp, 15 predicted proteins | sample 1601161 | NCBI WGS metagenome assembly OKSC01 (sample SAMEA3541552, study PRJEB24748) | human gut metagenome | biome: human gut; feature: human-associated habitat; material: faeces | place: China | collected 2012
ATTTAAGGATATCTGGAAGCTGGTGCGATAAAAATGGAGCGAAAACTCACAAGAAAAATTATGGTCGGCGGCGTTCCGGTCGGCGGAGGCGCGCCGGTATCCATCCAGTCGATGCTGAACACGAGAACGACCGACGTGGACGGCTGCCTTGCGCAGCTCCGCGCGCTGGCTGCCGCCGGGTGCGAGATCGCGCGGCTGGCTGTGCCGGATATGGAGGCGGCAGAGACGTTCGGAGCCATCTGCGCCGCGTCCCCGCTGCCGCTGGTGGCGGATATCCACTTTGACTACCGCCTTGCCATCCGCGCGGCGGAAAATGGCGCGGCCAAGATCCGCATCAACCCCGGCAACATCGGCGGGGAGGACCGGGTGCGGGCCGTGGTCGAGGCCTGCGGCGCGCGGAGCATCCCCATCCGTATCGGCGTGAACGGCGGCAGTCTGGAGCCGCGTCTTCTGGAAAAATACGGCCACCCCACGCCGGAGGCGCTGGTGGAAAGCGCGTTCGGACATATTGCGCTGCTGGAAAAGTATGATTTCCATGATATCTGCGTGTCGATGAAATCCAGCTCCGTCCCGCTGATGATCGAGGCGTACCGGCTGTTTTCCGAGCGTTCGGACTATCCGCTGCACGTCGGCGTGACCGAAACGGGCACCGAGCGCATGGGAACCATCAAGTCCGCCATGGGCATCGGGGCTCTTCTGTGTCAGGGCATCGGCGATACGATGCGCGTATCGCTGACCGCCGACCCGGTGCAGGAGGTGCTGACGGCGAAGGACATTCTGAAGGCCGCCGGGCTGCGCAGGGACGGTGTCAACATCATCGCCTGCCCCACCTGCGGCCGGACGCGCATTGATCTCATCCGGCTGGCAAACGAGGTCGAGCAGGCGCTGTCCGACTGCCAAAAGCCCATCACGGTCGCCGTCATGGGCTGCGTGGTCAACGGCCCGGGCGAAGCGCGGGAGGCCGACGTCGGCATCGCCGGCGGAGACGGCTGCGGCATTCTGTTCGTCAAGGGAAGACAGCTCAAAAAGCTCCCCTACGACGAGCTTCTGCCCGCCCTGCTTGCGTACATCGGAACGCTGTAAAAAATCAAAGCGGCATTCCCTGAGCCGGGAATGCCGCTTTTCGTATCACGGTTTTTGGCAGACGGCTATCAGGAATTCCGTCGTGACGCGAAGCGAGGGCACGGCGGCAAGCTTTTGCTGGTCCTCCGCGCCGGTCTTGTAATAATAGGGCGTCATGAGAAACAGCGCCTGCACATCCTCGTTTGACGAAAGCGTGATGGTCTTTCGGAGCGTCTGCATCCGCAGCAGGCGGAAGCCCTCGACCGCAGGCTCGGCGGGCGGATTTTCGTATGGCCGGTCATAGACGGCGGCCTTCAGCTCGAACAGGTGCCGTTCCATCGGCACAACACGCAGCAGATATCCGCCGGGCTTCAGGACCCGCAGGAACTCCTCCGCCATGAGCGGCGAAAAAATATTGACGATCAGATCGAGGCTTTCCGCCGCCAGCGGAAGATGCGCGGTGCTCGCCGCGCAGAAGATCCCCTCCGGCACCTGCCGTGCCGCCCGCCTGACGGCCTCTGCGGAAATATCCGCGCCGAGCAGCTGCGGGCAGCCGCCCTTTGCCGCAAGCGCGTCATAGATCGCGCGCGTATACGTCCCCTCGCCGCAGCCCGCGTCGAGCACGCAGGCGTCCGGCCCGGTCAGCTGTGCGCAGCTCCCGGCCACGGCTCCGATCAGATGGTCATAATAGCCGCGCGATAAAAACGCCGTGCGCGCCGCGACCATGCGCTTGTCGTCGCCATGGCGTTTTCCGGACGCCGAGGGCGGCAGGAGATTGACATAGCCGCTGCGCGCAACGTCAAAGCTGTGGCGGCTTTCGCAGCGCCAGACGGTTTTCTCCCGCGCAAGCCTCCCGCCGCACACGGGACAGAGCAGATCAAGCATAACAAGCCCTCCGATCGCGATAGTTTCTTTATTATACCGCGCCGGGACGCGCAGCGCAAAGAAAAATCTGGAATCGTGCGCGAAACGTGTTGAATTTATGGCGGAATCTGTTATAATTTCAGCAGAAGAGAACGCGCGGGACAAAACGCCGCGCTGGAGCGGAGGAAAAGCATGAAAAAGCATCGCGCCCTTTGGGTGATTTTAATTGTGATCGTCGTGCTTGCGGCGGCTGCCGCAGGCGGTTGGTACTGGCTTTCGACCAAAGCAGCGCAGGCGGAGCAGGCGCACCGCGCCGTCTATGCGCAGTATGAGGCTATGACCGCCGCCGTCGACCAGGTCACGCTTACGGTGACGGAGGATGGTTCGCCGGTCGGCGAATATGATCTGCAGGCGCTCGGCCTGTATGACGATCTGACAGGCAAGGTCGCGGCGCAGTTTTCCGAGACAGACCGCATGACGGACGTGCAGTTTGCCACGCTCACCATCAAGGAAAAGCAGGACTGGGCAAAAAACGCCCATCCCGCGCCTTATCCCTGCACCGTCAGCATGGAGCAATTTGACGCGGCAGCAGTTTTGGCCGACCTGCAGAGCATGAAGCGCACGGCGGCAGAAAACGCCTATACTGTGCTGGAGGACGGCGTCTATGCCGTCCACGCCGAGGTTCCCGGCAACGAACTGAATGAGCCGGCCGTTCTGGACGGTCTGCGCGCGTCGGCCGCTTCGCTCGGCGTCACGGCGGACGGGCCGCAGGACGCGTCGTTTGAGCTGACCTCGGTCGACTGCTACAAGCAGCCCGAGATTACGACTGCGACGCTGCGAGACACGCCGGACAGCCTGTTCCGCAAGGCGCTGGCAGAGCTTGAAATCAAGGTGACATTCAACGCAGATACCGCGCAGTATCTGCCGCACGGCGAGGAAACGCTCACAAGCCATGATCTGGCTTCCATCGTAGACCTGGACCCGGACGGAACAGTCACGGTTGACGAAAAGGTTCTGAGCGAAAAGGTTTCCAAGCTGGCCGAGGGCTACAGCAAGCAGGACGCGCCGTTCCTGTTCGATTCGTGGGTCAAGGGCCTGACGGAGATCAGGTTTATCACCTGCGACTATCGGATCGACGTGCAGAGCCTGACGGAGCAGATCCGCACGCAGCTGCTGACGATGCAGCCCGGCGCCGTATCTGCCGAGGCCGTCTGCTATGACAAGGACGGCAAGCCCTTCTCGCTGGGCGACAGCTATATCGAGGTCGACTTCGACAACCAGCAGATGACCTTCATCAAGGACGGCCGTCTGGTCGTCAACACCAATATCGTGACCGGCGCGCTCAACGGCCACCAGACCCCGACCGGCCTGTACGAGACGCACGGCAAGGAGCACGACGTCTGGCTCAAGGGTGACGATTATCTCGTCTTCGTCAAATACTGGGTCAGCGTGGTCGGCGACATCATCGGCCTGCACGACGCATCGTGGCGGTCGAACTTCGGCGCAAGCTTCTATGTCTACGGCGGCTCCCACGGCTGCGTCAACACGCCGGAGGAGGCCATGGCCCTGATCTGGAACCTGGCCGAGGACGGAACGCCCGTTCTCATGCACGGCGCCAACGAGTGGTACGAGCCGGCCAACGGAAACCCGCGCGAGACAAAGGATCCCGCGCGCGGCACGACCAGCAAGGTCACTGTCCCGAACGGCACGCGCGTGCTCGAACCCGGCAGCAGCCGCATCGAGATCCAGCCGGACGACGTCGTCCCCTTCGCACTTCCGAAGGAAGCCGGACAGGACGAGGATCCCCCGACAAACACCACGGACACCGCAAAGCCGGTATCCTGAACCAAACTGCCCCCGGCGAGCCTCGCCGGGGGCAGTTTGCGTACCTGTCAGATATCGAATATGCCGATCATGACGATGCCGATCACGACCAGCGCGATCATGACGTAATGCTTCCAGGAGAGCTTTTCCTTCAGGAAAATGCGGCTCCAGAGGACGGACGCGGCGCAGTAGGACGAGATGATGGGGGCCGAGAGCGCAACGTGCGCCTCGTCGGCCAGCGCGTAGATATACGCGAACTGCCCCGCCGTCTCGAACAGCGCACCCGCATACTTGGGCGCTTCGGCCTTGAAGACGAGCTTGTCCTTTTTGATCACAACAACATAAATAAAGCAGATCACGGCGGCGGCGAGGAACGTCAGCTCATACGCGCAGTTGGCCGAATCCTCGTCCAGCGTGCGGAGCACGAGCGAGTCCGCAAACGTACCCGCCGCATCGAGCAGGCAGTACGCCAGCGGCAGGCACAGCGCCAGCCACGACTTGGCGTATTTATAGTTGGAGCCCTCCTGCCGCTTTCTGCGCAGCTCGTCGTCCTCCGTCGACTCGACAATGCCGAGGCCGACCGCGCCGATGCACACCAGCGCCACCGCGCCGATGACCAGATAGCGCATGGAACCGGTAATGGACTCGTCCAGCGTCCCGGTGATCAGGCACAGGACCGCGACCAGCGCGCCGGAGGAATTGCAGATGGGGGACGAAATGGAAAGCTCAATGTACCGCAGGCCGACATAGCCCAGCGTCATGGAGCCGATGTACAGAAGCGATACGGGCAGGTAGGTCCAGATCACGTGCCACGTGACGACAGCCCCGCCGACGAAGATCTCATACGCCGCGTGAAGGCCCATCACAACGCCGACGGCAATGACCATCTTGAGCGGGTTATATTTGTCCCGCCCGTCACGGCAGCCGATTTTCGAAAATAGATCCGAGCCGCTCCAGCAGAGCAGCGCAATAATTGCAAGCCAAAACCACATAATTGTTATCTCCGGCAGCGTCACCGCCGGTTCCTTTCTCTGAATAAATATCCTTCACCGCGTGTAGGGGCCGATGCCCACATCGGCCCGGCAGATTGCACCGTTTTTACGGGAATCTACGGCGAATTCGCAACTTTCCAGTGGGCCGATGTGGGCATCGGCCCCTACATTGAGGTATGCAAGTGCATACGGTTTTGCCTTCCTTTTGGCAGCTTCGCAAGGCCCGCGTCCACGAGCTTCTGCAGGCTCATCAGAATGCCGAGCTTTGCGTGGTGCCACGTCAGGCCGCCCTGGAAATAGACCGCGTAGGGTTCGCGGATGGGGCCGTCGGCGGACAGCTCGATGGACGAGCCCTGCACGAACGCGCCCGCCGCCATCACGACCTCCGCGTCGTAGCCCGGCATGGCCCACGGGACGGGGGTCACATAGCTGTCGACCGGGGCCGCCGCCTGAATGCCGCGGCAGAAGGCCAGCATCCCCTCCGCCGAGCCAAGCTCGACGGCCTGAATGATATCGTGCCGGGATTCCGTCCCGTTCGGCACGACGCGGAAGCCCAGCCGCTCGTACACATTCGCAGCAAAAATCGCGCCCTTGAGCGCCCCGGAAACGACGTTCGGGGCAAGGAAGAAGCCCTCGTACAGACTGGGAAGCAAGCCGAGATTCGCGCCGACCTCCTGTCCGAGGCCGGGGGCCGAGAGCCGATAGGCGCAGCGCTCGACGCATTCCGCCGTGCCGCAGATATAGCCGCCGATGGGGGCCAGTCCGCCGCCGGGGTTTTTGATCAGGCTGCCGACGATCATGTCCGCGCCCACGTCCGACGGCTCGGCCCGCTCGACAAATTCGCCGTAGCAGTTGTCGACCATGCACAGAACGTCCGGTTTGCACTGCTTGCAGAACGCGATCAGCTCCCCGATCTGCGCGACGGAGAACGACGGTCTTGTCGCGTAGCCCTTCGAGCGCTGGATGGTGATGAGCTTTGTTTTGGGGCCGATCGCGGCGCGGATGCCGTCAAAGTCGAACGTGCCGTCCGGCAGCAGGTCGACCTGCCGGTACTGCACGCCGTATTCCATCAGCGAACACTTGGACGGACGGATGCCGATGACCTCCTCCAGCGTGTCATACGGCGCGCCGTTCGGGCTTAAAAGCTCGTCGCCCGGCAGCAGATTCGCGCTCAGCGCGACGGCCAGCGCGTGCGTGCCGCAGGTGATCTGCGGGCGGACAAGCGCAGCTTCGGTATGGAAGCAGTCGGCATAGACCTTTTCTAGCACCTCGCGGCCCATATCGTCGTAGCCATAGCCCGTCGTAGCGGCGAAGCAGCCTGCCGAAAGCTTGTTTTTCTGCATGGCGGCAAGCACCTTTGTCTGGTTGTATTCCGCCGTCCGGTCAATGGCCTCAAAGCGGGGCCTCAGGCCGTCTAAAATCATTTCTCCGTATTCATATACCGCGCGGCTCACGCCGAGCGATTCATATAGTGTCGTAAGTTCCATCCTCTATTTCTCCATTTTCCCGAAAATGTCATCTGCCGCGTCGCGCAGCACGTCCGGCTTGGTGACGATGATGCCCGTTTCCTCGTCTCCGAGAATGAGCAGCGTATCGCCGGGCTTTACGCCGAAGATCTGCCGCGCGTCCTTGGGGATGACGATCTGGCCCTTTTCGCCGACCTTGGCCGTGCCGAAAATATGCCGCTTCGCCTTGCCCAGAATATGCTTTCCACCTGCCACGCATGAGCCTCCTTTGCAGGGTAATTTTCATACTTGTATAACTTACAGCGCGTCTGTCCGTTTGTCAAGCATGAGACGGCGAAAGGCTCGAATATATCACGATTCATATATGCAATATGCGTTTTTATATCGATATATTTATATTGTTTTTTCCTGTTCAGAATCCGTCATTTTTCACATAAAATTCGAAAAAACTTGATTTTTTCAAAAAGCCTGATATCGTATATGTCAGATGTGCCATGCGGATTTTATATGGCTGCGCAGAAAGGATACGGTATGAAGCGAAGCTGGTTTTTGATCGTCCTGTGCCTGCCGCTTCTGCTGTGCGGCTGTGCGCAAAAAAGCGCGGAGCGCGAATTTTTTGCCATGGACACCGTCATGCAGCTGCGCGCCTATGGCCCGGCGGCAGAGGATGCGCTGGCGCAGGCGGAAGCTGAAATTTACCGGCTGGAGGGCGTGCTTTCCTGCCGGGACGAACAAGCGGCGCTGGCCCGGCTGAACGAAACGGGCGGCGGAACAGCCGGTGAGGAGACGGCGGCGCTTTTACAGACGGCGCTGACGCTCTGCGAACAGACCGGCGGCGCCTATGACCCGGCGCTCGGCGCACTTTCGGAAGCGTGGGGCTTTTCGACCGGCGCGTACCGCGTGCCGGAGCCGGATGCGCTGGCCGAGGCCATGCAGAGCTCCGGAGCCGGACTTGTGCAGCTGGACGGTATTTCCGTGACGCTGACAAACGGCGCGCAGCTCGACCTCGGCGGCATCGCCAAGGGCTATGCGGCAGGACGCGTCCGGACAATTTTAAGGGAAGCGGGCGTCACGTCCGCGATCATTTCCCTTGGCGGCAATGTTGCCGCTGTGGGGAAGAAGCCGGACGGCAGCGCGTGGACGGTCGGCCTGCAGGACCCGGACAGGCCGGAAGCATATTTCGGCACGGTTTCCATTGAAGACGCCTGCGTCGTCACCTCCGGCGCGTATCAGCGGTATTTTGAGGAAAACGGCGTCTGCTATCACCATATTTTAGACCCGCATACCGGCTGCCCCGCCGAAAGCGGAGTGAAATCCGTCAGCGTCGTTGCGCAGGACGATACGCTGGCCGATGCGCTGTCAACGGCCCTGTTCGTTATGGGGCTGGATGCAGGCGCGGAATTTCAGAAAAGCAGCGGCCTTTCGTTTGAGGCCGTATTCGTAACGGATGACAACACGGTCTGGATCACGCCCGGCCTTGCCGGGCGCTACCGGTCCGACCGGCCCTATCAGATACTGGAATGAAGCAGAAGCATTGGATCTTGATCTTCGCGGCGGTCATCGCTGTTTGCCTCGCCGTGTGGCTGCTGCCGCGCGGAGGCGGGCAGGCGGCGCTTGTCTATCAGGACGGAACTTTATTATACATACTTAACCTGCGGCAGGACCGGACGCTGACCGTGACCGGACCGGCGGGCGAGAATATCATCACGGTAGCAGACGGCGAGGTCTTCATATCCCGCGCGGACTGCCCCGATCAGATCTGCGTGCAGCACGGGCCGCTGCAAAAAACCGGCGGGCCGATCATATGCCTGCCGAACCGGCTGACGATCGAGTGGGCGCAGAAGGATGCTCAGGTCGACGCGCTCAGCGGAACGGGAGGGCTGTCATGAGGCTGAAAAAGCTTACGCTCACGGCAGCTCTGACGGCGGCGGCGCTCGTCATGTTTGTGCTGGAGAGCCAGCTGCCGCCGCTCACGGCCATTCCCGGCATCAAGCCGGGGCTTTCCAATATTTTTACGCTCTTCACCATGGAGACACTCGGCCCCGGCTGGGCCTTCGGGCTGTTTTTCACGCGCGTCACGCTCGGCTGCGTCATCACCGGGCAGGGTTCCGCGTTTTTGTACAGCTTCGCGGGCGGACTCTTAGCGTATGCGCTGATGCTGCTGCTCAGAAGGAAGCTTAAGGGCAGCACACTCTGGGTCAAGAGCGTGCTGTGCGCCATGACGCACAACGCCGGACAGCTGGCCGCCGCTGCGGCCATCGCGAAGACCGGCGCGGTCTGGAGCTATCTGCCGGTTTTAATACCGGCTGCGATACTGGCCGGGACGCTGACCGGCCTTTGCACCCAGCTGGTTCTGCACCGGCTGGCAAAGACGGGGGTTCTCCCGGAAGAAACGAGTCCCAAAAAGCAAGAGGAGGAAGCAAACGGATGAAACTGCACATCCACGGCGTACACGTGCCGAACCGCAAGAATACGGCGGAGCTGGCCGCGCTGCGCCTGCCCATCCCGGAGACGGTCGAAATCCCGATGTCCATGCACATCGGCGCGCCCGCCATCCCGGTCGTAAAGCCCGGCGAAAGCGTCCGGGTCGGGCAGCTGATCGGAAAGGCGGGCGGGTTCGTCTCCGCGCCCGTCTACGCAAGCGTTTCCGGCACGGTCAAAAAGATTGGCCAGCAGGTCGGCTCCGGCGGGCGGCTCATGCAGACCGTCGTCATTGCCGCTGACGGCAAACAGGAGCCTGACCCGGATTTAAAGCCGCCCAAGCTCGACACCATGCAGGATTTTCTGGACGCCGTGCGCGAAAGCGGCATGGTCGGCCTCGGCGGCGCAGGCTTCCCGACAGTCGTCAAGCTGACCGTTAAGAATCTGGAGCAGGTCAAGGCCGTGATCATCAACGGCGCGGAGTGCGAGCCGTATATCACCTCGGACACGCGCACGATGCTCGACCGGTCGGAGGAGCTGATGGAAGGCGCGCGTCTCGTGCAGCACTTTTTGCAGGTACGCCGCGTGATCTTCGCCATTGAGGACAACAAGCCCCGCTGCATCCAGCTGTACCGGAAGCTCACGAAGGACGAGGACGGCATGGAGGTTCGTGCGCTCAAGTCTTTGTACCCGCAGGGCGGCGAAAAGGTGCTGATCTACAATACCATCGGCGAGATCGTCCCGGAAGGGAAGCTTCCGCTGGACGTGGGCGCAATCGTGCTCAACTGCACGACGCTTGCCAATATTGCCCGCTACTGCAGGACCGGTATGCCACTGGTTGAAAAGTGCATCACGGTTGACGGCTCCGCCGTCGCGAAGCCCAAGAACGTGATCGTCCCCATCGGCATGAAGCTTGCGGATGTGTTTGAGCAGGCCGGCGGCTTCTGCGCGGAGCCGAAGAAGGTGCTCTACGGCGGCCCGATGATGGGCATCGCCGTGCCGGACCTTGACCAGCCGGTCTTAAAAAACACGAATGCAGTCCTCGCCATGACGGAAGCGGACGCCGTCCTGCCGGAACCTACGGCCTGCATCCGCTGCGGCCGGTGCATCCGCCACTGTCCGCTGCGGCTCATGCCGTCGCATATCGTCGCGGCCTATGAGGCGGGCAATATGGAGCGGCTGGCCGAGCTGAAGGTCAACCTCTGCATGGAATGCGGCTGCTGCTCGTTCGGCTGCCCGGCGCACCGGCCGCTCGTGCAGACCAATAAGCTCGCAAAGGCGAAGCTCGCCGCGTGGCGCAAGGCGCAGAGCGAAAAGCTCGATGCAAAGAAGGAGGCCGTCAAATGAAGCTTGTGATCTCCGCTTCCCCGCATATCGATTCCGGCGCAACGACCCGGAAGATCATGGGCGACGTGCTCATCGCCCTGTGTCCCGCCCTGATCGCGGCCATCGTGATCTTCGGCTGGCGGGCGCTGCTGGTAACGGCGGTGTGCGCCGCGGCCTGCGTATTTTTCGAGTGGGGCTTTGAACGGCTCTGCCATAAGGAATCCACCATTGGCGATCTGTCCGCCGTGGTGACGGGCGTCATTCTGGCATATAACCTGCCGGTGTCCATCCCGCTGTGGCAGGCCGTGTTCGGCTGCCTCGTGGCCATCGTCGCCGTCAAGCAGCTCTTCGGCGGCATCGGCAAAAACTTTGCCAACCCCGCGCTGGTAGGCCGTATCGTCCTGTTCCTCTCGTTCTCCAAGACCATGACGGCATGGGTCTTCCCGGACGCCGTTTCGTCAGCCACGCCGCTGGCGCAGCTGGCCGCAGGGCAGAAGCCGGAACTTCTGACGCTCCTGCTCGGCAATCACGGCGGCTGCATCGGCGAGACGTGCGCGCTGGCGCTGCTGCTCGGCGGAGCATACCTGCTCGTCCGCGGCGTCATTACCTGGCAGACGCCGGTGTGCTTTGTAGGAACTGTTTTTGTGCTGTCCCTCGTTCTGAGGCAGGATGCGCTGCGGCAGGTGCTCTCGGGCGGTCTGCTTCTGGGCGCGTTCTTCATGGCGACCGACTATGTGACCGCCCCGCAGACCTATTGGGGCCGGGCGCTGTTCGGCATCGGCGCAGGACTGCTCACCTGCCTCATCCGCTTCTACGGCAGCTACGCCGAGGGTGTGTCGTTCGCCATCCTCTTTATGAACATTCTCACGCCGTATCTGTCCAGATGGACGCAGAGCAAGCCGCTGGGAGGTGCGAAGGCATGAAAAACACGAAAGAGATTCGAAAATCCATCGTCGTTCTGGTCGTAATCTGCCTGCTCACGTCCGCGGCGCTGGCTGTTGTGAACCACTTTACCGCGCCCGTCTCCAAGGCGAACGCGGAGGGCAGAGCCGAGCAGGCGCGGCTGGACGCCGTGCCGGACGCGGCTTCGTTTCAGCTGGTCGAGACGACTCTTCCGGAGGAGGTCGTGAGCGCCTATCTCGCGCTGGACGAAGCCGGAAGCCCCATGAGCTATCTGTTTACCGTCGAGGGCAAGGGCTTCGGCGGCACGATCCAGGTGATGTGCGTCATCGGTACCGACGGCTTGATCCGCGCCTGCCGCACGATGGATGTCTCGTCCGAAACAACGACGCTCGGCGGCCAGACGGCAAACGAGAGCTACACCGGCCAGTATACCGGGCAGGACGCCTCGCTTTCCGGCGTGAACGCCATCTCCGGCGCGACCATCACGTCGACGGCCTATCGCGGCTGTGTGGAAACTGCGTTTGAAGCGTATGAGCTTGTAAAGGAGGCGCAGAAATGAGTAAATTACAGAACTTCCTGAAGGGCCTGATCAAGGAGAACCCGGTGCTCGTCCTCGTGCTCGGCACATGCCCGACGCTGGCCATCTCCACGTCGGTCATTGCGGCTTTCGGCATGGGCATCGCGGCAACCGCCGTTCTGATCCTGTCCAACATGGCCATTTCCGCCATCCGCAAAATCGTCCCCGACCCGGTGCGCATCCCGTGCTACATCGTCGTCATCGCGGGCTTCGTCACGGTCGTCGAGCTGGTCATGGAGGCGTATGCCTTCAGCCTGTATCAGTCTCTGGGCGTGTATCTGTCGCTGATCGTTGTCAACTGCATCATCCTCGGCCGGGCCGAGATGTATGCCAGCAAGCACGGCGTTGTGGATTCCGCCATTGACGGCGCGGGCATGGGTCTCGGCTTCACGCTCGCCATCTGCGCCATGGCCGCCATCCGCGAAACGCTCGGCTGCGGCACGTTCTGCGGCCTGCCCGTGCCGTGGTTCCACGAAAACCCCATCGGCATTCTGACCATGGCCCCCGGCGGCTTCTTCGTGTTCGGCTGCATGATCGCGCTCATCAATAAGATCTCCAAGGGCAAGGCCATCAAGAAGAAGGAATTCGGCTGCGCCGGCTGCCCGGGCTGCGGCAAGGGCGCCTGCGAAGGAAAGGAGGCGGCTGCGAAATGAAGACCATGATCCTCGTCATTCTGACCGCCGCGATCACGAACAACTATGTGCTCGTCAAGTTCCTCGGCATCTGCCCCTTCCTCGGCGTATCCAAGAAGCTCGATCAGGCGACCGGTATGTCGCTGGCCGTTATCTTCGTCGAGGTGCTGGCCACCGCCGTCACCTGGCCGATCTATCATTTCCTGCTCGCGGGCAAGGTAGACTTTACCTATATGGAGACGGTCGTCTTCATTCTGGTCATTGCGGCCCTTGTCCAGCTGGTCGAGATCGTCCTCAAGCGCTATGTGCCCGCGCTTCATAAATCCCTCGGCGTCTATCTGCCGCTCATTACGACGAACTGCGGCGTTCTGGGCGTGACGATGAACGTCATTTCCGACGGCATGAACTACGGCGAAGCGCTTCTGACCGCGCTTGGCTGCGGCCTTGGCTTCTTCCTGGCGATGGTGCTGTTCTCCGGCGTCCGGTCGCGCGTGGCCGAGGCGGAGCCGCCCAAAAGCTTTGAGGGGCTTCCCATCACGCTCGTCTCGGCGGCGATCGTATCCCTGTCATTTTTCGGACTGACCGGCATCATCGACCGGCTGTTCGGCTAAGGAGGGCGCGGCTATGATGGAAATTCTGATCCCGATCCTGGCCGTGACTGTGATCGGCCTCATCTGCGCGGTCGGCCTCGCCGTGGCGTCGAACGTCATGGCGGTCAAGGAGGACACGCGCTTTACCGAAATTCGTGCCTGCCTGCCCGGCGCAAACTGCGGCGCGTGCGGCTACACCGGCTGCGACGGCTATGCAAAGGCCCTGCTGGAGCCGGGCACGAAGACAAACCTCTGCGTTCCCGGCGCGGATGCAGTCGCGGCGCAGATCGCAGCGCTTCTCGGCGTGGAGGCTGAGGACGTTGTGGAGAAGATCGCCGTTGTGCAGTGCGCAGGCACGTGCGAAGCTACGAGCGTCAAGGCTGATTACCGGGGCATCCCCTCCTGCGCGGCGGCGAAGCTGTTCTACGGCGGCAACGGCAGCTGCATCTTCGGCTGCATGGGCTTCGGCGACTGCGCCAGAGCCTGCCCGAAGGGCGCGATCTCCATGCAGGACGGCATTGCCTGCGTCGATCATACGGAATGCATCGGCTGCGGCATCTGCGCGCAGACGTGCCCGCAGAAGATCATCGAGATCGTGCCGGATATCATCCGCACGGAGGTGCTCTGTTCGAGCTATCACAACGGCCCGTACACCAAAAAGGTCTGCTCCTCCGGCTGCATCGGCTGCCATAAGTGCGAAAAGACCTGTCCGCAGGGCGCGATCAAGGTCGATAACTTCCTCGCCCGCATCGACTGGGACAAGTGCACCGCCTGCGGCGCGTGCGCCGGCGTCTGCCCGACCGGCGCAATGGTCTGCGGCGATTTCTCCGGCGCGTCCAGAGTCCAGCCTCTTAAGAAAAACTGCGGTGCATCGTAACCCTCTTGACAAACGTAAAGCGCCTGCGGCGAAATGCCGCAGGCGCGTCAATTTTTTATGGATGGGTTCAGCCCTTGAGCTTGTCGAAGAAGCTCTTGCGCTTGGGCTGGCCGTCGTCGCCGACGGAGGATTCGAGCTGCCTGAGCAGCTCCTTCTGCTCCCGCGTGAGCTTTGTCGGCGTTTCAACGACGACGGTGACGAACTGGTCGCCGCGCGTCTTGTAGCCGACATAGGGAATGC
>OKSC01002902.1_pt1 | contig 13739 bp, 7 predicted proteins | sample 1601161 | NCBI WGS metagenome assembly OKSC01 (sample SAMEA3541552, study PRJEB24748) | human gut metagenome | biome: human gut; feature: human-associated habitat; material: faeces | place: China | collected 2012
TTGCTAAAGCAATTCTTGGCGATGTCACGCTACATAACAGCAATTTCCTATCAAATAAAAAAGCAAAGCCAGCGCTTTGCTTTGGCTTCCCCCTACGTTACGAGCATTTTCCTATCAATTAAAAAGAGGCTCCGATACATCTTTTTCTGCTTTCCTTAATATTGAAAACAGTTGCAAGAGTTCTCGGAGCCTCTAATGTAAGGGCTTCCTTTATCTGTAACAATTATATCATAATAATTGCGCACGATTTCTGCGCATAATGGAGTTTCGGAGAAACTCCCAAGATGAGCACTATGTGCTCATTATATCATAATAATTGCACACTGTGCTCATTATTTTATCACGATATCTGTGATCGCTGGTACGTTGCTGCCTCCACCAACACCACAATTTAATGTGATTGTTTTACCATTTGCCCAATTGCCATCCCAGCCTGGATTGCTTACGCGGTAACGGTTATTGCCAAGGCTCTCACAAGTACCACTCCACATAGAAGTAATCTCGCGGTCTAAGGTAAACTCTACCGTCCATCCATCGGTATAGCTGACACCTGTATTGTTGGTAAGTGTAATCTGTGCAATTCCGCCACTGCCCCAATTACTGGTAAGTTTTACCGAGCCTGTTACTTTGCTGTCCCCGGAAGGCTCTGTGGTTGGTGCTGCTGTCGGTGCCACTGTCGGTGCTACTGTCGGTGTAGCTGTCGGTGCTACTGTTGGTGCTACTGTTGGTGCTACTGTCGGTGTAGCTGTCGGTGCTACTGTTGGCGTTACGGTTGGCTGTGGAGTCTCTCCACCTACTTTAGAAAGTGTAAGACTTACGATCTTGCCACCGTTCCAAGCAGACAAGCACAAATAGGTAACCTTTGATGTGCTCTTAATGTTCATGGTTGCCTTTAATTCTTTGACTGTATATGTCTTCGTTACTTTATCCGTTGCATTACTTGCCGCAGAATAATTATCACCACTCTGCCATACATTGTCTACAGATGCACCCCATCCTAAAATGCCCCAGTTACCATGGGAAGGATCTGTACAAGTATAAACTACAGTAACAATATCATCGTCAGATGCATTTAACAACCACTGTGGATCGTTCGTTGCATACGTAGACTCTAAGTTAGATACAATCTCCGTCGTATCTGAAATAACCGGTGACTGTGTCGGAGCTGCGGTTGGTGCTACTGTCGGAGCCTTCGTCGGTGCTACCGTTGGTGCCTTTGTTGGCGCTACCGTTGGTGCCACTGTTGGTGCCTTTGTTGGCGCTGCCGTTGGTGCCTTTGTTGGTGCCACTGTTGGTGCCTTTGTTGGCGCCACTGTTGGTGCCTTTGTTGGCGCTGCCGTTGGTGCCACTGTTGGTGCTACTGTTGGTGCCTTTGTTGGTGCTGTTGTTGGCTGAACATCACTGCCACCATTAATACCGGACACCTCAAAGTTCATGGTTACCTTATTCGTCGTCTGGTAATTTACATTATTGAAATATGCCTTGTAATTTGCATTTTCCACAGTTACGTTGTTTACATGTGTATTCGCCCACACATTAATAAATGAGAAATTAAAGACTGGACAGATCAATCCATCATCTGATGCTTTCTGTGAAACATCATACGTAAATTTTCCATTTTTCATGGTATATTTCTGTCCGTTAATTTCAAATGATGTTACTTTCAAAGTTGCTTTGTCAAATACAGATGCCTCATCATCAGCAACATTGATATCTTTGATATACAAAGAACCAATATTCTGCAACTGACTCTTAGTCGCATCTAAGGACAAGGAGAATTTTCCTCCTTCTGAATAAATATCAACATATTCATCACTGATGACTGACTGCCAGCTTGCTGTCTCTAATAAATATAATTTCGCACGTACATAGTTGGCCTGTGGTACCGTCACCTTACAGGTTGCTTTGTATCCTAATGGAACAGATGCAGTGATCGTACAAGTTCCTGCTCCTACTGCACTTACCTGACCTTTGGAATTAACGGTAGCTACTGACTCATCACTGGAGCTCCAAAGAACTTTATCCTTGCTGTCCGATGGTGTTAATGCTGCTGTAAGCTGCTGTTTTTCATCACCAATGTGAATTGTCAACTCGCTCTTGTTTAACTGAATGCCTGTTGCCGTTGCGGACTCATTACCACCATACACTTCCATCATAGCGTCCATCAATTCCTGATGAACAACCTTGTTGGAATAACGGTCAATGATCGCAAAACCATAGTCTCCGTTGTATCCATTGTCCCAAGCTACCGGGATCAATCCATACTGCTTTGCATAATAGCAGACTTTCTGATAATACTCTGCACGGCAAACTTTATTCTGGCTATCATAACTTGCTTTATTGATGGCACCAAATTCACCGATCACCACAGGATATCCCTGTGAAACGAATTTGCTGGACATCTTTTTGAACTGAGATGCCATATAGGACTCATCACCCCAGCTTGCTCTCTTCGAATAATCCGTAATACTGTCTCCCCACTGTGTGGTTGCACCGGACTCTGTTCCACAGAAATCCCATGGATCATAATAATGTACAGAGATCATAATTCTTTTTTCGCCTGATGCAATCTTAGAAGACAGATAATTATCGGTAGGAAGTGCAAATCCGTAATCCTCCGCCGTGTAATCAATATTGGTATTCCATCCCGGAATCAATAACCATCTCTGATCATTGTTTCCACCGGTTTTTCTTACGGTGTCCACAAAAATCTGATTGTAGGCATTTATATTTGCATAAGCCGTTCTGCTAGGTGTTCCATAAGTTCCATCAAATTCTTCATTCATGGACTCAAAGATCAGATGCTCATCATAGTTTTTGAAACGATCTGCAATCTGCTCCCAGCACGCTTTATATTTTGCTTTGATCTTGGTCTGATCAGAACTGCCGCATAATAACCAGCCACCTGTTACTGTCGTATAACCGTCTCCATGCATGTTGACAATTGCATACATATCATTGTCAACGCAATAATCAACAACCTGCTGTACACGATCTAACCAAGAAGAGTCGATCTTGTATCCATTGTTGTCGTCAATCATGCTAAGATAGGATACCGGAATACGGATAGATTTAAATCCTGCGTCTTTGGCTGCCAAAACTAAGTCTTCTGTTAATTTTGGATTGCCATATGCTGTTTCATTCGGTGTTCCGGAACTTGCAGCCTCCAATGAGTTACCAAGGTTGTAACCTACACCCATCGCCTCTGTAATCTGCGATTGATTAAGGTTGTTAAATGTTGTGCCGGCGGCTTCCGCCGTTTTGGCTGTCGTTGTTGGAATTGACAGCGAAGTTGCTACCATTGCCATACTCATGACAATAGCAAGTGCTTTTTTACGAAAAGCCATAATCCTTCTCCTTCCCGGCAGATTGAGAAACTTGTACGTTTTTATGACAAAATAACACAAATCATCACCAAAAAATATGAATAGAAATCCATAAGAAATACCGATACTTTCCCAATATTTATACCGATAAATCCCAAAAAATCCACATATTTTTGATATTAATTCATGAAAAAAGAAGCAAACACATTAACGATATCCGTCACCATCACGTACAATAAAAAGACATCCTTTGTCCCCACAAAAAATGTCTTTCTACATCCCAATCACGCCCAATACATTATCGAAATAACTCCCCCATGAGTTATTTCTTTTGCTACGAAAACTATCTTAACATTTTCGTAGTAGTATTGCAACATAATTTTGAAAATTTCATGTACAATTTTTACAAAAATATATTTTATTTATCTATTTTATTATGCATATTGCAAGATATTAAGATGCTTTTTGGGGATAGCATACTTCGTTTCCCTTTCTCTTATAAAGCACCCCGGCTTTCACGTAATATATCGGATTGGCATTATCCACCTCAAAAGTGATTTGCTGCCCCAAATCGTCTATGAGTGTCGTAAGCGGTCCGGTAGCATTCTTCCCAAGCTTTACCGTAATTGGTCGGTAATCATATTCCGACTTGCTATAATTCATTTTTTTCGTACAAAGCAGAAAGATTTCTCCCAGATTTAATCTGCATAATATCGTCAAAGAACGCAATTCTTCGTTTTCCATAAACGCACTACTTCCCACAGATACCAGTTTTTCCGGAAGAGTTACACTTTGCAGCCTGCAGGCATAAAACGCATTGCTGCCTATTTTTCTAAGTGCACTGTCAAAGGCAAAGTTGGTCAATCCATCGGCTTCATAAAAAGCCATCTGTCCTATCACTCGAAGTTTTTTGCCGCCAGTAACTGTCTTGATTGTTGAATACTGAAATGCGCACTCTCCAATAGTTGTTAGCTTTGAAGAAAGCTGAATTGATTTCATATCCGCTGCATAAAATGCATACGGTGCAATCGTCGTCACCTTGTCGGATAACTTATAATTGGTGACACTTTTGCCCGAAGGATATATGTAAATTGTCTTTTTGTCTTTCGAATACAATACACCTTTTGATGATGAAAAGTTACGATTCTTTTTATTTACAGAAATCGTTTTTAAGGTTGTACTCCAGCCTTCATAAGCTCCATTGACACGAATAGGGCTTGCATACTTAATCTTTTTAAAAGATTTTGGCAACGATATCTGCTTGATGCCCTCCATTGCAAAATATCGATAATCGACCTGCGTGATCCCCTCTCCAAATTTAATCTTCGTAAACACCGGCAATACAGAATCTTCCGAACACGGCCACTCATAACTGCTCAGTGATTTGTCATAAAACCCGGTAATTTTAGCATATCCCTTTCCAGTTATAGTTAACGTTTTACTCTTTTTATTGTATGTCCATTTCACCCCACTGCATACTTTACCACTTGGCTGCTTTTTCTTTGTCTTGGCATCTGCTGTCATTGTCATAGTCATCGCTGCCATTAGACAAAACATGACTACTGCTACCTGTCTCCATTTTTTCATAAAAATCACTCCCTTCTTATGATAGTTCTTTACCATTTGACTTCTTAAAGCTCTCTTTCAGACGATCCCCTCGCTTAGCGTATACCGCCTCGTCTTTGATGTAATATGTCTTATTGCCTTTCTCAACTTCAACTTTCATCTTGCCGAGTCTTATGTGATCTGCAAAATCAGCAAACAAACGATATATTGTTGCATTTAATTCCTTACCCAATACAATTCGAAAATCCGCATAGTTCTCTCGGTCATAGGTTTGAAGATTTGTTTGAAAACCACTGTCTGCAAACACATAACTTAGTTTACAATTGCATCGTACGATGATCGTCGATAAATCTTTGATGTTTCCAAACGCATGATTTCCTACCCGCTTAAGGCCCTTTGGCAATTCTACAGATGAAATCTGAGTGCTGTCAAACGCAGAATCTTCAATAATTTTCAACGACTTTGGAAGCTTTACAGACTTTAACTCCGTTTTCGCAAAAGCCTGCCGACCAATTTCACGCAACTTATTTCCCATAATAACACTCTCTATGGAATTTCCATAAAAGGCACGTCTGCAGATTTTGGTTACCTTGGAAGGTATTGCAAATTTTTTCTCCGTCTTGCCACTTGGATAAATGTACAACTTCTTTTTGTCCTTTGAATACAAGATGCCCTTACTGACAGAGAACTTCTTGTTTTTCTTAGACACTTGAAGTTTCTTTAATGTCGTGCTGTATGGTTCAAAAGAGCCATTGACAGCATCCATTTCATTGGACGCTTTGATCTTCTTAAAGCTCTTTGGCAGTGAAATCGTTTTGATACCCTCAATACAAAAAAAGCCAGATGAAATTGTTGTTATCCCCTCTCCAAACACCAGCTTGTCAAAAATTGCCGGCTGTCCCGCTTCTGAACCAGGCCATTTGTATCTTCCCTCTTTACGAAATTTACGGATATCCACCGTTCCTTTTCCTGTGATTGTCAATACTGTCTCATCAGAGTTCAAAGACCATTTGATGTTTTTGGTCAACTTCCCGGTTGACTTTGCATCTGCCTGCACCGGTAAAGTCAGCATAACTCCTGCAGCGATACATAATGCCAGCGTCATTACATATTTTTTCATCCTCATATTACTCTCTCCTTTCTATGTTGGACAATTGATCGCGCTGTCCGTTTTGCTACAATAGTAATATTACGATGGAGCTTATAATTTTCTCCTCGGTTATATATTACAACATTTATAGCTGTAATATATGTCCGTTTCCTTAAGAAAAAATTAAGATTGCCAGACAGCAATTTCCGATTAAAGAACAAAGAGTCGCTTGCGACTCTTTCGCGCTCGAGCGGTGCTGTTTACAGCTAACTTCTTCTCCGCGAGATGCGCATCCTCGCGGAGCATTTTTCGCTTTATAGGAAACGACAAGTTTCCTATAAAGCAAAAAAGAACAACCAATAAATACTTGGTTGTTCTTTTTCTAAATTTTCAAAAGGCACATTTGCCACTTATTTCTAAGTCGATCTGTTAAAATTTATTTAATGGTAAGTTTGATCACTTTCTTCTTACCACTGCCATCCGTTGCAATTGCAGTAATCTTAACTTTGCCTTTCTTCTTCGCTTTTACAACACCGCTCTGTGTCACTGTTGCAATTTTAGTATTACCAGATACCCAGAATACTTTAGCAGATGCATACTTCTTCTTAGGCGTGATTTTGGCTTTCAGTTTGAGTTTCTTACCAACCTTTAACTTCTTAACGCCAGACAGTTTGATCTTCTTCACCGCTTTTTTCATAACGCGAATGGTAATTTTCTTTTGCAATCCATTCGCTGTACGAATCGTGATCACTGTCGTTCCGGCTTTCTTACCAGCAACAATCTTACCACTACCGCTTACTTTTGCTATTGATGGTTTACTGCTGGTATACGTTAGTTTCTGAGGCTTAGCTCCTGTCGGCAACAAAGTCACCGTAAGCTGCATACTCTTTCCTGCTGCAAGCTGCAATTTCTGTTTTACCGGAAGATTACTTACCTTTTTCACACTGGCAATAACACGTATTCCGGTTGCCTGAATTCCCGGCTTCTGCGTTGGTGTGACCGTTGGTTTCTCACTTGGAGCAACACTTTCAGTCGGATCATCACTAGGTACCGGTGTTATCGCCGGTGCATCCGTTGGTTCCGCCGTTGGCTTTTCAGTTACTGTCGGCGCTTTCGTTGGCTCTGCCGTTGGTGTCGGCGTTTTTATCGGTGCTGCCGTTGGTTCCGGCGCTTTCGTTGGCTCTGCCGTCGGGGTCGCGATTGGTTCTTCACTTGGTTCCACGGTCGGCTCGCTGCTCGGTACCACTGTTGGCTCGCTGCTCGGTGTGACGGTAGGTTCGCTGCTCGGTGCCACTGTTGGCTTGCTGCTCGGTTCTACCGGCGCCTTATCAAAATATTTTGCACAGAAGTATGTATTCTCTTGTACCGTGTATATAATTCCCGGGGCATATCCCTGTACATCACGGTCACTATACCACCGTAAAATTAAATTCTCCTTTGGTCTATTCGGCAAAATAATATCAGAACCTTGTTCCACTGTCACGGTCCAAACTTCATCTACTGTATCAAATGTTACGGTAACTAACTTCGTCGTTGTTCCCCCTGTGGAAATTGTCTCCTTCGAGAACAAATCGTCCGTTCCAAGTGCGCCATCTGTCTGATTAATGATCTTAATATCTCCGACCAAGATAACGCTGCTTTCATCTGATTTCACATCAATAGCAGATTTTTCCGTTTTATTCGGACCCGCTTTCACCGTCAGTGTTCCTCCGATCAAAGAGATCTTACTATCTGCATATAATGCGCCACCTGTTCCGTCCCCGATCGCAGTCACTTCTCCATCCGTGATTGTGATCTTGTCTGCAGATAATGCTGTTTTATTACTTTCTTTGGCAGCTACAGCGGTCAGACTTCCGCCCTTTACCGCGATAGTATCTGCCATAATCTGCTCGGTGTTGTTAGTTCCACCGGAAACAATGACATTTGCTGCCTCAATACTTCCAGTAGTATTGCTACCTCGAACCATCTCAAGGCTTGTATCATCTTCGCTGGAAATGTTTCCGCAAGTCACTCCACATAACGCTGCAGAAACGCCTTTCTTTAATATAATTTTGACTTTCGCATTATCAGCGACCAATTCAAAAGTATGATCTGTCCCGGATAATGTCAATTCATTACTGGAAGCATCATAACTTGCTGCATAAGATTTACCGGTTGCATCATCTTTGCTAAACATGCCATCGACATAAGTCGTATCGTCCAGCTTAGACAAGTCGATCTTATACACATCTTCAACTAGTGTACCTCCTGTCAACGTATGGTCAGAGATCATACTAGCCTGATAGTTGTCGGTTTCTGCATAGCGTACTGACACGGTATAACTTGTAGCAGGCTGCAAACCAGTAAAGGTGGTCTGCGTTTGCCATGATGTGCCATCAATTGTGTATTCATAACTCTTGCCTGCCGGTGCTGCAACGGTTGCCTGCACGGTTAAGGAGGTAGACGTACGTGCCACTATTGTTAATGCTGTCGATGGTGCCTCCTGTATCTCCTTGTCCGGAGCAGTCGTTACTGTCGGTTTATTCGTCGGTTCTGCTGTTGGTTTTACGGTTACTGTCGGTGCTTTCGTCGGTTCTGTCGTCGGCTTTTCCGTTACAGACGGTGCTTTCGTCGGTTCTGCCGTTGGTTTTACGGTTACTGTTGGTGCTTTCGTCGGTTCTGCTGACGGTGATACTGCCGGATAGGATGCATTTTCTTTCTCCTCGTGTGCTCGACAGGTATTGATCAGCCACTTACCGGTTGTTGTCAGATCATCCGCTGTCCAATCGCCCCCGGCATTGCTGCAGCTGCTCTTAAAATACGCCGATTTTTCATTACAATTACTATAACTCCAGCATGCAAAACTAATATTTAATTCGTCCAACAACGCAATCCACCGATCCGCACTTTCTGGGTTATAACTTCCATTACCATCTGCTGAACATATACCAAATTCGGTAACAAAGATCGGTGTTCCATCCTTGGTTGCCTGACGTACCTTTTTCATTAAATTCTCTTGGTGCGTTGCGGAATAAAAATGGCACGTATACATGATGTTTTCATAACCAAGTGCTTTCATCGGCTTAGCCGCTACCTGATCGACATCCTGCGACCAAGTATTCGTTCCGCATATAATGATCGCATCCGGATCAATGGCACGTATTGTCTCAATGACTTCACTACAATATGTATAAAGATCTTTGCCATTGCCACTATACCAGTTTGTGTCTGTCGGCTCATTGCAAATCTCATATAACACATTATCATGATCCTTGTACATTGTTGCGTACTTTGTAAAGAATATCTTTGCCTCTTTCAAATACTCATTTGGATTGTAAGCATGCACATGCCAGTCTACCAACGCATACATTCCGAGCTTGGTTGCATAATCGACACCATTTTGAATCAATGTATCAAGCTGCTGTTTGGTACTGTCTCCACCCGTCAAATATCCAACCGATCCAACGTCGCGTGGATAACAGACCAATCGAACCATATTGATTCCCCAATCATCACGCAATGTCTGGAACGCATTCTGATTGACATACTGCGGGAACCAATGCATACCATGGGTACTGGCTCCACGAAGCTGTGTCGGCACACCATTCTGATCCACCATGATCGGTGCCGCATAGCCGTCAACCTTCTGTACTGACAGTTTACCATGTCTGCCGACCGGAGTGTCCGCATATGCAACATCTTTACGTCCGGTTAATTCATAATTCAGTTCATCACCGGTACTTGGACCTGCACAATTTACAGCAATGACATTAGATTTTCCAACGGAAATAGACGGCTGTTTTCCAAAACCAACTTTATTAGAAGAGCTGCTAACCGTTGCTCCCGCTGCAATCTCTGTCGAATAATATGCCACAACGCCTCCCAGCGCCGCATCATACACTGCAGAAAATCCCTCAACATAGCCAACGTCAACCGATCCCGATGTCGGTATTAAAATCTGAATACCTCTAACCGTTTCGCTGCTGTTATTTGTGATAGAAAAACTGTATTCTGCATAATAATCATTTGTTCCACTGCCAACACTTCTCGTGATCGCAATCTGGTCTGTCGAAACATTGCCACCGGCACTTGCTGTGCTGCTTGGCTTACTTGTCGCGCTGCTTGGCTTACTTGTCGCACTGCTGCCGCTGTCCGCCATATTGATCACCGCAGAGTCAACAGAATAGGACACGGTACTCCCCTCGGCTGCATTGGCAAAACGCACGCCAAGATTTCCCAGCGTTGTTCCACCTTTCCAATCCATATCTGCAAAGGAATAGGTAAGCGTTAACTGACTGCCGGTAACCAGCTCTGCAGTCGAAGACTGATTCCAATTCCAATCACCCGATGCATCCGGTTGTGCAAAAATAAATGCTTGCGCTTTTGCGCCACTTCCCTGTGTAAAACTTTTGATCGTGATCTTTACCGTCATGGAAGTCACCTTGTTCGAAGAAATTGCACTCTTCGTTTTCAAGGCATCCGGTATGTTAAAAAACATATCGCCAATATAATCATCGCCATACTCATTCTTAGCAATCGTTACACTGGTTGCTCCGCTCTTCACGGTAAGATTCTGTGTCGATGCTGCCTTAGCAATGGTAATCGGCAGATTTGCCATAGATAAGACCATTGCCACGGTCAGCACCCACGCATATACGCGCCGCCATTTCTTTGTCATTCTTTTTCTCCCTTCTTGAAATAAACATAAGGCATACTCTAAAATTTTATTGCCCTTCTCTCTAGTACAGCGAATATTAAGTGATTGGCAGTTTGACTTGCTTATTTTCCTGATAGCACTACTCCCCTAGCCTCGACGTAGCCACCACTACGCCTACGTTTGTGAAGTAGCACTCTCAGAAAAATCTTCTGCGCCAAACTATCCAAAACTTAATTTTCGCTGTACTGGAATATCTGTCGAATCCTTACGTTCCTCATTACATTACGTAATCATTATACCCTATCTGCGATTATTCGCCAACACTGATTTATACAACCTTTGACTGCAGAATTTTACTCATTCAGCTGCTGTACAACTTTCATCATTTGATCTCTCAACGTTGCTGCCAGTTCAAAGTTTAACTCTGCTGCGGCCGCATGCATCTGTTTCGTCAACTTCTTACGTAACTGCTGCAAATCTTTCTTGCTCATAGATTCCAGATCTTTCTCAATATCGCCTGAGTTGCCATCGGCTTTCTTCGATATACTAATCAGATCACGTACCGCCTTCTTGATCGTCTGTGGCGTAATACCGTGCTCCTCATTGTACTGCATCTGAATCTTTCGTCTTCGATTCGTCTCATCAATGGCATGGCGCATCGAATCTGTCATGACATCACCATACATAATAACCCGTCCTTCTGCATTACGTGCGGCCCTGCCAATCGTCTGAACAAGAGAAATCTCTGAGCGAAGAAATCCTTCCTTATCAGCATCCAAAATAGCAACCAGTGCTATCTCCGGAATGTCCAGTCCCTCTCGCAGCAAATTAATACCGACTAATACATCAAATCCATCCAACCGCATATTACGAATAATCTCCGAACGTTCCAGCGTATCAATATCTGAATGCAGATAACGCACCCGAATCCCAATTTCCTTCAAATAGTCCGTCAGATCTTCCGCCATACGTTTTGTCAACGTATTTACCATAACCTTATTTCCTGCATCGATCGTCTTTCGGATCTCACCTACCAGATCATCAATCTGCCCCTCCACCGGACGAACAGAAATTTCCGGATCCAACAGTCCGGTAGGCCGTATGATCTGCTCAACACGCGCCAGCTCATGTTCCTGCTCATATACATTCGGTGTCGCCGATACAAATAACATCTGATTGATATGCGACTCGAATTCATCAAAATTCAGCGGACGGTTATCTAATGCAGATGGCAGACGGAATCCATAGTCTACAAGTGTAGTCTTCCTAGATCGATCTCCCGCATACATGCCTCGTATCTGTGGTATGGTAATATGAGACTCATCTACCATGATCAAGAAATCTTCCGGAAAATAGTCCATCAATGTATGTGGCGTTTCTCCCGGCTTTAATCCCGATAAATGCCTCGAATAATTTTCGATACCTGAACAAAAACCGGTTTCCCGGAGCATCTCAATATCAAAATTGGTTCGCTCAGCAATACGCTGCGCCTCCAGTAGTTTATCTTCGCTTTTAAAATATTTCACACGATCTTCCAACTCTGCCTCGATTGTTCGGATTGCACGCTCCATCGCATCTTTATCAACAACATAATGCGATGCCGGAAAAATAACAATGTGTTCCAATTCTGCTTTAATCTCTCCGGTCAGCACATCAATTTGAACAATGCGATCCACCTCATCTCCAAAAAATTCAATACGAACCGCCTGATCCGCTTCTGAAATCGGAAATACTTCCAATACATCGCCACGCACACGAAATGTTCCACGCTGAAAATCCATATCATTACGGTTATACTGAATCTCTATTAATTTTTGGATCACTTCATCACGGTCTTTGCACATACCCGGACGCAAAGACACCGTCATGTTCTGATAATCAATAGGGCTTCCCAAACCATAAATACAAGATACACTGGCTACAATGATCACGTCCCGACGCTCCGTCAGTGCTGCTGTTGCAGAATGACGTAATTTATCAATTTCATCATTGATCGAAGAATCTTTTTCAATATACGTATCGGAAGATGGCACATATGCCTCCGGTTGATAATAATCGTAATAGGATACAAAATACTCCACCGCATTCTCCGGGAAGAATTCCTTGAACTCGCCGTAGAGCTGTGCCGCCAATGTCTTATTGTGCGCAATGACCAAAGTCGGTCTGTTCAGCTTCGCAATGACATTTGCCATCGTAAAGGTCTTACCGGAACCCGTCACACCAAGCAAAGTCTGGAACTGGTCGCCCTCTTCAAAACCTTTGACCAAAGCGTCGATCGCCTGGGGCTGATCACCGGTAGGTTTGTATTCGCTGTGTAAAATAAATGGTTTTTGTATTTCTGACACAAAATCACCTCCTCACTGCTACATTCTGAATTTCGTCCTGTCCGATCAAAACCTTTTTTCCTTCAAAGGCAAAGCCGTAATGACGGATCCTGTCTGCCGGTATTCCCTGTAATAGCAGTTCGGCATCATAGTTCTTCTCTGTGATCTGATCTAAAGCCGTCCGAACCGTATCCTGTAAAGATTCCTCCTCATCCGGTTCATGCACTTTAAACTCGATCACAATGGCATCATCCACCTCTGTCACCGGTGTAAGCATCACATCATATCGTCCATATCCACTCTCCCGGTTGGAACGGATCTGATACCTGTCCCGCAACTCCACCAAAAGTCCCAGAACAAATCCATGATAGAACCGCTCCGGCTGACTTTTCTCAGAAGGTTTCTTTCCTGTATCAAAGCTGCTGAAGGTTGCAAGTGCAACATCATTCATATACCAATACGGCGTGGACGCATGATCAATGTTACAACATCCCGTTTTCCCCACCATTCTTTTATAAAATTTGTTTTATCCACAAAAAAGCAATCCTGCTCTCTCAGATCAGAAAAACCTTGTATTCCTATGCTAATCGCCTTTTTCATATGCTCACCTGCTCCCCTGTCATTATATATTTATTACATTATAACGATATTCCACTATGGTTACAAGGCAAATCACAAGTCAAAAAAACGCAAATTTTATTAATTTGTAACTAAAACTTCCCATACCGGAAGCTACTGCAAGAACCACATATTGCTTATTATGTCAAAGCATGCTAAGTGTTTTGCAGCCACAATAT
>OKSC01002906.1_pt1 | contig 13713 bp, 8 predicted proteins | sample 1601161 | NCBI WGS metagenome assembly OKSC01 (sample SAMEA3541552, study PRJEB24748) | human gut metagenome | biome: human gut; feature: human-associated habitat; material: faeces | place: China | collected 2012
TCAGGGAGAGCATCAGCAGGGTGCTTTCAGACGAATACGGAAAGATCAACCTTTATATGCTGCCTTTCGTCAAGCCTGCCAACGTGCGTCGTTTCTTCCCGGAGGAGCCGATCGAATCGTATACCGACGCGTTGCGCACGGCTATCGACGGCATGCACGTGAATTTCGCGGAGCGCAACGTGCTCATCACGCACCAGTTCGTTACGGGCGCCGCGCGGTGCGATTCCGAAGAAATCTCCGTCGGCGGCACGGATAACGTGGATTCGTCCGTTTTCGACGGCTTCGATTACGTGGCGCTGGGGCATATTCACGGCGCGCAGAACGTATCGTCGCAGCGGGTAAGATATTGCGGCACGCCGCTCAAATACTCGTTTTCGGAAGCGAATCAGCAAAAATCCGTTACCGTGGCGGAACTGAAAGAAAAAGGCTTGCTTACCGTTCGTACGGTGCCGCTCGTTCCGCTGCACGAAATGCGCGAAGTCAGGGGCACGTACGAAGAAATCGCCGCCCGCAGCTTTTACGAAAACACGTCGTATCCCGCCGATTATCTGCACATCACGCTTACCGACGAAACGGACGTTCCGGAAGCAATGGCGAAGCTCAGGATTATTTACCGCAATTTAATGACGATTTCCTACGATAACGCGCGCACGCGCAGCCGCACGAATTTGGGCGCCGCGACGGAAGCGGAAAAGAAATCGCCGCTGGAATTGTTTGCGGAATTTTACGAAAAACAGAACGGCGCGCCGATGAACGAAGAACAAACCGCGTTCGTGCAAAAACTCATCGAACGGGACGGGGAGGAGAATGTATGAGACCGATAAAATTAACGATGTCCGCGTTCGGTCCGTACGCGGGGAAAACGGTGCTGGAACTCGATAAACTCGGCGCAAGCGGCTTGTATCTGATTACGGGCGATACGGGCGCGGGGAAAACCACGATTTTCGACGCGATTGCGTTCGCGTTGTACGGGCAGCCGAGCGGCGATAACCGCGAAACGGGCATGTTCCGCTCGCAGTACGCCGACGCGGCAATGCCTACGTTTGCGGAACTGGTGTTCGCTTATCGCGGCGAAACGTATACCGTCCGCCGCAACCCGGAATACGATCGGCTGAAAACGCGCGGCGAGGGCACAACTACCGAAAAGGCGGACGCGGAGCTTGTTTACCCGGACGGGCGCGTGATTACCAAAGTAAAAGAAGTGGACAGGGCGATTGCGGAGATTATGGGCATAGACCGCAACCAGTTTTCGCAGATTGCGATGATTGCGCAGGGCGATTTTTTAAAACTGCTGCTTGCTTCCACCGACGAGCGGAAAAAAATTTTTCAGAAGCTTTTCAACACGCAGAGTTTTTCCCGCCTGCAAAAGTCGCTGAAAACGGCGGCGGACGAACTCGGCGGCGCGTGCAAGGCGGCGGAGGACAGCATACGGCAGTACGTCGGGGGGATTGTCTGCGGCGGAGAAAGCGCGTTTGCGGGCACGCTGGAGCAGGCTAAAACAAGCGGCATGCCCGTTTCGGAAATCATCCCGCTGCTGGAACGGCTGAATGCGGAGGACGAGGAAACGGAAAAATCGCTTGCCGAAAAAATCGCCGCCGCGGAAGAGGAACTCATAGAAATCGAAAAACGGCTTGCGCGGGCGGATGAGCGGCGGAAATCGGAACTCGCCTTAAAAGAAGCAAGCGAAAAGCTCGCGGCGGAAAGCTTGAAAAATCAGTCGCTTTCCAAGGCGGAAGAGGAGGCGAAAAAGCGCGCGGGAGAAGCGGAGGAATACGGAAAAACCGCGGCGAAACTGAACGCGGAATTGCCGCGTTACCGCGAGCGCGCGCAGGCGGCGGCAAATTGCGCGAAGCTTTCCGCGGAAATTCAAAAGGGCAAAGAGAGGCTGGAAAAGGGCGAAAAATACGTGCAAAATCTCGAAGCCGATTTGCTGAATAAAAAGGAAGAGCTGAAATCGTTGCAGAACGCCGCGGCGGAAAAAGCGGAGCTCGATTCGGCGCGCAATGTCGCGGAAGAAAAAAACAAGACGTTAAACGATTTACGTACCGCTCTGCGGGAAATCGCAGAGGCAGAGGTAAAATTAACGCGCGCGCAGGAAGATTTCAAGGCAAAATTTTCCGCCGCCGAAGAGAGAAGAAAGAAGTTCGAAGCGGGCAACGCGGCGTATTTAAGCGCGCAGGCGGGGATTTTGGCGGAAACGCTGAAAGAAGGCGAACCGTGCCCCGTGTGCGGCGCGGTAAATCACCCGAAAAAAGCGTGTAAGCCCGAAGCAGCGCCTACCAAAGAAACGCTCGATTTTATGGATACGGCGTGCAGAAACGCCGAAAAAGCGGCAAACGTCGCCAGCGAAGAAGCGGGCAAGAAAAACGCCGTTTTAAGAGAGAAAAAAGCGGCGGCGGAAATAAAGGCGAAGCAGACGTTCGGCGCGCAAAACTTCGATGAAATCGCGCCCGCGCTGCAACGCGCCTTGCGTGAAAACGGAGAAACGCTGCAAACGCTTTCGGCGCAAATTTCCGCCGCGGAAGCTAAAATCAAACAAAAAAACACCGTTGAAACGCAAATCGAAACCGCCGAAAAAAATTTACGCAGTTATCAGGACGAAATCGCTAAAATCAACGTACGGGTGGCGGGAAACAACGCTTCTCTCGCAGAGAATCAAAAGCGCGTGGACGAATTGAACGGCGCGCTGCAATTCGCTTCGGAGGAGGAAGCGCGCGCGGCGACGGAAGCGGCGGAAAAGAAAAAAAAGGAAATCGAAGCCGCCGTCGAAGCGGCGGAAAAAGCCCGGCGGGAAAGCGATACGAAAATCGCCGGGTATAAAGCGGCTATCGAAACGGCGAGGAAAAATCTTGCGGATAAAACGGAAACGGACGAAGAAGCGGAAACAGCGCGGCGCGCTGTGCTTTCGGCGGAAAAAATACAGCTCGACGAACGGAAAAAAGCGGTGGCGATACGCCTCGGAGCCAACGAAACCGCGTTGAAAAACATCCGCGAAAAAAGCGGCGTCGTTGCGGAAACCGAACGGAAATGGCGCTTTGTAAGAAACCTTTCCGATACGGCAAACGGCACGCTCGGCGGCAAAGAAAAAGTAATGCTGGAAACATACGTGCAGGCGCATTATTTCGACAGAATCGTAAACCGCGCCAACGTGCGTTTTATGGTCATGTCCGGCGGACAGTACGAACTGAAACGCAGCGAAACCGCGGAGGACAAAAAAAGCCAGAGCGGACTCGATTTAAACGTCGTCGATCATTACAACGGCAGCGAGCGCAGCGTTAAAACGCTTTCGGGCGGCGAGGCGTTCAAAGCTTCGTTGTCGCTCGCGCTGGGTTTGTCCGATGAAATTCAGTCGTCCGCGGGCGGCATCCGGCTGGATACGATGTTTGTGGACGAAGGTTTCGGCTCGCTGGACGAAGAATCGCTTGCACAGGCGATGAAAGCGCTTTCTTCGTTGTCGGAAGGGGAAAGGCTGGTAGGTATCATTTCGCACGTATCCGAGCTGAAAGAAAAAATCGATAAACAAATCGTCGTTACAAAAATGCCGTCCGGCGGAAGCAAAGCCGAAATCCGCGTATGATTTCGGCGATAAAACAAAAAAATCGTCCGGGTAAATCTGTTCCGGACGATTTTTTTGCAGAATGAGAAGGAGGGCAAATGAAAGATATTTTGAATCTATTGCGAAAATTATCCGCCGAAGAAAAGGCAGCTTTTTTTGCTTTTCGTTAAAATGGTCGACCTGATTGTGTAAATTACAACGCTTACTTCTTTCAATGCGATTTTTTCGTTTTACGTTGAGGTTAATTTTTTTGAGTACGTTTCTATCTCGCCGCAATAAAAGAATAGCATAAAAAAATAAAAAAGTGCTTTATTTCGCCGCGCCGCGTATTGTATAATAAAAAATACAAAAAGGAGCGTTTTGGGCGAAAGCGCAAAGACGTACGGAAGCAGACAGGAACGATAATATGTGGATAAAAAGGGAAAGCTTAACTGAAAACGACGGACTGCCCGTGTTCGTGAAGTCTTTCAATGCGGAAAAAGGCTTGAAAAACTGCAGTCTGAAAATTACGGCTACGGGAATTTTCGACGTGAATATCAACGGCTACGAAATTCCCGACCGTTTTATGCCGGGGTGGAGCAATTACTTCAGGCATATCGATTTGTGCCGTTACGATATTACGGAACGGATCATCCCCGGCGGCAAAAACACGCTGAGAATAACCGTCGCAAACGGATGGTATTCGGGCAAGCTCGGCTACGGGAACAAAACGAACGTGTTCGGCGACGAAAAAAGATTGTTTGCCGAGCTTACGCTGACGTACGACGACGGGCATACCGATACAATCGTTTCGGACGAAAGCTGGAAAATCGCGGGTTCCGACGTAATTGCCGCCGATTTTTTCGACGGCGAAACGATTGACGCGCGGCGCCGCGGGCAGGCAGGAAAAATTGTAGGTAACGCCGTAATAACCGATTTCGGCGTTCCTTTTCAGGTGTATTCGCGCGAGCCGGTGCGCGTAACCGAAAGTATTCCGCCGCAGGTGATTTTCAGCGACGAAAATACCGTGCGGTACGATTTCGGCTGCAATTTCGCGGGCGTTATAAGAGTAACCGCACAGGGGAAACGCGGCGGGAAAATCGTGGCGAAATACGGCGAAACGACGGACGAAAACGGTGAGGTGTACACCGCGAATCTGCGCCGCGCGAAATGTACCGACGAATTTATTCTTTCCGGCGGAGAAGATACGTTCGAGCCGAAGTTTACTTATCACGGCTTCCGCTATGCGGAACTGAAGAAATCCGCCGGAACGGAGATTGTAAGCGCGGAAGGGTTGGCGATTTCGCAGGATATAGAATATTACGGCAGTTTCGAATGTTCCGACGAGGTGATGAACGGTGTTTACCGCATGGCTTTGCGCGGACAAAAAAGCAATTTTATCTCTATCCCTACCGATTGCCCTCAGCGGGACGAACGGCTCGGCTGGACGGGCGACGCGGAGGGGTTCTGCAATTCGGCGATGTTCAATGCCGATTGTGATTTATTCTTTAAAAATTACCTTTCCCTCGTGCGGGAGGACGCGCTGCCGGACGGGAGAATTCCGTCGATTGTGCCGTTTTATATGGGAATCTCGGATAACACGGCGGGCGTGCCCGGTTGGGGCGACTGCATTACCGTGATACCGTATTTTCATTTTCTGCATTACAGGGATCTGTCGGCGGCGGAGGATAATCTGCCGGCGGCGGAAAAATGGATAGGCTATTATCTGGCGAAAAGCGAAAATTATTTAACGAAAATCACGAATAACTTCGGGGACTGGCTGTCGGTGAACGGCGATACCGATCCTGACGTTGTCAATCAGTGCTTTTTCGGGTATTCCGCGTTGCTTACGGCGAAGTTGTGCGAAATTTTAAAAAAAGACGAAAAACGCGATACATATACGGAAATTTACGAAAATTGCCGCCGGGCTTTTCGCGAAAATTACTATAAGGACGGGAGGATTTCCTGCGATACGCAGACGACGTACGCCTTTGCTTACGTCATTGGATATCTGAGCAAAGAGGAAACATTGGCGCGGCTTCCAAAAATCATCCGCGAAAACGGCGGCGGGCTGACGACGGGATTCATCGGCAGCAGATTTATCCTGCCCGCGCTTTGCGATATCGGCGAAACGGAATTAGCGTACGAAATTATATCCCGCACGGAATATCCGTCGTGGGGGTATATGCTGAAAAACGGCGCCACCACCGTATGGGAACGCTGGAACGGGTATACGAAAGAACACGGATTCGAGGATCCGGAAATGAATTCTTTCAACCATTACAGCCTGGGGTCGTGCGTGGAGTGGCTGTATTCGTACGTGCTGGGCATCAAACTATTTCCGGAGCGGGAAAAAGTGGTGATTTCCCCCTCGTTCGGAAAAAAACTCGCGTTCGCACGGGGCGGAACGCGGGTGAAAGGCGGAAAAATTTTTGTGAAGTGGCGGCGCGAGAATAACGAGGTGATTCTGGAAGTGAAAGCGGACGAAGGCGTGAATTACGATATCTGTGTGCCGGACGGGGTGCAATCGGCGGTAAAAAACGGAAACGATACCGTGGCGACGATATATTTGTAAAAACGCCGTTTAGGAAACGGGAGGCAGAGAATCTTTTTCATGCACGGAATTTCTGTATTCCATAGGGGATACGTTGTATTTGTTTTTGAATTTCTGCGCGAAAAACGACTGATTGTCGTACCCGACTTTCGAAGCGATGGTGATTACGCTGAGATCGGTGGAAGTAAGCAGCGTTGCGGCATAGGAAATTCGTAAATCGGTGATGTATTCGATGATGGTTTTGCCCACGTATTTTTTAAAAATTTTGATGAAATGCGAATGGGAATACGAACTTAACGAGATAATGTCGTTAATCCGCATCGAAAAAACGTCCGGGTTGGAAATCTGCTGCAGAAACGAAAGAATGCTTTCCGGCATGTTTTTTTCGGATTTATGCTCTACATACACGCCAAGAAGATAGACGACGATGGAAACGAGCGTGGCGCTGCTGTAAAGATTCGCCGATTCGAGCGCGCTGAGTTTGTTCAATCGCTGGTGCAGCTCGCCGAACGTTTCCAGACTTAAATGAATGATGATCGGCTTTTCGGTTTTGCAGAGTTTTTCGTACAGATCGGGCGAAAGAATGAAACACAGCTGCTGCATTTTTTCCGTTGCGATGCAGACGTCCCGCCGTTGAATGGGTTTATCGGAAACATATTGATGCACGTGCTGCGGGCCGAGCAGAACGAAGTCGCCGGGCATTAAATCGTAAGGCGTGCCGTTAACGACGTTGCAGCCCGTGCCGTCCACGGTGGAAGTGAATTCCCAGTCGCTGTGGCGGTGCAGAACGCTGTTATCATCCCACAAAAAAGTGGTGATTTCTTCCGGTTGCAATTTCTGAATGACTTTTTTTACGGCAATGTTTTTCATAGCCATATTTTAACAATAACAGACGTTTTTGTCAACATTATTTAAGAAAATATTCATAAAAAGATTCAAATTCACATAAAAGCGGAGAAAAAAACGCAGGGAAACATTTGGAAAAATAATAAAAAAATAGCGAATTACAATAAACTACTGCTTGAAATGGCAGGGAGATGATGATAAAATAAAAACAAGAATGGAGAACCGTAGAAAAACGGTTGTTCCGCGACGCTTCGGAGTGCCCGAAACGTACGCTGATAAAAAACAAACGGAATCAGGAGGATTCATACTGAAATGATGAAGAAAACAAAGAACATCGGCGCGATACTGCTCGCTTCCGCCACGCTGCTGGGAACGGCCGCCTGCGGAGGCGGTTCGGAAAAAGAGGACCCCACGAAAACGTATCTTGACGTAGGCGTTTTCAACGCGGGACTCGGCACCGCTTATTTCGACGAACTGAAGAAAGATTTCGAAGCGTATTATGCCGACGCGCATTTCGAAGAGGGAAAAACGGGCGTTGTGGTGCGACCTTTAAAGAAAAATACCGAATTCAGTCCGCAGAATCTGAAAAATTCGATGAAAAATCTCGATCAGGTGCTGTATATTCTGGATCAAGGCAGCTATGAGGAATTCACCGAGAACAAACTGTTTGCCGACGTTACCGACGTGATGAAAGAAAAATATCTTGACGAGGACGGCAACATTGCCGCCGACACGAACAAGGAAGCCACGCAGTCGGTGGAAGATACGATGCTGGAAGGGTATTCCGACGTATTCAAAAAAGAGGGCAAATATTACGCCGTGCCGTATATGCTTTCGATTCCCGGTATTATTTACGACGCGGATCTGTTTGACGAGAGCGCGCTGTATTTCAGAAAAGACGGTTCGATCGGCGCGAACGCCGCGGCGGTTGCCGCAGGGGATTGCTCGGCGGGGCCCGACGGGAAACGGGGAACTTCCGACGACGGTTTGCCCGATACCTGGAACGATTTTCTTACCCTGCTGGAACGGCTGAGAATGAATTATACGCCGTTCACGTGGGCGGAATCGCCGAGCACGTATCAGATTTCGAGAGTGTTCAACGCCATCTGGGCGAACTACGAGGGATATGATAACTTCATGCTGAATTATTCGTTCAAAGGCACGGACGGCAACCTCGGCTCCATCAACGAAAACAATTTTACGAAACTTCTGAATCAGGAAGGGCGGAAAGCCGCCATCAAGGCGTTTTACGACATTACGAAAAATCAGGAGAACTATTCGGCGAAAGCAAGACCGGGCGGCGGCAACACGCATACGGGCGCACAGCGCGAATACATACAGAGCAAACGCTTCGGAAAGAGAATCGCGATGTTTGCGGAAAACAGCTACTGGGAACAGGAAGCTCGCGAGGACGTTTTCAATAAAGAAACGCCGCAGAACGTGAACGGGTACGGCAAGAGAAACTTCCGTTATCTGCCGATTCCGAGATTCGAAAACGTGGACGGCATCAAAGATCAGACGAACACGCAGCGCGTGTTGCCCGCGGCGTATGCGGAAAGCTATATCTGCCTCAGCGCGCAGAATACCAACAAGAACGCGGAAGTACAGACGAAGGTTGCGAAACTGTTCATTAAATTCATGCAGCAGAGATCGCAGCTGGTGAAGTACACGGCGAACACCGGTTGCATTCGTCCGTACAATTACACGGTAACGGCGGAAGAAAAAGCAACCTGCACGCCGTATACGCAGAGTATTCTTACGTTTATCGAAGAGGGCGCGAAAGTTGCGCCGAATCTGGCGATTGCCACGAAGCGGCGCCTGTATACGGGCGAAACCGGCTTCAACGAAAGCAACAACGGTTTCGCGTTTGTGGCGAAGGTAGGGAACGCGACGGCGAAAGAGCCGTTCACTTACTTCTTCAACCAGCCGGATAAAACGGTGGACGACGCTTTCGCCGATATGAAAACGACGATTACGGATATTTTGAAGAGCGCGGGCGCGATTTCCTGAGAATCGCGCGCCGGCTGTAAGCGGGAATAAATTTATGAAAGAAAAACCTTCGTCTTTAAAAGGGCCGAAATGGCTGTTGTACGACGTAAAAGTAAAACTCGCCGGGCTGACGAGGAAAAAGAAAAAGCAAAAAATTTACAATAAAAAACTGGGACAGAACCTGTTTTTGTTCTTCTTCCTTCTTTTCCCCGTGGCGCAGTTTCTGATTTTTTACGTGGGCGTTGCGGCGAATACCATGAAGCTTGCGTTTCAGAAATACGACGGCGAAAACGGCGCGTATTACTTTTCGATGCAGACGTTTGCCGAGGTGTTCAGGGCGTTTTTCGTAAGCGGCGAAATGTCGTTGCTTATTAAAAATTCGGCGATTCAGTTTTTGTGCGGATTGCTGATAGGAATGCCTTTGCAGATTATGGTGGCGTACGTGGTATTCAAGGAAGTACCCGGTTCCGGCGCGTTCAAAGTGATTTTGTTTCTGCCGAATATTATTTCCAGCCTTGTATTTGTCATGTGCGCGCGCACGCTGATACAGAAAGGACTTCCTGTGTTATTCAACAATCCGGATCTGCTGCTTTTGAACCGCGCGAAATCTTCCAGCTTTTACACCGTATTGATTTTCGGCATGTGGATGAATTTCGCGAACGGGCTGATTATTTACCTTTCGGCGATGTGCAGCATTTCGAAAGACGTTCTGGAATACGGAGAGCTGGAAAACATGTCGTCGTTGCAGGAATTGTGGCACGTGGTTCTGCCGTCCATTTTTCCGACGGTGGTTACGTACATTATCGTGGCGATTGCCGCGTTCTTCACGAATTACGGGCATTTCTATTCGTTCTACGGCGGCGAGGACGGGGCGATGCAGCCTTTTTCCACGCTGGGGTTCTATTTCTTCGTGAAAGTGGCGGGCGGAAAAAATACCATTCCGTATGCGGGCGATTATCCGTTTGTTTCGGCTGCGGGAATTTTGTTTACCGCGATTGTGGCGCCCGTAACCTTGCTTACCAAGCATCTGCTTGAAAAATACGGACCGAGCGAGGAGTGATTTCGTTATGGAAAACCGGAAAGAAAAAGTGAAAAAGTCGCATAAAATGGACGCGTTTCAGATTGGTTTGTATGTCATCGTCGCGTTGTATTGCCTTTCGATGCTTTACGTGCTTTTCTTCGGATGTATCAATTCGCTGAAAGACGCAACCGACTACGAATGGAACAATCCGTTTGCGTTTCCTTCGAAAGAATTCGGCTGGCATTTCGAAAATTACGTGAAAGTGCTGGACGATTTCAACGTGTTTACGCTGGGCGGAAAAGAAGTGCATCTGCCGGAGATGTTTTTCAATTCGTTGATGTACGCGGTGTTTATGTCGCTGTTTTGCATGGCAACGCAGATTATCACCGCTTACGCCATCGCGAAGTACGATTTCAGATTCAAATCGCTGCTTTACGGGGTTGCCGTTGTGGTGATGCTGCTGCCGATCATCGGTTCGCTGGCGGCGGAAGTGCAAATGGCGGACGCGTTTCATTTCAGAAACAATCTGATCGGCGTATGTATTATGAAGTGTAAATATCCGGGCTTGTATTTTCTGGTATTTTACGCTACGTTCAGGGGACTTTCCTGGACGTACGCCGAAGCGGCGCAGATAGACGGCGCGGGGCATTTCAAGATTTTCGTCGAAATTATGCTGCCCCTGATTAAAAGTACGATTTTCGCGGTGTTCATTCTTTTGTTCATCGAATACTGGAACGATTATTATACGCCGATGGTGTTTTTGCCGGAAAATCCTACGATGTCTTACGGGTTGTTCCTGTTCCAGACGGATAACAAAGCCAGCGTTCCCGTGCAGTTATCGGCGTGTCTGCTTGCCTGTCTGCCCATTCTGGCTGTTTTCGTGGCGTTCAAAGATAAAATCATGAGCAACGTTACGATGGGCGGCATCAAGGGATAAAGGAGAAAAGGGTATGAAGAACAGAAAAAAAACCGGTGCGGTGTGGATAGGAATGCTTTGCGGCACGGCGTTGCTTTTGTGCGGCGCCGCCGCGGCGAACGAATCCGTTGCGGAACAGTCCGGCGCTTCCGTTACGATAGAAATCGATTACGGCGATTGCGACGTGCGGGAACTGCCGAAAGGACAGGCGGGAAAATCGTATCCTGTGTTCGGCTGCGTCGCTTCCGACGAAAACGGCAACAGCGTGAACGACGTGCGGATTACGGTGAAATCTCCCTCCGGAAAAATCGTGCCGCAGAAAGGCGGCAGATTCGAAACGGCGGAAACGGGAGATTACGTCATCGAATATGCGGCGGTGAGCGGATTTGCAAGCGCCGTGAAAACGGTTACGATCCGCGTGGAAAAATATACCGACAGTCTGCAATATAACGCGGAAGGCGAACTTGTGCCCGGAACGGGCGTTACGGGGTACGCCGTTTTTGCGCTGTTCGGGAAGTATGCCGGCGGCGTGGGCGACCTGGTCGAAAGCACTACGCTGAAATTCGGTACGACCGAGCTTGCGTTGGAACAGACGGAAAAGGGTATGTATTTTCTTCCCGAAAAGCAGGGGGAATACGTGCTTACCTATTCGGCGAAAGATTTTATCGGCGACGAAAAACGCGTGGAAAAAACCGTGGTGGTGAAAGATTCCGCCGTACCCGTGCTGACGAAAGCTTCTCTTCCCGCTTCGGCGATTGCGGGCGAAACGCTGGATCTGCCTTTGTGCGACGGCGTGCTGTACAGGGACGGAGCGAAATATTATCTGCCCGTAAAAACGACTTTCGACGGCGCGGACGTGAGCGAAACGATGCGCGCGGAAAATCTTGCGGCGGGCAGCCATACGATTACGTACGAGTGCGTAAACCCCGCCGACCGGACGCAGAAAGCGGAATATTCGTTTGCGCTTACCGTAAAGAGCCCACTGACGGACGAGCAGAAAAAAGCGGGCGCCCGGCTGTTTGACAATTATTTCGATTTCGAAAATTGCGAACCGTTTGCAGGCGCGGGAAAAGAGTATAAAGTAAAAGTAAACGCGGGCACGGCTGCGGCGAAGTTTGCGTTTTCGCGGGAAATTCCCGTAAATTACCTGAATTTCGATTTATCCACATTATCCGGCGCGGCGGAATACGACGAGCTGTATTGCGTGATGACCGATTCGAAGCGGGCGGCGGACTGCATCAAAGTAAAAATCAGACGGTTGTCTTCTTACAGTCATCTGTGGATTTCATACAACGAAGAGAGCAAGTCGCTGATCAACGCGGATACGGGCGCGACGATTGCGGAAATAAGGAGCTACGACGACGGCAGAGCGTTCGAAGGGTTCGGAAGCGGAAAAGCCTATATTTCGTTCGAAGCGAAAGGCGTGAAGAAAGATATCGTATTCACGCTGAAAAAAGCGGCGTCCAACGTGATTACCACCGATTCGAACGATTACGCTTCGCCCGTATTTTTGGAAAATCCGGAATATAAAGCGATTTATGTTTCTTATGCGGGGCATTCCGTAACGTTTCCGAAAATGGAAGCGTTCGATTTGCTGGATAAAAACGTAACGGTAACGCTGAAAGTGTACGACGACGAAGGAACCGTGATTTACGAAGGCACGGACGCCTATACGCTGCATATCGGGAAGGCGGGGGAATACACCGCCGACTACACGGTGTACGATTCGAACGGCAACCGTAAATTGCAGCAATCAACCGTATACGTAGCCGATACGGAAGCGCCGCAAATCAGGGTATCCGGAATAAAAGCCGCCGTGAAAGCGGGCGAAGAAATTACGTTGCCGACGGCGGAAATCACGGATAACGCGACGCCTGCGGAAGAAATAGCGAGCTATATTTACGTTATCAAGGGCAACAACCGCAAACAACTGGCGGGGAAAACTTATAAATTCACGGAAGCCGGCGAGTATATAATCAGATACGTGGCGTACGATTCCTATCAGAATTATACCGTGGCAGAGTTTACGATAAATTGCAAATAAGGAGGCGGATGAGATGAAAAAAGTAATAACCGTTTTATTGTGCGCCGTAACCGTATTTGCCTCGGCGGGATGTAAACGCGACGGCGGCGCGACAAAACAGGAGAGGACGGAAATCGGCGGCGAACCGCTTGCGTTTGACGATACGAACGAATACCTTGTGAATAACGGAAAATCGGATTATAAAATCGCGGTGAGTTCCGAAGCTTCGAAAACGGAAAAATACGCGGCGGAAGAACTGCAGTATTTCATTGAAAAATCCACGGCGGTGAAGCTGCCCATCGTTAACGACGATTCGCTTACGCACGATAACCTGGCGAAATATCTTTCGGTGGGCGAAAATAAATTGCTCGCCGCGCAAACCGACGTTACGATAGATTACAACGAGCTGGGAGAAAACGGCGTTACGGTGAACACGAAAGGCAACTGCGTATACATGGCGGGCGCTACCGAAACGGGCACGTTGTTTTCCGTTTACAGATTTCTGCACTATCAGGTGGGGTATAACGCTTACGCGTACGATTGCGTGGAAGTGGACTACCGTCAATCGTGCAAACTGAAAGATTTTACGTATAAATACGTGCCGTCTCTCGGGCTTCTTACCGCGGCGGGGCAAAGGGAACGAAAGTTTGAATAGAGAACGATGGTGGAAACTTTCTTATAGGAAAGTTTCCACCATTCCCCTTTCAAAGGACTTTGAAAGAATTCAAAACAAAAAGCCAAGTCATGCGACTTGGCTTTTTACATGCGATATGCGCCTGCGGCGCGCGATATGAGCCTGTGGCGCGCGATAGGTCAAAGACACGATATG
>OKSC01002907.1_pt1 | contig 13709 bp, 10 predicted proteins | sample 1601161 | NCBI WGS metagenome assembly OKSC01 (sample SAMEA3541552, study PRJEB24748) | human gut metagenome | biome: human gut; feature: human-associated habitat; material: faeces | place: China | collected 2012
TGTTTGAAAGACAAGCTGAATATCAATTTTGGTGTAAAAGACTTGCTGAATAGCAGAGGAAAGAATCAACAAATATTCAAGAACGGTGACTTTGAGCACCGTACAGACTTTGATTTCATTTCCCGAAAATTCTTTGTCAGCGTAACATTTAGTTTTTCTGCCGGGTCAAAACATGCAATCCAGCATGATAAGATACACTCTAATGAAGAAGAAAAAGAAAGAATGTAATGAATCACTTCCCTTTTATTAAGCAACATGATGCGATGGAGTGTGGAGTTGCATGCCTTGCGATGGTATGTAATTTTTTTAGAATCGTACCATTAATTCCAATACTATTTTGTCTTGTTCAGATTCTTTTGCAATACTGCTGTTGGCATAGAAATATTTTTCATAATTCAGGCGCAGGTCTGTGCGGAATGCTTTACTGAGGCTGAAGGTGATACCGCCTGTCAGCCGCTGGCGTTTGTAGTCGGTGGTGACCAATGCGCCGGTTTCTTCATCGGTGGTCTTGGCGTCGCTTTGGTCTGTCATCATGTCGTAGCGTAGCAGGAAAGACATTTTATTGAATATTTTACGCAGCGGAAGGTCGTAATTGATGAATGTGTTTACGGCTTGCACATCTTTGAAAGCATTGTCGGAATATTGCTTGTACAGATATTCCGCTTCGATATGGAAGCGGTCGGACTCATAGTAAGCGCCGATGTCGTACGATTGCACCCGTATTTCTTCCGGTTGGATGCTCTGTATGCTCAGTGTCAGGTTCAGCCCTTTGGTGAAAAGAAATTGGGCTTTGGCAGAATAATTCACTTCTTTATGCCATTCTTTTTGATTGGTCAGGCCCGAACCGTTGTACAGTCCGCCTTCTATCGTAATAGGCAGGTCGGTAGGCAGGGTATATCCCAGTGTGATACCTACATCGCGTACGTTGCCCACCTGCTTGGCTATGAACGAGCGGTTGGCAAAATATTGCTGGTGGGGTGATCGGTGTGCGTCGATGGTAAAAGGCATGCGCATCTGCCCGGCGGTCACTGTCAACCCTTTTGCTGGAAACAGGCGTGCGTAGGCATCGAGCATTTTGATGCTTCCTTCGTCCGACAGGTCTATTTCGGCTTTGTAGGCAACAATCGGCAAGACATTGCCGGTAACGCTGACACGTGCGTTTCTCACTTCGAAACGTCCGGCGCCCATTGTGGTCTGGTATTCGTATTTGCCCCGGATTGTTCCGTGTATTTCGGGCAGATAATCCTTGCTTTCCAGTTTTTCCTTGTCTATCTTCTTTCCGTCTTCGCTGTTTTGGGTGTTTTGGGCTTTTGCCATAAAGGGCAACAGGGTGAGGAACAGCATCAATGCGCTTTTTTTCATAATTTGTTGTCGGTTTGTTTATGTTGGCAAAGATACGGTCGTATGTGTTGTGATTTTATGTCATATGTGTTTCGTTTCTGTTACAAAGTCACGGGCAAAACGATATGCAGCTATGTGAACTCTTGCAAAAAAGGCATGCCTTTTCTCTTTCTTCTGTTTGAAAACCTGTATTTTTGCATCTTAAACGATGTATATCCGAGAAATGAACAAGGCAGAAAAACGAGTGTTGGTTGGAATGAGCGGTGGCATTGACAGTACCGCTACATGTCTGATGTTGAAAGAGCAGGGTTACGAGGTAATCGGTCTTACGATGTGGGTGTGGGGAGAAGAGCCGTTGGAAGCCCGCCAGCTTGCTCAGAATATGGGCATTGAACATTATGTGGCAGATGAGCGTGAGGCTTTCCGGCAGATTATTGTTCAGAACTTTATCGATGAATATCGTCGGGGGCGTACTCCCAATCCTTGTGTGATGTGCAATCCTCTGTTCAAGTTCCGTATTCTAACGGAGTGGGCGGATAAATTGAATTGCCGGTATATTGCTACCGGGCACTATACCCGTCTGGAAGAGCAGAATAGGAAAATATATATAGTTGCCGGGGATGACGATAAGAAAGACCAGTCTTATTTCCTTTGGCGCTTGGGGCAGGATGTCTTGCGACGTTGTCTGTTCCCGTTGGGAACCTATACCAAGATGCAAGTGCGCGATTATCTGAGGGATAAAGGCTATGCACCGAAAGCCGAGGAAGGAGAGAGCATGGAAGTATGCTTCATAAAAGGAGATTATCGGGACTTCCTGCGTGAGCATTCGCCAGAGATAGACAATGAAGTAGGCCCGGGATGGTTTGTCAATTCGGAAGGAGTGAAGCTGGGAGAGCATAAGGGCTTTCCTTACTATACCATCGGGCAACGGAAAGGACTTGAAATCGCATTGGGAAAACCGGCTTATGTGCTGAAAATCAATCCGCAGAAGAATACTGTAATGTTGGGAGATGCCGAGCAGCTCAAAGCGGAATATATGCTTGCGGAACAGGATAATCTGATTGATGAGGGGGAAGTTTTCGGAAGCGGGGAACTGACGGTTCGCATCCGCTATCGGAGCAAACCGATACCTTGTTCGGTAAAGCGTCTGGAAGACGGGCGATTGCTGGTGCATTTTGAGACGGAAGCATCTGCCATTGCGCCCGGACAATCAGCTGTATTCTATATCGGAAAAAGGGTGGTAGGCGGTTCGTTCATTGCTTCACAACGTGGTATCGGCATGTATATTTGAAAATTAAAAACTGAAATTTGAAAATAAAAAGAGATTAATGGGGAAGAGATTGATTATTCTTTCAGCTTTAGTGTTGTTTCTGGCAAGTGCGTCGGCACAGCAAGATACGTTGAAATACCGTATTAGTTTAAGAGACAAGGCAGCTACCGTTTATTCATTGGAGCATCCTGAACAGTTCCTTTCGGAGAAAGCCATTGCAAGACGTCAAAAACAGAACCTGTCGGTTGATTCCACCGACCTGCCGGTTTGCCGTCAGTATATTGATGAAATACGCAGACAAGGAGTGAATATTGTAGTTGTAGGGAAATGGGAAAATTTTGTTACGGTTTCCTGCAATGATTCCGCTTTGATAGAACATATTGCCGCATTGCCGTTTGTACGCGCTACGGAGAAAGTATGGACTGCTCCGAAAATGAATGAAGGAGTGGGGGATGCAATGCGTGATTCTGTAATCAATGAGCCGAAGATATATACAGACAGTATTTACGGTCCTGCTCTCACTCAAATTCAGTTGAGCAATGGAGATAAGTTGCATGATGCCGGATTCAGGGGGCAGGGAATGACGATTGCCGTGATTGATGCCGGATTTCATAATCTGGATAAGATAACGGCTATGCGGAATATCCGTGTCTTGGGCATGAAAGATTTTGTCAATCCTCAGGCGGATTTATTTGCGGCAAGCAGTCATGGACTGAGTGTGCTTTCCTGCATTGGAATGAATCAGCCGGGAATTATGACAGGTACTGCACCGGAAGCTTCCTTTTGGCTCTTCCGTAGTGAAGATGAGGCTTCCGAACACTTGGTGGAACAGGATTATTGGGCTGCTGCCGTAGAGTTTGCCGACAGTGTGGGAGTTGATGTGCTTAATACTTCTTTGGGGTATTATGCGTTCGATGACAAATCGAAAAATTACAAATATCGTGATTTGGACGGACATCATGCCTTGATGTCGCGTCAAGCCTCGCATATAGCCGATAAAGGTATGGTACTGGTGTGCAGTGCCGGTAATTCGGGAATGGGGTCTTGGAAAAAAATAACCCCGCCGGGAGATGCTGATAATGTGTTGACAGTAGGCGCTATCAACAAACAGGCGGTGTTGGCGCCATTTTCCTCTATCGGCAACACGGCTGATAACCGGATTAAACCGGATGTTGTAGCTGTGGGCGAAGGAGCGGATGTGATTCGCACGGACGGAAATCAGGGTAAGGCAAACGGGACTTCTTTCTCTTCGCCCGTCATGTGTGGAATGGTGGCTTGTTTATGGCAGGCATGCCCCCGGCTGACAGCGAAAGAGTTGCTTGAATTAGTCCGTGCTTCCAGTGACCGTGCCGACTATCCGGATAATATCTACGGTTATGGCGTGCCGGATATGTGGAAAGCATATAATAGTTATAAATTAAAAATGAAGTAAGGACAGGAACTTTGCATACTTATACTTAAAGAATGGATGCCTTATCACTATACGAATTAAATGCGCTGGTGCGTCGCAGCTTGGAGCAATGTCTGCCTGATGCCTATTGGATACAGGCTGAATTGAGTGATGTACGTACCAACAGCACCGGACATTGCTATCTGGAGTTCGTACAGAAAGATGCCCGTAGTAATAGTCTGATAGCTAAGGCGAGAGGAACGATATGGTCGAACGTCTTTCGTTTGTTGAAACCTTATTTTGAGGAAGCTACGGGACAGGCTTTTGTTTCGGGCATCAAAGTGCTGGTGCAAGTGACCGTCAGTTTCCATGAACTGTATGGATATAGCCTTACAGTACAGGATATAGATCCCACCTATACTTTGGGTGATATGGCCCGTCGCCGTAAAGAGATTTTGAAACAATTGGAAGAAGAAGGGGTACTTACTTTAAATAAAGAATTGAGAATGCCTCGTTTGCCGCAGCGTATTGCGGTTGTTTCTTCCCCAACCGCTGCCGGATACGGTGACTTTTGCCACCAGTTGCAGAATAATCCGGGAGGTTTTTACTTCTATACGGAACTTTTTCCGGCATTGATGCAGGGTGATCGTGTTGAAGAATCCGTTTTGTCTGCTTTGGATAAGATAAATTCCCGTTCGGACAGTTTTGATGTAGTAGTTATTATCCGGGGCGGTGGGGCAACTTCCGACCTTTCCGGATTTGATACTTATCTGCTCGCGGCTGCCTGTGCGCAGTTTCCTTTGCCTGTTATCACGGGTATCGGACACGAACGCGATGATACGGTTCTCGATTCCGTGGCCCATACCCGTGTCAAGACTCCCACAGCTGCTGCCGAATTTTTGATAGACTGCATGAATGAGGCTGCCGATGAATTGGAATCGCTGGCTGCCCGCCTATGCGATGGTGTCCGGAATTTGCTGGTACAAGAGCAACAGAAGTTAGTATCATACAGGAATCGTATTCCCTCTGCTGCTTATGGTTGCATTTCGGATGCAAAATTAACTTTGCTTACCGTCCGAAAAGACATTGTACAAGCTGTAACAGCCTCCTTGTTTCGTCAGCATCATCGGCTGGAGTTACTGCAACAACGGCTGGCGGATGCTTCTCCGGAAAAGCAATTAGCCCGTGGCTACAGCATTACATTGAAAAACGGAAAAGCAATAAAGAATGCTTCTCTCTTAAATGAGGGTGATGAAATTATCACTCGCCTGTATAAAGGAGAAGTGGTTTCAGTAGTAACAAATAAACTGTCAAAAAAATAAATAATCCTATGCCTGCACCCAAGAAAAAAGAGACTTATTCCCAAGCGATGGAACGGTTGGAGAAAATTGTCAGTCAGATAGACAACAATGAACTGGAAATAGATGAACTTGCCGTAAAGATAAAGGAGGCAAATGAAATCATTGCTTTTTGCAGTGATAAGTTGACTAAGGCAGACCGTGAGGTCCAGAAACTTCTATCGGACAAGCAGGAAAGCTAAATAACCTTGAGTGGCTTTTTGTTAGCTTGATTTTTGATGTATTAATATTATATAACTTTTTTGGACGCTAAAAGAGTTAATTCTGCTTTTTTTGTATTATGATAATAATTAATTTCGCTGGTAAAATTGTTTAAGATGAATAATAAATTGTAAAAGGGTGGAGGACTTTGCCGACTTTGATTTCTTTTTTAAAGAGTATTATGTCTCTCTTTATTCCTATGCACATTCTCTCATTAATAATTGGGAAGTAAGCCGTGACATAGCGAGCGATGCTTTTGAATATATATGGAAGAATTTTGATAGGATAGAGAAGGCCACAGCTAAGTCGTATCTCTTTATATATGTACGCAATCGTGCTATCGACTATCTGAGACATCAGGATATACATTATGCTTATGCTGAATTCTCTCAGAAATTGTATGAAAATTATACAGAAGTGGAGTTCAAGGAGCAAGACGAGCGTATGATGAAGATTCAGAAAGTGTTGGATGGAATGACCCCGCATACGAGGCATATCCTGGAAGAGTGCTATCTACATGAGAAGAAGTATAAAGAAGTAGCCGCAGAATTGAATATAAGCATAAGTGCGGTTAGAAAACATATTGTTAAAGCCTTGAAGGCTATTCGTGAGGAATTTGCTAAATAAATATAAAAAATAGGCTAAACGGTTCAAAATAAGTTTTATAAACGCATTTATAATAAGGTATTAACTAAACTAGCGGATTTATGAGTAATCAAGATAGTACATCTGAATTTGGTAAAGCACTGGATTTAATGGAGAGTTCATCCGATAGCTCTGACAAGAAATGGGAGGATTTGAAAGATGTGGAGACATTAGATGCCTGTAAGGATTTGATGGATGTCAGATATCTTTTGCATAAGTGCCAGGCTTCCGGTATGGTTGATGTGGAGGCTGAATTAGCTCGTTTGAAAGGTAGACAGAATAAGAAAAAATATCTTAAGATGTTTTGGATATGGAGCAGTTCGGTAGCAGCTATCCTGGTAGGAGCTTTTGTTTCATTTAATTATTTATTTAATATACCGGTTGCCCCGCCTAAATCTGTCACGGTATTTGCTGCGGATCCGAATGAACAGCGTATTGTTTTGGAATTAAATGACGGCAAGCAATTCTTTTTGGATGATGAGCCTAAAAAAGAAAACAAACAAGTAGAAAAACGGCGGACTCTTGATTATACTAATCTAGCGAGGAATTCCGTTCCGGTAGTGAAAAAGATGTTACAGACTCATTCTATTGTAATCCCCAGAGGCGAGACATTCAAATTGATTCTTTGTGATGGTACGGAGGTGTGGCTGAATGCCAATAGTAAATTGGTTTATCCTACAGCTTTTATAGAAAGGGAGCGTACAGTTTTTCTTGAAGGAGAAGCGTATTTTAAAGTTACAAAAGATACAAAACCTTTTATTGTAAAGACGGATTATTTGCAAACTAAGGTTCTCGGAACGGAGTTTAATGTGAAAAGTTATACAGCCGAAGACAGCCATGTAACGCTGATTAGCGGTAAGGTACAGGTTCGCAGCCATGAAAATGCACGTTTTGTGGATTTGGAACCGGGTAAAGATGCCATACTCCTTTCCAATGGGCAGTTTGAGGTGAAGGAAGTAAACAGTGAGGCCTATACTTATTGGAAAGATGGATATTTTTATTTTGATGAGTTGACTTTGGCGGATATTATGAAGTCTATTGGACGTTGGTATAATGTGAACGTTATATTTAGAAATAAAGAAGCCATGGCATATCGCATACATTTTATGTCCAATCGTCAGGGTGGTATTGAAGAAACAATTCGTTTGATGAACCGTTTAAAAAAAGTAACGTTAACACTTTGTGAGAATACGGTCTATGTTGACTAGATGGAGGCATGTTTTGTGTAATTTCTTCCATATTGTAGATGCTTTTTAGAGAAAAAGTTTCATGAATTGAAAAAAATAAGGTAAAAAGGTATCTTGTTATTCAAGTCATACGTATTATTAATAAATGAAGCTTCGCTAATATTATTAAAAATAAACGTATGAGAAGAAAGAGGTACTTATTATTTCCGCTTTTCTTTTTTCTATTTTGTCTTCCGTTCTGTGCGGAAGCTCAGGTAGGTGAGAAGAAACTTACAGTAGAGTTTAAGAATGAAGAGTTGTCTTCTGTATTTAAACAGTTGAGCAAAATTTCAGGTTATAAAATCCTTTTTACGTATGATGATGTGAAGTCATATACGTATAGCGGTGCCATCAAGGATAAGAATATCCGGGAAATTTTGGATATTGTGCTTTCTGGTAAGAAACTTGAGTATACTATCGATAAGGAGTTTATTACCATTACAACAAAAGGTCCTTCCAAACAGGCTAAAGTGTATACGGTAAACGGCGTTGTGCTGTCTGCCGATGACGGTGAGCCGCTTATTGGAGCTACCGTTATGGTGAAAGGTACTTCTACGGGTGTGCTGACAGACATAGACGGTAAGTTTACATTGCCTAATGTTTCCAGTCGTTCCAAGTTGGAGTTTTCTTATGTCGGTATGCTTCCTCAGTCACTTTCTCCTTCGCCGACTATGAAAGTGACTCTCCAATCGGATGTACAGACGCTGTCCGAAGTTGTTGTGACGGGTATGCAGCGTATGGATAAACGTATGTTTACCGGTGCTACCGACCAGTTGAAAGCAGAAAACATCAAAATGGATGGTATGGCAGATATCAGTCGCGGTCTGGAAGGACGTTCGGCAGGTGTATCTGTGCAAAATGTATCTGGTACTTTCGGTACGGCGCCTAAGATTCGTGTGCGTGGTGCAACTTCCATTTACGGAAGTTCCAAGCCGCTGTGGGTGGTAGATGGTGTTATCATGGAAGATGTAGCTGAGATAGGTGCTGACGATCTGTCCTCAGGTGATGCTGAGACTCTGATCAGTTCAGCTATTGCCGGTTTGAATGCCGATGATATTGAGAGTTTTCAAATTCTAAAAGATGGTTCGGCTACCTCCATTTATGGTGCACGTGCTATGGCAGGGGTGATTGTGGTAACTACCAAAAAAGGTAAATCAGGTACGAACAAAATCAGTTATACAGGTGAGTTTACCATGCGCATGAAACCCAGTTATAGCAATTTCAACATCATGAACTCTCAAGAGCAAATGGATGTATACAAGAATATGGAGCAAAACGGTTCCCTGAGTTTTGTTGATTCTTATCGTGCTTCGCAGAGTGGTGTCTATGGTAAAATGTATCATCTCATTAATCAATATTCGGCAACAGGCGGTGTATTTGGTTTAGCCAATACGCCTGAAGCACGGGGGGCTTATCTGAAGCAGGCCGAGTTCCGTAATACCGACTGGTTCGACCTGTTGTTCAGCAATAGTATCTCACAAAATCATGCTGTGAGTATGGCTACCGGTACAGACAAGGCTTCTTATTATACTTCCATCAGTGTGATGAACGACCCGGGATGGACTAAGAGGAGCAAAGTGCAACGTTATACGGCTAACATTAATTCTACGTATAATATCTTCAAAAACCTTACACTTAACCTTATCGGGAATGCATCTTTTCGCAAGCAGCAGGCTCCCGGTACTCTTGGTTCGCAAGCTGATCCCGTAAGTGGTGAGGTGAAACGTGACTTCGACATCAATCCTTACTCATTTGCGCTGAATACTTCGCGCACATTGGATCCCAATGAATACTACGTACGTAACTATGCACCGTTTAATATTTTCCACGAGTTGGATAACAACTACATGGATTTAAAAGTTACTGATATGCGATTCCAGGGTGAAATGAAATGGAAGCCTATTCAAAAGGTAGAATTGAGCATATTGGGGGCTTACAAGTACTCATCTACTACCCAAAACCATTATGTGAAAGATTATTCTAATCAGGCATGGGCTTATAGGGCTATGGATGACGCTACCATGCAGCAAGCCAATCCGTGGCTCTATACCGATCCTGACAAAATCAATACTCTACCGGAATCGGTACTGCCCGTAGGCGGTTTCTATCGCGATACGAAATATACTATGTCGAGCTATGACTTGCGTAGTACCGTCAGTTACAATGATGTATTCAACGAAAATCATATCGTAAACTTTTTCGGTGGTATGGAACTAAATGCCACAGACCGCAGCAAAGTGTGGTTTAACGGTGCAGGTATGCAGTATGGCATGGGTATGCTTTCCAGTTACGACTATTTGTTCTTCAAGCAAGGCAACGAGGAAAATACACCTTATAATACTGTTGACGAAACCAAAGCACGCCAAGTGGCTTTTTTCGCTACCGGCACTTATTCATGGAAGGGACGCTATACCGTGAACGGTACAGTGCGTTACGAAGGTTCCAACAAACTAGGTAAAAGCCGTTCGGCTCGCTGGTTGCCTACATGGAATATTTCCGGTGCTTGGAATGCGCACGAAGAAACTTGGTTCAGCAAACTGAATTCCATATTATCTAACTTGACGCTGAAAGCAAGTTACTCGCTGACTGCCGACCGTGGTCCTGCCTTTGTGAGTAACTCGCTGGCAATGGTGAGCAGTTATAATCCTTGGCGTCCCAATGCCGATGTCATGGAGTCGGGACTGGGCATCCTACAAGGCAAAAATTCTGAACTGACTTACGAAAAGAAACATGAACTGAATCTGGGTATCGATTTAGGTTTTCTGGATAACCGTATCAACTTCAGCATGGATTGGTACAAACGCAAGAACTATGACCTGATAGGATGGTTGAGTACTACCGGTCTGGATGGAGAAATTGGCAAGTATGCCAATGTGGCAAGCATGCGTTCGCACGGTATAGAGCTGACTCTTTCTACCCGTAACATTGCCAAGAAGGACTTCAAGTGGAACACTGACTTCATTTTCTCTAAAACCAAGAACAAGGTAACCGATTTGGAGGCATTCTCATCGGTAATGGACATGGTGAGCGGATATGGATTTGCCATGCAAGGCTATCCGGTAAGAAGTTTGTTTTCGCTCGACTTCCGTGGACTGAATGAAGAAGGTCTGCCTACTTTCATTAATGAAAATGGCGAATTGACCACAAGCAACATCAACTTCCAGGAGCGCAACAACAAATCACACCTGATTTATGAAGGTACTACAGATCCTACCATTACAGGTAGTTTGGGAAATGTATTCAGCTACAAAGGTCTGAAACTGAATGTGTTTATCACTTATTCTTTTGGCAATGTCATCCGTTTGGATCCGGTATTTAGCAACCAATATACCGACCTTGATGCTATGCCGAAAGAATTCAAGAACCGTTGGATGAGGCCGGGCGACGAGCATCGTACCAATATTCCGGTGATAGCAGATAAGTATATGAATGTGAACGATAGTTATCTGAGCCGTGCCTACAATGCTTATAATTACTCCAGTGACCGCATCGCAAAGGGTGACTTTATCCGTTTGAAAGAGATTTCGCTTTCATACGACCTGCCCAAGAAGTGGATTGAACCGTTAAAAATTTCCAATTTAGGATTGAAACTGCAGGCAACTAATTTGTTCTTGCTTTATGCAGACGACAAATTAAACGGGCAGGATCCCGAATTCTTTAACACAGGTGGTGTGGCCGTTCCCATGGCTAAACAGTTCACTTTTACCATTCGCTTAGGCATTTAATTTTTTTAAATAATGAATCACATGAAAAATAAATCATTCATAACCTTGCTATCCGTTTCATTGCTGGCATTCTCTTCTTGCAGTGATTTTTTGGATACACTGCCCGATAGCCGCACGGAAATCAACAGTACCGACAAAATATCTCCACTGTTGGTTTCGGCATACCCAACTACTCTTCCGCTGTTGATTGGCGAGTTGTCATCGGATAACGTGATGGATAACGGTGGACAATTTGATACGGACGAACTCATCGAAAAACTTTATTTGTGGGATTCTCCCAGCATTAGTAGTTACGATAGTCCCTATGCCCTTTGGGAAGGATGTTATGCTGCTATTGCTTCGGCTAATATGGCATTGGAAGGTATCGAAAACTTAGGTTCGCCTGCCAGCCTCAATCCGCAACGGGGCGAAGCTTTGGTGTGCCGCGCCTATTCCCATTTTCTATTAGCTAATGTATTCTGTATGCCTTATAATCCGAATACGGCAGAAAGTCATTTGGGAATACCCTACCGTACTCGGACCGGTGACAGCGTCTATCCGGAAAATACTGAACGAGGCAGCTTGAAGAATACGTATGAACAGATTGCTGCTGACTTGGAAGCTGGACTTCCGCTCATTAAAGATGCTGCTTATGAGGTTCCCAAGTATCACTTCAACCGTAAAGCAGCCAACGCTTTTGCTGCACGGTTTTATCTCTATTACCAAAAATGGGATAAGGTGATAGAATGTGCCAACATTGCCATCGGCAGCAATCCGGTCACAGCACTGCGTAATTGGGAGGCTGATTTCGGCGGAGTAAGTTTGGTGGACGACATCAGCAACCAATACGTGTCTGAAAAGAAACCGGCCAATCTGCTTTTAGCTGCTTTAGGGTCGCAAGTACCTATCATTACAGGTCCTTATAATACTTTGAAACGCTACGGACACGGAACCCCAATCTATACTAACGAGACTATTGACGCAGACGGTCCCTGGCATTGGAGGGGTGGACTGGTTATGAGTACTTTCATCCTCAGTGTAGTACAGAAAAATCCTTTCCCGAAACTGAAATTGTACTTTGAATACGTAGACAAGGCCAATGGCCTGTACTACCCGCACACGGTAGCAGTACCGTTTTCGGTAGATGAAACCCTACTATGCCGTGCAGAGGCTTATGTGTTGAGTGATAACCCTGACTATAGTAAGGCTTTGGAAGACATAAACTTTTGGATAGAAAGCCATAGTGCGCTGAGTAAGGACGAAGGACACGATCTGACAGAGCAAGAGGTTAATAATTTCTACAATAGCCTGCCTTATCAGCCCACCATTGTTACCAAAGACAAGGAACGCAGTGTGAAAAAGCGTCTTAACCCTGAAGGATTTACCGTAGAGCCCGGTACGGAAGAGAATCTTATCCAACTCATCTTGCAACTGCGCCGTTTGGAAACCATGCAGGAAGGACTTCGCTGGTTTGACCTGAAACGCTATGGCATAGAGTTTTCGCACAACCGTGCCGGCAACAGTCCGATTGTGTTGGGAAAAGAAGACCCGCGACGCGCCATCCAACTTCCACAAGATGTCATCACTGCCGGCATGGAACCAAATCCTAGATACTAAGTATATAATCTACTGAATACGATAACATATGAAAAAATATATAACCTATTTTCTGATGGCGGCAGCCCTTATCGGCGGTGCCACTGCTTGCAACGAAGATGACCTGACAAAGGAGAGCAGCTTCGACAACATGACTCCATACCGTACGGCATTCGATGAATGGTTGCTCGATAACTATGTCACCCCTTATAATATCGATTTTAAATATAAATTCGAATACAAGGAATCGGATACCGACTATAACTTGGCACCGGCCGAATTGTCCAAATCAGTAGCCATGGCCAAATTGGTAAAATACTTGTGGATTGATGCCTATGTAGAAGTTCAGGGAAACAACCGCGATTTTATATGTACATATGGTCCTAAGATGATTCATTTGATAGGTTCTCCGGCTTATGATAACGGAAAGATTACCTTGGGTACGGCAGAAGGCGGTTTGAAAGTAACTCTGTATAATATCAACGCTCTGAACCCGAACAGCGTGGATGTAGAGATGATGAACCGCTGGTATTTCAGTACCATGCACCATGAATTTTCACACATCTTGCATCAGACCATCGAATTTCCGCAAGACTTCTATGCTGTGTCCAGTGGAAAATATATTGGTAACGGATGGGTGAATGTCAGTGATGAAGCGGCTTTGGGCATGGGATTCATTACGGCCTACGGTGGTTCGGAAGTACATGAGGACTTTGCCGAGCTGGTAGCGAACTATGTGACCCATGATGCTGCCTGGTGGCAACAACAGTTGAAAATAGCCGATGAGGGAGCCACATTCATTAACCAAAAGATGGAAATTGTGAGAAACTACATGAATGAAGTCTGGAATATTGACTTGGACAAATTGCGCGATATTGTACAGCGCCGTTCCGAACAAGTGAAATATATTGATTTGACAGAATTAAACCTTAATTCCGCAACACTATTATAAAATATTTTTTTTAAGTACCTGAGCAA
>OKSC01002913.1_pt1 | contig 13663 bp, 10 predicted proteins | sample 1601161 | NCBI WGS metagenome assembly OKSC01 (sample SAMEA3541552, study PRJEB24748) | human gut metagenome | biome: human gut; feature: human-associated habitat; material: faeces | place: China | collected 2012
GCTCCTTTACGCCGTTTTTTACGCCGTTTTCATACAGCGCGCGCAGCTTCGGCAGGTCCTCCTCGGACATACACACAACAAGCGAGCCGTTCATTTTGAACGCAAAATCAAGATCCTTCGCAAGCTGCGGCATCATGAGATTGCCTTCGAGATTCATTTTTGCCATCAGGCTTCCGTGCGCGGCGTCGAACCCTGCGTGGACAATGGCGCTGTTGGCCTTGGAGGTGCCGCAGCACACATCCTCTGCCTTTTCCAGCACCAGCATCCGTCCCTTATAGCGGGACAGGTACCGCGCGACCGCGCAGCCGGTAACGCCTGCGCCGATAATGATGATGTCGTACAAAAAGATTCCTCCTTCATCTGCCAAAGAAAGTCGGGCAGCCCAAATAAGCCTTCCGGTGGGAGGGTTGGACTGCCCGACACATTCACTTAGAGCAGAGTGTATTCAGATGTGCTTACCAGGGAATGACGTTGTAGAGCAGGACAGCTACAATACCGCCGATGATGGGCCCAAAGATGGGGACGATCAGGCCGTACTTGAAGTTGCTGGAGCCCTTGCCCTTAATGGGGAGAATGGCGTGCGCGATACGCGGGCCAAGGTCACGCGCCGGGTTCAGCGCATAGCCGGTCAGACCGCCGAGGGACATACCGATGGACACGATGATGCCGAAGACCAGGAGTTTGCCAACGCCGTCGTTGAGCTCCGGAACCTGGTTCAGACCGCAGATGGCGAAGACCAGAACGAAGGTCGCAATGGCCTCCTGCACGATGTTGCGGACAGTGTTGGGGATGGACGGGCCGGTGGAGAAGACGCCGAGCTTGGTGCCGGGATCTTCCGTCGCGTCAAAGTGATCCTTGAAGAGAATGTAGACCAGAACGCCGCCGACGATACCGCCGAGGATCTGCGCAATGACGTAGCCGGGAACCAGCGCCCAGTCGAACATACCGCCGGCTGCCAGTGCGATGGTCAGCGCGGGGTTGAAGCTCGCACCGGAGGCTTTGCCAAAGATGAACGCGGGAACCATGACCGCAAGGCCCCATGCAATGGTGATCTGGATGGAGCCTGCGCCCTTCATGCCGGACTTGTTGAGGGTCACGTTTGCAACGACGCCGTCGCCGAGCAGGATCAGCATCATTGTGCCAAGGAACTCACATAAGTACTTTAAGAACATGAATATTCCTCCCTGTCATACATCAATATTTGGTTGTTTTCCGTTTCTTCTCCTGAAAAAGCTTTTTTATTCGTCCTTCGCCCAGCCGTAGGAGCACTTGACAGCTTTGCTCCAGCCCTTTACCTTGGCTGCGCGCTCTTCTGCGGTGATCTCCGGATGGAATACACGGTCAATGGCGCGGTTGCGGACGACGTCCTCCTTGCTGGCCCAGTAGCCGACGGCAAGACCAGCCAGATACGCAGCGCCCATCGCGGTCGTCTCGACACAGGTCGGACGCTGGACCGGAGCGCCGGAAATATCGGACTGCATCTGCATCAGCAGGTTGTTGGCAGACGCGCCGCCGTCAACGTTCAGCGCGGCCAGCTTGATGCCGGAATCGGCCTGCATGGCGACAAGGATGTCGTTGACCTGATAGGCGAGGGATTCCATTGTTGCGCGGATGATGTGGTTCTTGTTGACGCCGCGGGTGATGCCGACGATGGTGCCGCGCGCGTATTGATCCCAGTGCGGTGCGCCGAGGCCGGTGAACGCCGGGACGACATAGCATCCGTTGGTGTCCTTGACCTTGCCGGCATAGTATTCGGAATCAGGTGCGGACTCGATGATCTTCAGCTCGTCGCGCAGCCACTGGATCGCGGCGCCCGCAACGAAGACGGAGCCTTCGAGCGCATATTCGACCTTGCCGTTCAGGCCCCACGCGATGGTGGTGACGAGGCCGTTCTTGGAGAAGACGGGCTTCTCACCGGTGTTCATCAGCAGGAACGCGCCGGTGCCGTAGGTGTTCTTGGCTTCACCGGGATGATAGCAGGCCTGGCCGAACAGAGCCGACTGCTGGTCGCCCGCAGCGCCCGCGATCTTGATCGGGCCGCCGAGCAGCGCCGGGTCTGTCTCGCCGTAGATGCAGCTGGACGGCATCGGGGTCGGGAGCATGCATCTGGGGATGTTCAGCTCCTTCAGGATCTCATCGTCCCACTGCAGTGTGTTGATGTTGAAGAGCATCGTGCGGGAGGCGTTGGAGTAGTCGGTGACATGGACCTTGCCGCCCGTCAGCTTCCAGATGAGCCACGTTTCGACTGTGCCGAACAGCAGCTCGCCGCGCTCTGCGCGCTCGCGTGCGCCGGGGACGTTTTCAAGCAGCCAGTGTACCTTCGTGCCGGAGAAATAGGCGTCGATGACGAGGCCGGTCTTGGCCCGGAAGCTGTCCGTCAGGCCCTTGGCCTTCAGGCTGTCGCAGTATTCGCTCGTGCGGCGGCACTGCCAGACGATAGCGTGGTGGATGGGCTCGCCTGTGACCTTATCCCAGACGATGGCGGTTTCGCGCTGGTTGGTGATGCCGATGGCCGCGATGTCGGCGGCAGTTGCGCCGATCTTCTGCATGGCCTCGACGGCTACGCCAAGCTGCGTAGCCCAGATCTCATTTGCGTCGTGCTCGACCCAGCCGGGCTTCGGAAAGTATTGGGGGAATTCGCGCTGCGAGACGCTGCACATTTCGCCGCTCTCATTGAAGAGAATGCAGCGATTGGAAGTTGTGCCAGCGTCCAGGGCCATGATGTATTTTGCCATGAATACGTCCTCCTTATCTTTCTTGCAGATTAAAATGAATCACTCTATGGTGGTATCTTCTAACTGTCAGTATACAGGAAACCTGTGCCGCTGTCATTAGACAAGCTTGGAATAATGTCAAAATCAACAAAAAATAAAATTTTATCGATTGGTTTATAGCGTATATGCACACAACATTCTATGCGCAAAGCCAGAGAATAGAAGGGCTTCAAAAATAAAGAATCAAATCTGCTGCACGGTCAGGAACAGCGCCTGAAGCTGGTGCATAAACGCTTCCACGTCGAGCGGCGTCCGCCGGGCGACGAGACTGTCGACGGTGCAGAACGCGGCCTGACAGAGCATATCCAACGCGAGGGAGTGCGTCGCGCTGTCTACCGCGTCCGGATCCGGCAAGAGCCGGGCAAGCTGCGGACGAATGATTCTTTCTGTAATCCGATACATCGTATCCTGACCAAGTGCCTGCGAGATTTTGCGCAGCAGCGGCTGCTTTTCCCGTAGCAGCGTCAGCGCCTGCAAACACCATTCGCCGGGGGCCTGTGCGCCGTCATACTGCAGCGGGGCGCACAGCTGCGTCTCCACGATCCATTCCAGCACGCTGTAGATATCCTGATAGTGATAATAGAAGCTCTGCCGCTTCATCTGCGCCTGCTCCATCACGCGCTGCACCGTGATCTTGCAGACCGGCCTTGTCTGCAGCATCTGTTCAACAGCCTCGGCGATCCTGCCCTTTGTATCGGTGCACATATGCGGTTCCTCCTCACATCTGCCATACGGCGGGGGCCGTACTGGAAATGGCGAGCGCGCCCGCCTCGAGCGCCTGCATGACCTCTTTCTTTTCCGTGATGAGTCCGCCCGTCAGGATCGGCAGCCCCGTCAGCTGCCGCACCTTGCGCAGCATCGACGGCATCAGCCCGGGCAGGATGTCGATGGCGTCCGGCTTGAGATTCTTCGCGCTCAGCGCCGAATCGAGCGCCATGGAATCGATCAGAAAGACCCGCAGGATCGCGATCATATTCAGTTCCTTTGCCCGCTGGATCATGTTCGCGCGGGTGGAGATCACGCCGTCCGCCTGCGTGCTGCGGCGGAGAAAATCGACGGAGATCTCCTTCGCAGCCAGACCGCTGATCAGATCGGCGTGGACGATGGCGATCTTTCCGGCGTCCTTGATCTGCCGGACGATCTCAGAGATATTGCAGATATCGCCGTAAAGCACGAATACGGTCTGGATATCGGTGCGCAGGCACTGCGCCAGCCCCTCGTCGTCGCGCACAGCGGCGATAATGGGGTTGCGCTGCAGGGCTTCATAAAGTCGTTGTTCCAAATTTCATTCCGCCTCCCTCCATATTCTGGCTTTTGCCAGATGCAAAAAAAACACAGCAAACACGCGGCACGATTTGTCCGCTTGTCCCCATGCTCAATACTCCGGGCGTTTTTTTGATTGTTAGTGTCCTCTTACATTTGACAGTATAGCACAACTGTCAAAAGAAATCAAGAAAAAGTACACGCGTTTGTTAAAACTGTCAGTTTCCACAAAAAATTCCCCCGCAGACTATTCATCCTGCGGGGGATTGGCGCATCCGGCAGGATACACCAAGTCACCGAAAATCCTCGGCGAAATTGAGGCTGCAAATCGAAACAGGGAGCGAGATTTTTGGCAGTCCTTTTGAGAGTTAAGCGGTTTCATTCATGCTCAAAGTCCGAGGAGCTGCCTCCTTTTCTCTTCGAATTCCTTCTGCGAGATCGCACCTACATCCAGCAGCGCCTTGTATGTCCGAAGCTTCTCCGCGATATCCTGCGCCGCCGCAGACGGCTGGTTTTGCGGGTATTCCGGCGCCTGCACGGGCTGCGGCTGGCTTTGCGGGTACTGCTGCGCCTGCGTGGCATACTGCTGGCTTTGCGGGTACTGCTGTGCCTGCGTGGCATACTGCTGGCTCTGCGGATACTGCCGCGCCTCAGCAGCCTGCGGCTGCGCAGCAGGCTGCCGGTAAAATACCGGCTGTGGGTCACGCGCCGCTGCGACGGCGTTCATCTTGTCCTGCATCACGATCGGCGGAACAATGGGAAGGAAAAATTCCATGATCAGGCACAGTGCAGCCGTGCTCGACGGAATATTCCGGTCCCACGCCATTTTGTCGATGCGCTGTGCCGTCTTGTATGTCCAGTAAATTCCATAGAACGGGATAAACATACACAGCAGCAGCTTGGTCACCGGATTGCGCTCCGCCTCGTCCCGCACTGCGTTGGTGTCCCGCGTCATCCGATAATTCCAGATCCAGTACCAGATCCCGCAGGAGAACAACAGCAGCAGGATATGCAGCGCCATGTTGCAGTATGCTTTTGATGTGCCCTTGCTCGGAATGCCGTCCGGGTTAGCTGCCCACAGGAGCGCAAACAGCATGAGGGCCGTTATAAACGCCCCCTGCAGCAGCGTGCTGATAATCCCTGAGCTGGACAGATACTCTGCAAAACCATACGATAAAATGCGCCTGCTGTCTTTATGAAGGGTCCATACAATCGCAATCACCCATTTGACAGCAGACAAAACCGCCGGGAGAAACCAGAGCCTTCTGAATGCCTCACGCTGCATCGGCATGATATTCGTCAGGCTTGCGAAACAGATCACAGCTGCAAGCAGGAATATCAGCGTCCACAGAATCGAGATCACATCAATGACTCCGTATACGGCCATACAAACCACACGATCAACAGCAAGCACTGCGAACCCGATTGCGGGGAGCACATTTTTCATCCGCAAAAACATGGAAAGCGCAAGGATCACGAAGCCTGCGATCCATAGCCAGCTGGAAAGATACGTTGGCAGCAGGTGCAGCAGGCAGAACACCCCTGCAATAATCGCAAACGCCGTTGTGGAACTTCGCTTCCCCGTTCCTGTCATTGTTGCATCCATATCCATCTCTCCTGTTTCTTCCTGAAAATAAAAAGCAGACATTCCGCGGGCTGTGCTGCATAACCAGTTTATCACAAAAGGAAACAACTTACAAGGGAACTATAAAATCTTTTTGTTTTTCATCTGAGCCGCTGCCGCGCATGGAGGGAGCGTATTGCGCGGCGGCAAGTTGTGAAGAAATCCTGAATTATTTACAAAAGTGTTGCAATTCCAAAAAGATACGGTAAACTGGAAGCAGAAAACAAACACTGCGGCACTCGGCTGCGGAAAGAGGTGTCACGATATGAAACGGGTTTGGAAACGGATCTCCGCGCTGCTGGTGGTATGCGCGGTGCTGGCTGCGCTGGCTCCGGCTGCGCTGGCGGATGGCGGCGCGGATACATACAGGATCGCCGTCAGCGCTGTCCCCGCCGTTGTAACGGCGGGCGGCTCCGCGACGGTTTCCGCCACGGTCTACAGCCGGAGCGAGACGGACGGCGAATGGAGCGAATATCTTGGCGGCGGGGCCGTCATCACGTGGCAGGCGTACCGCGAGGGAGTTGCCGCGTTCCGGGGCGAGGACGCGGACAAGCCCGTCACGACGGCGCTGAACGCAGGCTCTTCCTCGTCGAGCCTTGAGCTGCTGACCAAAGCGGGCGGCGTGACCGGCTCCGCCGTGCAGCTGCCGCTGAGCGTCAGCGTGACGGTCGGGGGGAAAACATATTCCGCCTCCGGTGCGTTTATCACGATCACGCCGGCCGCGGCTTCCGTGCCGGGCCTCAGCGTGGAGTACGCAGCCGGCTTCGGCGGCAGCGTCCGCTTTTCCGAGGCTGATTTCAGCAAGGCATTTTCCGGTCGGGGCAAGCCCGGCGAAACGCTGGACTACGTGCTGTTTGCGGTGTCCCGCGCGACGGCTGAGACGGGCGGCAGGAGCTACGACCTGAGCGCCTCCGGCAGCGCGTCCATGTTCGGTGCGCTTTATACGGCTGCGGAGGACGGACAGGCGCTGGCCGATACGGACGCGTGCTATTATCAGGCGAGCTTTTCCCAGCTCGATCTCGACACGGCGGCGTATCTGACCGGCTCGTACCGCACACGGTATACCGTCTGCATCCCCTTTACCGCCGTCGGCACCGCCGGAACGCGCTGCGAGGGCAGCGCCGTCGTCACCGTCTCCGGAGACAGCACCGTCACGGCATCCGGCGCGTTCTTGAAGACGCTGGACGCCGCCGGTCATATCGCGCAGCAATATCCGGATGCGGTCTGCGTCAGCTTCCAGCAGCCGGAGACGAGCGCAGGACGGCTGCTGAAGGACTTCCGCAGCGTGGCGGGCAGCGCGTATACCGCCGTCCGCTATCCGGAGGACCGGTTCTATCTGACGGACGACGGGAAATCGGAGCCGCTTCTGGACGCGCTCTACTTCCTCCCGGCAGCAGACTGCGCCTCGCAGCTGAAGCTCGTCTATACCGCCTATGACAGCGGCGGCACGCAGCTCGGCACGGGTGAGCTGACCGTCCGCGTCACGTCGAAGCAGTCCTCCGCCGTCTTCTCGGATGTGAACGCCGGGACGTGCGCATGGGCGGCGGACGCCGTTGATTTCATGAACGGCTACGGGCTGATTCAGGGCGCAGACGCGTCGACCTTCAACTGGCGCGGCAGCATGACGCGCGGCGATCTGATTTTGATTCTGTACCGGAGTGCCGGTTCTCCCGCCGTTTCCGGAGGAAGCCTCCCGTTCACGGACGTTTCGGAATCGGATTACGCCTATGACGCGGTCGTCTGGGCCTGGAAAAACGGCGTTGCGGGCGGCGTGAGCGAGACGGAATTCTGCATGAAGCAGGCCGTCACGCGCGAGCAGCTGGCTTCCATTCTCTACCGGCTTTCCGGAAAACCCGCCGTGTCCGCAAGCCTGCGCAGCTATACGGACGCCTCCGATGTCAGCGCCTACGCTGTCGATGCGATGCGCTGGGCTGTCGGCTGCGGCTATCTCAAGGGAAGCGGCGCGAAGCTGAACCCCCAGACCGGCGCGAACCGTGCCGAGGTCGCCGTCCTGCTGCACCGATACCTGACAAAATAACAGGATGCCCCGGAGGCGGCACAGCAGCCGATGCTGCACACATATTTCAGAAAACAGCCCTGCTTGACACCGCAAAGGTGCCAGGCAGGGCTGTTTTTTAACGAAAATGTCTTATTGCAGATCGAATTTCAGAATTACAGATGCAGCACGCGGTCGCGGATCTCCTGGGTGCGGCCCTGGTTCCAGTACTGGGTGCCGATGTAGCCGCAGGTGCGGCGGGCAACGTTCATCTTGGACTGGTCGGTGTTGCCGCACTGCGGGCAGACCCAGATGAGCTTGCCGTCATCGTCCTCCTTGATCTCGATCTCGCCGTCGTAGCCGCAGACCTGACAGTAGTCGGACTTTGTGTTGAGCTCGGCGTACATGATGTGGTCATAGATGAACTTCATGACCTCCAGCACGGCGTCGAGGTTCTGCTGCATATTCGGGACCTCGACATAGCTGATCGCGCCGCCGGGGGAGAGCGCCTGGAACTGCGACTCAAAGGCCAGCTTATCAAAGGCGTTGATATGCTCGGTCACATGGATGTGATAGGAATTTGTGATATAGTTCTTATCCGTGATGCCGGGGACGATGCCGAAGCGCTTTTGCAGGCACTTGGCGAATTTATACGTCGTGGATTCCAGCGGCGTGCCGTAGAGCGAGAAATCGATGTCCGTCTCGGCCTTCCACTTGGCGCACGCGTCGTTGAGGTGGTGCATGATATCGAGTGCGAACGGCGTGGCGGCCGGGTCGGTGTGGGACTTGCCGGTCATGTACTTGACGCACTCATAAAGTCCCGCGTAGCCGAGGGAAATCGTCGAATATCCGCCGTAGAGCAGCTTGTCGATGGGTTCGCCCTTTTTGAGGCGGGCCAGCGCGCCGTACTGCCAGAGGATCGGCGCGGCGTCGGACAGCGTGCCCTTGAGCCGGTTGTGGCGGCACATGAGCGCGCGGTAGCACAGGTCGAGCCGGTCGTCAAAAATCTTCCAGAACTTATCCAGTCCGCCGCCGGATGACAGCGCGATGTCGACCAGATTGATCGTCACGACGCCCTGATTGAAGCGGCCGTAATATTTGGGTTTGCCCGGTTCATAGTTGCCGGCGTTTGCGACGTTGTTCCAGCCGGTGCCGGAGCGGTCGGGCGTCAGGAAGCTGCGGCAGCCCATGCAGGTGTACACGTCGCCGTGGCCCGGCGTTTCGCCTTTGGAGAGCTTCAGCTCACGCATCTTTTTCTCCGAGATATAATCCGGGACCATCCGCTTGGCCGTGCAGCGGGCGGCCAGCTTCGTCAGCTCCCAATAGGGGCTGTCCTCTGTGATATTGTCCTCTTCGAGCACATAGATGAGCTTCGGGAAGGCCGGGGTGATCCACACGCCCTTTTCATTCTTGACGCCCTCGATGCGCTGGCGGAGCGTTTCTTCGATGATGATGGCAAGATCTTTACGCTCCTGCTCGTTCCGGGCTTCGCCGAGATACATGAAGACCGTGATGAACGGGGCCTGGCCGTTGGTGGTCATGAGCGTGACGACCTGATACTGGATGGTCTGCACGCCGCGGCGGATCTCGTCGCGCAGACGCGTCTCGACGACGTTGGTGATGGCCTCCTCCGAGGGCTGCACGCCGAAGGACTTGATCTCTTCGAGCACGGAGCGGCGGATCTTCTGCCGGGAAATATCGACAAACGGGGCCAGGTGTGTCAGGGAAATGGACTGGCCGCCATACTGGTTCGAGGCGATCTGCGCGATAATCTGGGTCGCAATGTTGCAGGCCGTGGAGAAGCTGTGCGGCTTTTCAATCAGCGTGCCGGAAATGACCGTGCCGTTCTGCAGCATATCCTCCAGATTGACCAGATCGCAGTTGTGCATATGCTGGGCGAAATAATCCGCGTCGTGGAAGTGGATGATGCCCTCGTTGTGCGCGTCGACGATGTCCTGCGGCAGCAGCACGCGGGCCGTCAGGTCCTTCGACACCTCGCCCGCCATATAGTCGCGCTGGACGGCGTTGACGGTGGGGTTCTTGTTGGAATTCTCCTGCTTGACCTCCTCGTTGTTCGACTCGATCAGGGACAGGATCTTCTCGTCCGTCGTGTTGGACTTGCGCACAAGCGTGCGGGTATAGCGGTAGGTGATGTAGTTCTTGGCGACCTCGAACGCGCCGTGGGCCATGATCTGATTTTCAACCAGATCCTGAATTTCCTCGACGGACAGCGCGCGGTTCATGGACAGGCAGCTGTTTTCCACGCTCTCGGCGATGCGGCGGATCTGCATCGGCGTCAGCCGCTCGTCCTCCGAGACGACGTTATTGGCCTTGGTCACGGCTGCGATGATCTTGACGATATCGAACGTCGCCTCCGAGCCGTTTCGCTTGATGATCTTCATGCTGGTTCCTCGCTTTCTATTTGTGCGCGCGTAAAAAAACGCGCGGGGGCAGGCTTTGCGTGCAGCACATCCCGTGCGGCGCAGTCATAACTATACTGGATATTGTGTCCGATGTCAAGGGCTTGTCTCTATATTTTGTGGATATCGAAAACAAATAATACCGTGAAACACAACATCTTGTGTTTCACGGTATCTGCGCATATAAAATTCCTGATAGCGTGCCGGTTACTGGTTCTCCCGGTAGCGGGCGAGGAACTGCTTTGTGCGCTCAGCCTGCGGGTTTTCGATCACATCGCGTGCCGGGCCCTGCTCGACGATCACGCCGCCGTCCATGAAGATCACGCGGTTGGCGACGTCGCGGGCGAACGCCATTTCGTGCGTGACGATGATCATCGTCATATGCTGCTCGGAAAGCGAACGGATGACCTTCAGCACCTCGCCGGTCAGCTCAGGGTCGAGCGCCGAGGTCGGCTCGTCAAAGCAGAGGATATCCGGCTGCAGGGCCAGCGCCCGCGCGATGGCCACGCGCTGCTGCTGGCCGCCGGAGAGCTGGTGCGGATAGAGATCCATCTTTTCCTTCAGCCCCACCTGCGTCAGAAGCTCCTCGGCCCGGGCGGCGATCTGCGCGTGGAGCAGCTTTTTCTGTGCCTTGTAATCCGGCTGCTCCTTTGCCAGCAGCTCGCTTGCCAGCATGACGTTCTGCCGGGCCGTATACTGCGGGAACAGATTGAAATTCTGGAACACAAGGCCGAAGTGCAGCCGCTTGCGGCGAATTTCACGCTCCTTCTGCGTATTGGGGTCGGCGTCGTCGAAGAGCGTTTCGTCGTTCACCACGATCTGTCCCTCGTCGGGGACGGTCAGGAAATTGAGGCAGCGCAGCAGCGTCGTCTTGCCGCTGCCGGACGAGCCGATGATGGCGACCGTCTCGCCCTTTTCAAGCGAAAAATCGACACCCTTGAGGACGACGGTGTCCTTACCGAAGCTTTTTTTCAGATTTCTGACTTCCAGAACAGACATATTGCCGCCTCCTTACGCCTTGAAATAGTCCAGCTTCTTCTCCAGCCCGTCAAGCAGCAGCTGCAAAACGCCGGAGAAGAGCAGATAGTAAATGCCCGTGAAGAACAGCGGCCAGATCGCGCCGGAAATGCCCTGTGAGCCCTTCAAAAACGCCTGACCGGCCCAGATGATCTCCTGCAGGGCGATGATGCGGGACAGGGACGTGTCCTTGACCAGCGTGATGATCTCGTTGGACATGGGCGGGACAATACGCTTGACCATCTGCAGAAGCGTGACCTTGAAGAAGATCTGCCGGTTCGTCATGCCGAGCACCTGCCCGGCCTCCTGCTGGCCCTTGGGGACGCCCTGGATGCCGCCGCGGAAGATCTCGGAGAAATAGCACGCGTAATTGAAAATGAACGCGATGGAGGACGCGAGGAAGCGCCCGGCTTCGCCGCCGCCCCAGATGTTTTTGCCCAGCACAAGGCCGGGAAAATAATAGAACACCAGCAGCTGGAGCATCAGCGGCGTGCCGCGCACGACCCAGATGATGAAGCGGACGATGATGCGGATGGGCTTGAAGTCCACATAGCACCAGATCTGGAACCGCTGCCACCACGTCAGCTTCGTGTTTTTCGGCAGATTTTTAAGAAGCGGGCGCAGAAAGCCAAGCGGCGCCCAGTTGCTCATAGAGCCGAAGGAAATGATCAGGCCCAGCGGGATCGCGCCGATAAGCGTCACAAAAAACAGCTTGAGCGTCTGCACAAAGCCAATATTCAGCGCCTGAAAGACAATGGGGAACTGTTCGGAAAAAGTCGTCATGGTATGTACCGCCTGTCGTTAGTCTGGACACGGCGGTTTCCCCGGCGGCAGCTCCGCCGGGGAAACCGTTGTCTATCTTACTGGAAAAGCAGCGCTGTGTCAATCACTTCTGTTCGATGACGGCAGCCTGTACGCCGTAAGTCTCTGCGATCTTCAGCATGGAGCCGTCGGCATAGCTTGCTTTGAAGAAGTCATTCAGCTTCTGGACGAGGTCGGAGCCCTTGCGGAAGCCGACGCCGTATTCCTCGGAGTTCAGGCCGCAGGTGTAGGTGAGGTTCGCGTAGCCCGTGCCTTCGCCGACCATGGCGGCAGCCATGAGGGAGTCGATGACGGCGGCGTCGGACGTCCCGGCGGCGACCTCCATCAGCGCGTCGGACTGGGCGGAGACGGGCGTGACGCTGTAGCCGAGGGCGTTCAGCTCAGCCTCACCGGCGGAGCCGGCTTCGGCGGCGAAGGTCAGATCCTTGACGGATTCGACGGTCTGATAGTCGGCGGCCTTATCAGCCGGGACGATCACGACCTGCGCGTTGTTGCAGTAGGCGTTGGAGCACGCCATGGCGCTTGTGACCTCGGACGTGAGCGTCATGCCGTTCCAGACGCAGTCGATGGTCTTGCTGTCGAGCTCCAGAACCTTGTTGTCCCAGACGATCTCGACGAATTCCACCTTGACGCCGAGGGACTCGGCAAAGGCCTTGGCCAGATCGGCGTCGAAGCCGACCCATTCGCCGGATTCGTTCTGATAGTCCATCGGGGCAAAATCGGTAATGCCGACGACGAGCGTTCCCTTGTCCTGAATGTAGGCAAGATCGGATTCGGCAGTCTCGGCGGGCTTGGACGCGCAGGCCGCCATGGACAGAACCATCAGCGCAGCCAGCAGCAGAGCGGTCATCTTTTTCATTTTTTGTTCCTCCTGAAAGTTTAAGATCGGGTAGTGGATTGTTTATCGTGCTAATAATTTACCATACTGATTCGCTAATGTAAAGAAGCAATACTGCAAAAAGAAATTCCGTCCCGGATCTGCGGAATTGTGGAAAATCGACAAGTGCGGGCATATTTTAAACGGCTTCCCCGGAGGGGGAAGCCGTTGGGGTGCTGCTGCGGTCTGCTGCTTACACGTTGAACAGGAAGTTCACGACGTCGCCGTCGTGCATGATGTATTCCTTGCCCTCGCTGCGCAGCAGGCCCTTTGCCTTCGCATTGGCCAGCGTGCCGCAGGCCTTGAGATCGTCGAAGGCAATGACCTCGGCGCGGATAAAGCCGCGTTCAAAGTCGGAATGGATCTTACCGGCGGCCTGCGGGGCCTTCGTGCCCTTTTTGATCGTCCATGCGCGGCACTCGTCCGCGCCTGCCGTCAGGAAGGAGATGAGGCCCAGCAGCTCGTAGCTGCACTGGATCAGCCGGTCAAGGCCGGACTGCTGCAATCCCAGCTCTTCCATGAACATGGCCTTCTCGTCCGGGTCGTCAAGCTCGGCAATGTCGGCCTCAAGCTTTGCGCAGATGGGCAGGACCTCGCTGCCCTCCTTCGCGGCCAGTTCCTGCACCTGCGTGAAATACTTGCAGGCTTCGGGCTGGTTCACGTCGTTTTCGCTCAGGTTTGCGGCATAGATCGTCTTGCGGAGCGTCAGCAGATCGCTGGTGGCGATCATGGCGGCGTCGTCCTCGGAGCATTCGAACGTGCGGGCCAGATTGCCTTCGTTCATATAGTCGCGCAGGGCCGTGAAGACCTCGACCTCGTGGTTGAAGCGCTTGTCGCCGCCCTTGGCGTTTTTCTGCGCCTTGTCGATGC
>OKSC01002916.1_pt1 | contig 13655 bp, 16 predicted proteins | sample 1601161 | NCBI WGS metagenome assembly OKSC01 (sample SAMEA3541552, study PRJEB24748) | human gut metagenome | biome: human gut; feature: human-associated habitat; material: faeces | place: China | collected 2012
AGGAGAAGAAAACACCGACACCGGAAGAACTGGCAACAGTACAGGCAGAAGTAACCGCGTTGAAGGCGGAAATTTCCGCACTGAAAACACAGCTAAACCGGAAGTCCGGAACTCCGAAGCCCGCAAAGACCGAGGTTAAGGCCGAGGAAAACAAGGGAGAAACAAAACTAAGCCGTGAAGCCGTTCAAAAGGCATTCTTGGAGAACCGCAAAAAATGGCGCTAAATAATTAATTAACAACTAAAAAACTAGAAAATTATGGCATTTACATTTAGTGATTTAAACAAACTGAACATTGACAGTTTATCCGAGGTTATCTCCTTGACGCTTGGTCTGGAAGGAGAACTTTCCACAGGCGTAACGGTGCTTGCCGGCATTGAGAAAGGAAAACCTATTCTTACATTCACAGCGACCGACAAGGCGGTAAGACGTTCCGCAGGTTGCGACAGCGAGTACAAGTACAGCGCGGTGCAGGACAAGGTCAAGTATTACGACCATGCGCAGATAGAGTTGCCTATCGTGGTATGTCTGCAAGACCTGTGGGGTAAAATGGTGGCGAAGGGTGTGCACCTTTCCGACAGCCTTGACCAGACACAGTTGGCCGCATTCATGCAGAGCGAGATTTTGAAAGTGTTGGAGGCTGATATGTTGCGTCTCGTATGGTTGGACGGTTTGAAAGCTTCCGATACCAAAGGCGAATACACAGTATTCAAAAATGGCGGTATCATCAAGCAGATGCAGGCATCAACTGAAATAATTAAGGCTCTTGTACCTTCAGGCGCAGGCGAAAACGTTTTGGACTGTCTGAAATGGTGTATCGACAACCAACGCCCGGACCAACTGAACGACTCCGAATTTTTCGTATCTAGCAACGTTATGCGCGCGTACAAGAATATCGTGCAGTCGAAAGATAACAACCTGGCACAGGCTAACATGGAGGACGGAAAACCCGCGTACTACTTCGAAGGTTACAAAATCAACGAGTTGCGCCACGTATCCAACAGTGCGAAGGGCGACGCGTTAGCCGTGCAATCATTCATTGCGTTCACTCCGAAAACAAACATTCAGTTGGCTTTGGAAGACTCTAGTCTGACTATTGCGCCGTTTATCCAGGACGCGAAAGACCGCAAGTATTACAGTACTACTGTATTTGCTGCCGATGCTATGCTAGCCGTTCCACAGTATATGAAACTGTGTACAGCGGCAACAGTTTAACCAATTAAAAATCAACAAATTATGGCTTGTATAAAAGCATTAGACAAGGCGATACAGTATAATTGCGAATTGGGCGCGGTTGGGTTAAGGGAATTATACCTTATCAACTTCGCCGACATTACCGCTATGACTGTATCCGCCGCGAATATCATAACAGCCATAACCTTAAAGGCGGGAGCTAAAACAGTTCCCGTCGATATGGTTAAAAACGGCGTTAAAGTGGTGGAGGCAATGAAGGCTACGGATGTTTCAAACGGAATAGACCAGACATTGACTATCACACTGTATGACAAGGCCGCTAACAGTACGTTAATCATTGATGCCCTTATGAACGGGCGATTTATGGCGGCGGTATCGTATAAGGACCTCAAGGCTAGCCCGAATATGCTAGGCGCTCTTTGCGGTTTGGAAATTTCCGACATTCAGACAGACAGCAGCGCGAACGGGGGCTTTACCACTATTACACTAAAGACGCCGGACGATGCGAGGGGGGAGAAACGGACGCTAATAGATACTACTCCCTGGACTACAATTGTTAAAGCTAAACTTACATAACTATGGGATGTATATCAAAATTAAATAGAGCTATTTTAGTGGACTGCGACGCGGGCGCCACGGGCATTGAAGAATTGTTGCTAATCAACTATTCAGAAATTGCGTCTAAAGCCCTATCCGCCGGACAAGCTACGTTAACGCTCTCTAGCGGGGGCAAAGCTATCCTTGTGGAGTCTAATAAGAAGGGCGTTAACGCGTCTTCCGAGGCGCGCGTAAATGACAATGCGCCCGCCGCCCTTGCTGATTCCGTGACCTTTACGATTTACGGAAAGGGCGAAAATAGCGCGGATATAGTTAACCGTATCTTAAATGGTCGGTTCGTGGCAGTCGCTAAGATGAAAGAGAAGAATATATACCGTGTGTACGGGCTAGTGTACGGGCTTAATATGTCCGCCTACACAGAAGAGGCCAATGCAAACGGTGGGTTTACAACAATAACGTTAACGACGCCGGAAAACGTGATAGGTGAGCAGCGCGCACACTTCAATCCGACGACATATACGACGTTAAGAACGGGCGCTATCGTAGCGTAAAGGAGGTAAATATGGCATGTATTAAAAAATTAGAACAAAATATTACGTTTGATTGCGCGAAAGCGGCCGAACCTACCTCAATGCGCGGTATAGAAGAACTTATACTAGTCAATTACGGCGATATAAGTAATTATTCCGTAGATGACGTGGGGTCGGCGACTATAACGATGATGACGGGGACTAAGGGCTACGTAGTATCTAGCGTAGGAAACTCCGTGTCCGCTACAATAGCCGCAAAGGTGAATGACATTGTGACAACCGCGCAGGAACATTCCGTAGTTGTTAAATTGATTGATAACGCGGGGACTATTGGCGCGCGTGAATTATCGAACCTAATTAACGCCTTGCAACTAGGGACCTTTGTAGCGTGTGTGTTAACAACTTCGGGTAATTGCTTTGTGTACGGGCTTATGTCCGGTCTAGAATGCTCCGAAATCGCGGGGGACTCGGCAACGGACGGAATTATATCCGTTACTTTGAAAACACCCGATGCGGCAGGGGGCGATAGGTTACTAACTATTACAAAAGCCTCATATGCCGGACTAAAGACACCGAAAGCGTAACAACAGATTAAAATTTAATTACAAATGGAAAGATTACAAGATATTGGGCAGATTTTGGCGCTGTGTGTGCGTATGACTAACTTAAATTTAGAGGATTCATGCGGTTTTGACAGGCAGTTCGCCGCACAATGGTATGAGAATGAGTACTTGACCGGGAAACACACTCGTTACGTGATGAAACCGGGCTTGTCGATTACATCATACGAGGACGGGAAAGTATATCGCGCATTTAATTGCGACGATGCAAAGGCCGTTGAACTAATGGAGGCGAACCCGGAATATAAAGATTACTTTATCGATATGGAATCGGTATCCGTTACCATTCCGGAACTAGGGGATGACCCGTTTGCACCGGAACAGACCGAGCCGGAACAGACCGAGCCGACACCGGAAGAAATCGCAGAAGCGGAAGCAGCCGCAAAACGTAGCGAGGCCGCTAAAAAGGCCGCAGCTACCAGAGCCGCCAAGAAGGCCGCAGCGGAAGCGGAAGCAGCCGACATTTCAGAATTCGAATAACTAATCTAGAGGACATGATAGACGGAAAAAGAATATATCTAGCGGTCCGAAAAGCAATAAACCTCCTTCCGAGACAGTCGGAAGGGGTTGTTAGCTATGACGCGGATAACTTATACCCGCAAAGGATAGCTAACCTTATCGACGCTAGTAAGACCGCTACGGCGTGCGTGGCAAAAGCTACGGAGAATATTGTTTGCGAAGGGTTCGCCGTTGAGGCGTTTGCGCGTATGACAAACGACCACGGGCGGGATATGAACGACGTGTTAGAGTTTATAGGCGAGGATATCCCCAAGTACAGAGGTTTTGCCCTGATTGTACAATACGGTGGAGATTTCAAGCCGAGAGCGGTGTATCCGGTTCCGTTCGGTTATGTCCGGGCAGTACTCAACAAAAACTATAAGGATAACAGCCGCGTTGACAAGTGGTTGGTATTCGATAATTGGGACCGCTCCACACTTAAGGACACCAACAGCAAGAAGGGCACCATATACCCAACATTCAACCCGGAAAATTTTGCGGCGGAATGCGAGGAATACGGAGGTATTGAAAACCACCCGGGGCAACTGTATTACAGCAACTTGTCTAACCGTGTACCTTATCCTATTAGCCCGTTCCACGCGGTACAGCCGGAAATGGCAGCGGAACGAGGAAACGCACTGTACGTGGAAAACGTATTGTCTAGAGGGTTCCACGCGTGTAGCATTGTGACGCACGGAGATTTTGAATCAGACCGCGAGCAAGACGAATTCCGGGAAGCGATTACAAATATGATGGGCGTAGAGGGTACCGGGGCCGTACTGACAGTAAGAGACACCGCCGTAGGGATAACTGACAAGCCATTTATACGAGTTGAGCAGGTAGGAACGCCTATCGATGCGGACCTGTACGAGAAGTACAGCGAACCATTACGGAAAGATATCGCGATAGCTTGTTACACTATCCCTATTCCTCTTATCGACTCGTCGCTAATCAACTTTGCGAACGCGTCCGGTGAAGTGGTTAAGGAGATGCAGAAAGTGTACAGGCGTTCACTTTCCCGTGTTAGAGAACGGATATCGCGCGACCTAGCGTATATATTTGACGTCGATACGGAGATGACTGGTATTAATAACAACCTGGAAGGCGCCGCAGTGGATACCGCAGCTACCGACCCGGGAGAACAGACTATATAATTATGGCTTATCCTATTGCAAGATTAAGAGCATTGTTTTCATTGGCGGCCGATGTGAAAGACGCCGACCTAGAGAAGGCATTTTATGAGGCCGACCAACTAGATGTCAAGCCCCAACTATGTATGACATACGAGGCTACCCCGGCAGAATACAAGCCGGATAATGACGAATATACAGGACTTGATACCGTTATATGCTATTACGCTTTCGCGCGCTACGTGCAGACGAGCGAACAGAACAGCACAGCGAGCGGCGTTAAGATACAGAACTATCTAGGTAGCTATGTACTTCCGGACGTTAACAAGGCGAAAAGATTCGAGGCGGAACGAGGGAAGGCCGACCAATTTATAGAGCCTCTTTTGGCTAAATTGCAGAAAGACGGTCTACTGAAGGGGGCTTGTGATTGTAACCGAGTACAGAGTAGAATATGTTTAATAAGGTAATAATGGACGGAGTACTAGACGCGGCGCGAATATCGGCGATAGCCTTTATCATGTCAGTAACCAACGACGTTATGACATTTTTTGTACTCATTGTGCTATTCGGAACGCTTAATTTCATTGTAGGCCTTGTGGCGGACTTAAGAGAGGGAAAACCCTACTCACACCGGAAAGCCTTTCATGCGTTTTTCGAGTACGCGATAGCCGCGATAGTGATAACATTCACAGCAGCAGCGGCGAGGCTGATACAGCCGGAAGGGGACTATACGCATATATTACGGTTATTGACAACGCTGTTCGCACTTGTGTACGCGAAGAACATTATCCGTAATTTCAAACTGATACAGCCGGATAACGAGTTTATAACCGTGCTTGATACGCTGATTAACACTAAGTATGCAGAATTTATTAAAAAGCTAAAAAATGGAGTTTTTCACAATAAAAGAACTGACGAGGTCGACGACGGCGGAAGCCAGGAAGATAGACAACACACCGACGAGGGAAGCGGAAGCGAACATAATAGCTCTGATAGATAACGTATTGGACCCGTTACGGAGGGCGTATGGAGGTCCGATAACGGTAACGAGCGGTTATAGGTCGCCGAAGCTGAACGCTTCCGTAGGGGGCGTAAAAACGTCTCAACACCAAAAAGGCCAGGCCGCAGACATAACCGCGGGAAGCCCGGAAGAAAACAAGCGGCTGTTTGATTTGGCGCGGGAACTGAACCTACCATTTTGTCAACTCATTGACGAGAAAAAATACAAGTGGGTGCACATCTCATACGATAAGAATAACGTTAAAAGACAAGTATTACACTTATGAGCCGATTAAACCGAATACTAATATTAGCCGTCTCTTTGGCGGCTATATTGTTATTCTTCTCCGTGCGGAAGGTGCGGCAGCAGAAAAAAGAACTGGCCCGCCTGGACAGCAATATAGAGGCTATCAATACCGAGGCGCGGCAGTACAGGACAACCGCGGGAGACTATGCCGAGCAGGCGCGCAGATTGTCCCTAGAGAAATCCGAGCTAGAGCTATTCAATGCAGACCTTAATAATAAGGTACGCGAGCTAGGAATAAAGAATAAAGAGTTACAAGGAATAACGAGAACCGAGACGATTACGAAGATATACACGGTAGTTAAGACCGTTATAGATTCTTCCGGCGTGCGGAGAACCGCAAATTATAATGACGGTTGGAACGTTATCAACGTGGAGAGCCTTCCGGATAGCACTAAGATAGCCATACATAGTACTGATACATTAGACGTCGTCACCCACGCGAAACAAAAGAAATTCTTGTTTTTTAGAATCGGACGGCCGAAACTGTACACAACCGCATCAAACAAAAATCCGCGTTCCGATGTGAAAGTGCGGTTTTCAGCCACTTTCGACTAAAAATGTTTACAATAAAAATCCTCTGTGACGCCCATTTACGTCGCTTAAGTCATTGATAATCAGACTACAAACTTTTTGCGGCATTAATTAAAGATTTTTTACTGTGACGCCTAACTCGTTGAAATAATGGTACTTAACCCTAATGTCATAGATGTCATAGATATATTGTATAGAGATAAAAAAGATGATTATTAATATTGTGAATTGATATATATTAGTATAGGTTAATTGATATTAAATTGAGGTAGTCATATTCTTGTTTTTATCTAATAGGAAAACATCTGTGAATCTGTGACGTTTGGGGTTAACTCGCTGTGCCACAGTACGTTAGGTGACATTATTCATATGTGACGTTGATGACACAAAAACCTTATAACTTGATAATCAGATAGTTAAGTGGCACAAGATGCAATTATAGGCGTTTAGCCCTATTTTGAGGAGGGAAAGCCGTATATTTGTTGTCAATAAATGAGAAGCAATAATAGTGTATGAAAAATTCAAAAGATGATAAGAACGAAAAAGCGCCCGCTCCGCTGGTGGAACGAGGGCCGGACGGAGTGGCGATAAATGTGGTTTCACAGGCGCGCCTTGATAAATCCCGCACGCGCCTAGACCCGGCAGAAGAAAACGGCTGCAACAGCGTGTTTCAGATATGCCGCCGCCGGTGGGGGAAGGTCCCTATATGGCAAGAGCCGGAAGATTTGCTAGCCGCCTTTAATATGTACCAGGATTGGATAGACAGGCACCCTATTATCGCGGTTGATGTCGTCAAGTCCGGTAACATGGCAGGCACGCTGCTAGAGATTCCGAGAAAGCGCCTTATGACCGAAACGGACTTTTGCGCGTTCCTTGGTGCAGCGCCTAACTATTTGGCGGTACGCCGGCAGATATACGAAGACAATTACAAGGAGTTCGGTATAGAGGCGTCGAGGGCGTTTGCCGAGGCAATTGACAATATCCGGCAAATGATATTCCAGGATATGGACGCCGGGGCGGCCGCGCAGGTTTTTGACCCGAACTACATTCGCGCATTGAGAGGGCACAAGACCGCACTTGACTACACCACGGGCGGCAAGGAGATTAAGGGGGGCCTCACAATACAGGTTTCAGACCCTAGGACGGTCTCAAGGGTGCGAAAACTAAAGGAGTTCAAGAAGGAGCACAAAGGCTCGGAAAACGAAGGAAAAGGGGGTTAAATGAAGTGTACCTATGTATTCGATAAAATGATAGAGCCGCTAATGAATCCTAGCATTCGCGGAATAGCAAGTAAGGGTGGTACACGTTCTTCTAAGACGTGGAGCACCTTACAGCTACTTTACTTGATAGCGCGGGAAAGTCCCGAGCCGTTAATGATTAGCTGTGTAACCGACACGCTGCCCGCCGTCAAGCGCGGCATGCTCCGTGACTTTACTAACATGCTGATTGACGAAGGCGTATGGGAGGACAGCGCGTTCAACAAGTCCGATATGATATACACCGTCAAGGAAGGCGTTTATATTGAGTTTTTCGGGTGTGACAGTGCGGCCAAGGTGCACGGTCCGGCGCGCGATATATTGTTCATCAATGAGGCGCAAAGGATACCCAGGGAGATTTTCCGCCAATTGGATGTACGTACCCGGCTAAAGGTGATTATCGACTTTAACCCGGTTCGCCGATTTTGGGGAGAGACTGATTTTACGGGGAACAAGTACGTTACTATCCACTCGACTTACAAGGACAACCCGTTCTTGACGGAACAACAGATTGAGGCCATTGAGCGGAACGCGAAGGACCCTAATTGGTGGCGCGTATATGGAGAAGGACAAACGGGCGGGCTTGAAGGCCTCGTATATCCCGAAATTGAAGTTATCGAGGCGCTGCCGGACTTCCTAACGGGCGAGGATACAAAACGCTGTGTTGGGCTTGATTTCGGCTTTCAGAACGACCCTACCGCAATTGTCGATATCTACATGCGAGGGTGGGACCTGTACATAGATGAAGTGTGCTACCGTACCAAGATGCTTAACCGCACGATAGCCGACACGCTTAAGGACTACGGGCTGCAAAATGTATATACCGTGTGCGACAGCGCCGAACAGAAAAGTATCGTAGAGATACGGCAGCACGGCTGTAAGACAATTCCATGTGTCAAGGGCAAAGGTTCCGTGAAGGCAGGAATACAGCAGGTTAAGCAGTTCAAGTTGCACGTGACGAAGCGAAGCGCGGATATCCTGGATGAGGCCGACAATTATTCCTACGTCAAGGACGAGATGACCGACACCTTTACGAACGAGCCGATAGATAACTTTAACCATGCATGGGACGCTATCCGTTACGGTGTCGATTTCCTTATCCGGAAGTACAGACCTAAAGCCGCCGCACAATGATACAGATATACGAGCGTGTGCAGGTTACAGAGGACAGAAGAACCGGAACGGTATTGGAGTCTGATGTATTGGGCGTCGTGGTACAGTACGACGGGACCGATGAACAAGAGTGGTTATATTACGAACAAGTGGAACAACTAGAATTCGATGAGTATGAATAAGATTAGATTTAAAGGGCTTGAGGATATCGTATTGATGTCGTGCCCGAATACCGTGAAGGGCCGTATGAAACGCGCGCTAATGCGCATCTACTATGCACTTTGTCGGTATAATAACGCCAAACAATTGGAATTTATATGTAACTTGCACCCGTGTTACGAAGGTCGGCTAACTTCCGAACAAAGTAAGTTATTAGAGATGGTTTCGGAGTACGTACAAGCCGACCGGTTCGTAACCAAAAATCGCCGCGTGGTGTACACGCTGCCGAGCATTGAACAGGTGACCTTATGGCAGTTGATAGAGACGCGAAGGGCCGAGACAGCAACGGAGAAGGTTACGAAGTGGTGCACGCTCGATGAGTACCAACCCGCCGAGTATTCGCCGGATAACATCTATCACCTGTTGTCTACAATGAAGTACATCAAGGAGCAAATTGAAGCGGCGGACGCTCTAGAAAAACAGTTGTTCCCACAGGGCGCAGGAGGCCCGGACACAGAGGCGGACGAACTGAAGGAGGCAAAGAACATTTTGACTTTGGTACAGGCTACGGCCGAGGCATTCAACTGCTCGTTCGCAGAAGCCAAAAAAGTTAATTACCTGGACGCTATTCTAGCATTGGCGAAAAGGCACGAAGATATTGAAAAGGAAAAGGCGGAGATAAAGAAACATTTTAACAAATGATTTATGATTAAAAAGTATGAGATAATTAACGACGGGGGCAAAAAGCGTATCAAGGCTTTACGTTCCTTTCACGTACAAGGACGCTACGTAAACATTGGGGACGTGGGCGGAATTGTGTATGACGAAAACACGCTATCGCAGGAGGGTAACGGCTGGATATTCAGCGGTAATCTGAACTATCCGTCTATCCGCGTATCGGGCGATAGCATTGTAGACACGAACGGATACGAGGCCGGCGTAACCGACCCGAGACCATTCGTTAACATTACGGGGGCTTCCGCGCTTATCGGGGCACATGACTTTGTAACGGGGAAATCTTCTGCCGCAAAGACATTGGGTCCCTCTGATATGGAGGTAGGCGGCGCAAGTGCCATAGTAGGCAAGACGTACGAGGAAAGCAAGGAGGCCGCCCCAACGGCACTACGGGTGAAAGCTACATTATACCGCGGAGGAACGAAAGTGACCGTTAAGATAACTAGCCCGGACTACCAGATTAAAGTACTTAGCTACGATGTTAACGGGTTGTTGTTTTCAGTAACCCCGAATTGGGCAACAGGAGGTCCGGGTATCGCCGTGACTACCGAAGATTGTTACTATTACGCGGTTCTCGTGAAAAAAACAGCAGGGGGTGATATTGCGGTAGCCGACATTACAACCGCCGCGGTGACAGTATCGGAGACAGTGGCGGAAAGCACGATTAGCGTCAACGACAGCCGTGTAGAGTTTCAGTACGCTAGCGCAATGACGGTTGCTACTAAGGTTAACCTGGCAAACACGACTCTGATAGGCGTGTATAAATCCGTAATTGACGGAAGTAACCTAACTATCAGTAAGACGGGTAACGGCGCATTCGCGGCTAACATATTTGCGGATGTGGTTAAGTGTAATGTAAGGTTTAGCGTGGTATCTAATAATAGTCTGCTTATCGGTAATTTTTCAAACGTTAGCGAAATTATCAATGACGGTTCGTACTCATTCGCAGTGTCGAACGCCGCGAAAAACAAAATCAATGTCCGCGATTGCTATACATTCGCACAGTCGGAAACAATACTACCGACATCAGCCATTGGTGGAGCACCTACTAACATGCCGTTCACCTTTATCCGGTGCAACGTGCCGGACGGAATATTCTACCACAATGCCAAAGTAAAGAACATCTATACAGATATCGACTTTGCAAATGCTAGTGTAGACCTAAGGAAAATCATATCCGGAACGACTTACAAGTTAGTCAGCTCCGAGGTTGAAGGTATGTATCGAATGTACGACACGGTAAGCAATGCATACGGGTACCTGGTTGAGGCCTATGATAGTGTAGCGGGACTTACTTCTATGGGAGCTAATTCCTACGATACCACAATCTACAAGGACGCGTATATCAGAGGTAAGTTTGATTTTGCCGGAACTAATGTATTCGGTAACAAGGTACCGGGGCACCCCAGGGCGCGGGTTCTGAACGTTCAGTCGCGTGCGGTTCAAGGTGATTTCGATACCGCATCGCAGGGCGGTACGATTACGAGCGCCACAGGCGTAGCTAACCGGGTTTGCGTTCTCGAAGCGTTCCGGATAAACGGCCCTACGGGCATTTTGATAAGCGGCGCGCCCGCGGGCATTGAAGTAAGTGCAGTTTTCGTATCGGAGACCGATACCATAGTATCGGCATCAGGTTGGGCAAGTACTCCATGGACACCCTCCCCGGTGGCGTTTGCATACAAAGCGACATATCTCCGTTTCAGAAAATCAAACGACAGCCCGATAGCCCCCGAAGACCTTGCAGGCATAACCGTAACCGTGTACAACGGTTGTAAGATTGTGAACACTGGTACCACGGCGTTAAGTATGAAGGGCAATATCCGCGTAGAGGACAACGCCTCATTGGTAAATGCTAGTGTAACGGGTTCGGGCTATTTCGGCGGTGATTCCGTAGTGTACTACAACCCTACTGTATGGGCGTCGCTTGATTTCGTGGGTACGGTGTACATGAAGGACAAGACGGTATTTGCGCCGACGGCATTAACCGGGGCGTGTGCACTTGTCCGTATGGAAGGAAACGCCAAGTTTATCGGGTCGGTGGACGTAGCTAGTACGAACCTTTCGTTCATCATGAGGGACAACGCCGTTATAGAAGGAAAAGCTAACACCTGTTCGGGCGTGGTTATGTCTGGTAACTCGAAGGTCGCAGCAGCCGGGCAGATAATGGCAGCTAGCCGCGGGGTGCTGGTTATGGAGGAAAACGCTAGCATTGAGGCGAGCACAACCGTTATAGGGGCCATTACACTATCCGGTAATTACAAGGGTAATAAGGTAAAAACTTGGACGGGTAAACGGACTATTACAGACGTAAATGCACCCGAGTATGACGATAATGTAAAGACAGAATATGACTTTTAAAGGGGTATTAGACGACGTATCAACATGGGCGGGCCGACACGGCCTACCCGTGTTTTTCGGTGATGAGTACACGCGCAACGTACTGGCCAATCAGATAACAGGCGATTTCGTCTTTGTCGATATGCCCGGGGGCGTGCAGACCTATTCCGACCTAGCGCCCGAACCGTTTGGAATTAACGTACTTATCCAGGTGTTAGGGACGTCCCACTACCTACGTGACGATACGGCGGAAATAGAGGTCCTTGACAGGACTTTCACCGTTATTACAGACATTGCCAAGCAAGCGGGATGTAATTACGTTAGTGGGGCTGCAAATGTGGTTAAGAGGCAGAATATATACGATAGTCCCAAATCGGGGTGGGAGATAACTCTTAATATATCCGAGTAATGGCAAAGAATCCGATAACACAGATTGAAGTGCTGCTAACCAAGCTACGCGACGATATCGAACAGTCGTACATACAGAAGGGCCTGATAGCTTCTGGAAACTTCGGTCGCGAACTGAAACTAACTGTAAGTGGCAACAACGCGAAGATAACCGCACCGCGCTATGTCGGGGCAATGGAGGGAGGACGCGCAGCCGGAAGGCGCCCACCGTTATCAGTCATTAAGCGTTGGATTGAGGACAAGAACCGTAGAGGGGCTAACATACCGATAGAAGCGGCATATCCTATCGCCAAGATGATAGGCGAGGAGGGAATAAAGGTTCCCAACGACCACAACCCCGGCGGCGTGGTGTCGGATGTACTTAACCCGGCTAGAGTATTGTCATTGCAGAATGACATTATAACGATAATACGATATGCGATTATTGACACATTAAATATTGAATAATGAATGTATATTTACCTATAATCAACAAGACGCTGGTAAGCGACGTTGCGATAGAAGAAACCAACTTCTATAAACAGCCTATCCCGGTATGGCCTACAAGGTCGTACACGATTACTATTACACCGGAAGCTCCCGCAAAGGACGTGGAAATATCTATTCTGCAAGGCGGCGTTATCAAGTTCCTAAAGAATATCCCGTATTCACCGAATATTGAGTTTGATTTGTCAATAATGGGCACAATAATAAACCCGCTGATCTGTAAAGAGGGCGCGACCATCCTGGATGAATTTTACGCCAGCATCTGCGAGGGCGTCATGCGCCGCGCCAACGGCACCAACTACCAGCTTCTGATCTCCACAGCGGAGGAATGGACCCGCACGGCCCAGAGCAAGCAGATCGAGGGTGTCATCCTGGCAGGCAATGCCCAGGCCGACCTGATTTCCGAATTTCAGCGGCAGAACATCCCCGTGGTCCTGGTAAACAACCGGGCGGCGGGCTTCGATCTGCCCTGCATCGTGGCGGATGAAGCCGGCGGCGTGCGTCAGGTAGTCAGCCATCTGATCTCCGCCGGACATCAGCGGATCGCCATGCTGATGGGCCGCTTCTCCCCTTACGTCACCAGTGCCCGTTACAATGCGTTTCTCTCCGTTATGAGGGAAAACGGCCTTTCGGTGGATGAGTCCGGCGCGTTGATGTGCGACCGGGATATCCAAAGCGCCACAGAGGCGGCCCTCCGTCTGCTGAGCCGCCCGGATCGGCCCTCTGCCGTATTCGCCTTTAACGATGTGTTGGCCGCCGGCGTCATGAAAGCCGCCCGGCGTCTGGGGCTCCGCC
>OKSC01002918.1_pt1 | contig 13642 bp, 14 predicted proteins | sample 1601161 | NCBI WGS metagenome assembly OKSC01 (sample SAMEA3541552, study PRJEB24748) | human gut metagenome | biome: human gut; feature: human-associated habitat; material: faeces | place: China | collected 2012
GTCGTATAATTGAACTGATTCAAATAAATGACCAATAAATAATTAAGGAGATCATAACCATGACAAATGTTGAAAAAATCAGCGAGTTCCTAACACAGGCAAAAGTTTTCACCTTCCTTACCGTTGATAACGGCCAGCCCAAAGGTCGTCCTTTCGGCTTCCATCTTGTAGATGGAGATCGTATTTACTTCGGAACAGGCACCTTCAAGAATTGCTTCAAGCAACTTAGCGCAGATCCCCATGTTGAAGTCATGGCTGTAAACGGCGACAAGTTTATGCGCTATGACGGTCTTGCAAAGATCGTTAAGGATGATGCGCTTCTTGCAAAGGTTCATGAGGCTTTGCCTCAGATCATGGAAACTTACGACAAAAACGGCTGGGAGATGGTGCTTTTCTATCTCGAGAACGGTCATGCTGAAATTCGCGGATCATTTGAAGTAGAGGAAGAGTTTGATGTGTAATGACTGATGAGTTTAAGTTTGACACATCACAGATAACCACGCTGGATGAACGTTTCGGCAAATGTCCTTATGCGACTGCGCTGCAAAAGTCAATATAAAAATGCAGGTTTTGGACAAAATAAGAATGTAGGTTTTCCTACATTTTTATTTTGTCTTTTTAATCATCATCAGTCATTAGCTGAAGCTGATCTTTTAATCTGTAGGAAGGACCATTAATGTTCAGTACCTGACTGTGGTGTAACAGTCTGTCAAGGAGTGCATTCGTAAGAACAGGATCTCCAAAAACCTCTGGCCATTTGGAGAATGTCAGGTTAGTCGTGATAAGGGTGCTGGACTTCTCATATCTCTTCGCAATGAGATTGAAGAAGAGATTGGCTGTATCCACATCCATCTTCTCGTATGGCTGGAAGGAAAGCTGCCTGTTCCAAAGGTCCTGCACTTTGAACGGCATGATGGCTGGAGCAATCTGCTCATGAGTGAGGCCGATGGCGTCCTTTGCTCGGAAGAGTATGAAGATGAACAAAGCCCTGAAAAGATTATCGAGCTGTATGCGGAGTGCATCAGGCTCTTTCACTCCATCGACATATCGGATTGTCCCTATACGAATAGCTTAGACAGCCGCTTAGCCGAATTGGATTACTTACTGAATAACGATCTGGCCGATGTGGATTGCGAAAACTGGGAAGAAGACACTCCATTTAAAGATCCGCGCGAGCTGTATGATTTTTTAAAGACGGAAAAGCCCGAAGAGGAACTTGTCTTTTCCCACGGCGACCTGGGAGACAGCAACATCTTTGTGAAAGATGGCAAAGTAAGTGGCTTTATTGATCTTGGGAGAAGCGGCAGGGCGGACAAGTGGTATGACATTGCCTTCTGCGTCCGGTCGATCAGGGAGGATATCGGGGAAGAACAGTATGTCGAGCTATTTTTTGACTTACTGGGGATCAAGCCTGATTGGGAGAAAATAAAATATTATATTTTACTGGATGAATTGTTTTAGTACCTAGATTTAGATGTCTAAAAAGCTTTAACTACAAGCTTTTTAGACATCTAATCTTTTCTGAAGTACATCCGCAACTGTCCATACTCTGATGTTTTATATCTTTTCTAAAAGTTCGCTAGATAGAGTTCTATATTAGAGATGTAAAGAGTTTTGGTGAAGAGGTTTGTGAGTATGGCTTTTATAACCAGGGTGCAATGAGAAGCACTAACAGCAGCTAGCTTAAGAACGCATAGGATATACTTTTTATGGAAGTCACAGAGGAGGAATAAAATTTGAACAGGATTAACAGAGTAAAGATGCATAACACCATGAACATTTTCCTCGTTATCAGCTGCGAAAAAGATCAGCAGGTGATTGTCTATTGTTTGCCACGAGACTGCACGAACCGGAGTTCCTGCTTCCACACCGGAAATAGTGTTGCCTTCCGGTGAAGGAATATAGTCACATACCGCTTCCAGCCTACCGGCTTCTGTATTGGCATAATGAAACTCCAAATCATAGAGCCACCCTATACAAAACAGGGCAACAAGTGCGGAAAGAATTGCCGCTATTAAGCGAGTGCGTTTAACACGCTTTAAAAATCTAAGTGCACGCTGTGGCGCTTTTTCAATAGGAACCTGCCTGCGCATATCCTCTTCAAGCTGGCGGCAGGCCGCACAATGCTCAATGTGTTCTCTGACCATAGCAGAGGTCTCTGTCTCGGTCAATTCTTCAAGATAGGATGGGAGTAAATCCCTGACTACGCAGCAGTCAAGATTGGTTTCACGCATTGTTATCACCTCCGATAATCTTTACAAGTTTTTCCTTACCACGATAAAAGCGCACTCGAGCCCATACTTCGCTGTGCCCAAGAATGTCACCGATGTCACGGAAAGAGAAATCACCGGCTAATCGCAGATGGATTACTTCACGAGTTTCGGCATCTAACTGTTGCATTGCTCGATATAGTGCAAAACGCTCTTGCCGGTTCTCAAACTCTTTCGTGGGATTATCAGGAGCCGCAACATGAGTATTTTAGACAACTTCCAGTTTATCGGTGGGATGAAGGTCGGGGAGCCGTCCGCAGACGGCAGGGGCAGCGCCCCTCCGGAGCTGGCAGAGCAGCAGGCACGAGCCGGCAGTGAAGCAGCTCCGGCAACCCCTCCCCTTTAGGGGCGCAAAGCACTTTCACACCGCTGCACCGATGGGGTGGCGGTGTGAAAGTGCTTTTGCGTTACTTTCTCACCAGAAAGTAACAAAGAGGTTGTTTTTAGCGGAAATTTATGATAAAATAGAGGACGGAAGAATAAGCGGAAAGGGGGCGATTTTATGGGAGTTACGATTTCGGGCATGACAGGTGCAGGGAGCATCCGGCACAACAACCGCAGCTTCTCAGCGGCGAATGTAGACCGGAGCCGGACGGAGCAGAACATTGTTTTCTGCAACGAGGATCTGAAGCAGGTCTATCATATGGTCTTTGATGAAGCTCTCGCAGCCTACAACGCAAAGAAAACCAAAACGAGAGATAAGATACCGGACTACTATGAGCATATCCGGCAGAGTAAACAGGAAAAGCTGTTCCATGAAGCGATCTTCCAGATCGGCAACATGAGCGACTGTGGGTGCGGTACGCCGGACGGAGAACGGGCGGCGGCAGCTCTGAAAGATTTTGCGGAGTCTTTTGCAGAACGCAACCCCCATCTGCGGGTGTTCAATATGGTGCTGCACATGGACGAGGCAACGCCCCATCTCCATGTCGATTTTATCCCTGTGGCAACGGAGCAGTCAAGAGGACTTTCTACAAGGGTATCTATGAAACAGGCATTGAAGCAGCAGGGGTTTGTCGGTGTCGGCAGAAAGCAGACCGAATGGGCGGCGTGGATGGAACGGGAGAAAGAAGCTCTGACGGAGATCGCCCAGCGGCACGATTTTGAAATTATCTCTCTCGGCACGAACAGACCGCACATGGACTTGCCGCAGTTCAAGGAAGCGGCTGCGAGGCTGGAAGCGGTGCAGCAGCAGACAGCGGCAGTAGAGCGGGAGGTTGCTGAGCTGGAACGGCAGCGGGACGCTCTGAAAGGCACTGTGCGGCTCTTAAAGGAGGCAGACAGGGTAAATGTATCCCTGCATGATATTCAGCCGGAAAAGACGTTCACAGGGGCAGTAAAGGGCGTGACGGTGGATCAGGTCGAGCAGTTAAAGAAAATGGCACTGCGCAGCGTGACGGATCGGCACAAGATACAAGAGCTGACGGAGGAAAACACCCGTCTACGGTCACAGGTGCCGTCCATGAAGAAGCGGCTGGAAGAAGCGCAGCGGCAGCAGAGGCTTGAACAGGAAAACCGGAGGCTGCGTGATGAAAACTATTATCTGCAATCCGAGCTGCAGGAGGAACGCAGCTTCACCGAGCGTCTGACGGACGGCATCGGTCGGATGCTGGACTTCTTGGAAGAACACTTGCCGGAGCGTCTGCGTCCTCTGCTTGAAAAGGCGAGGGAGCTGCTGCCCGATCCGGAGATTGGACAGCAGCAGGAGCAACAGCAGCACCAGCGAGGAATGGGCGGCATGGAGCTGTAAAAGAAGCCTGTCCGGAGGACTTGAAAATCTTTTTCGGACAGGCTATAATAACAACTGAAAATAGGGAATTGCTGTATTGATAATCTAAGCCCCCTGTAAGGGTACTCCCAACCTATATTTTCTCTCTCTGAAAGGGAGAAAGTCGGAGGGGAAAAAGGGGGTGAGCGGAGGGGTGTTGGAAGTGTGGTAAACCTCGTCAGAGGTTTTCCAAGCCACTGTGGTAAACCCATCGGGTTTTCCATAGTGGCGGCACTTTCAATGCCCCTTCCCGCCCGCAGGCGATCCCCGCCGCAGCGGATTTTCTTTTTGGTACTTTTTCTTTTGTGAGGTGGTAATATGACCGAGAATTATCGAGGCTGCTACGAGTATTTGAGCGCACAATATCCGGAGGTCGGAGGCTATGAGTTTTATAAAGAGCTGTTTCCGGACAATGAGAACTCCGGAGAACGGCACACGGATTTTTCCCATCCGAACGCTGTGTATCTGTATCGGGACGAACAGAGCGAGGATAAGAAGCTCCGGCGCAGGAAGATGTATAACGACACATGGGAACAGGATTACATGGAGTTTGTCGAGGGGAACAGCCTTACTTTGTGCAGCGGTCTTGCATATCGCAGAAAGGAGAACAGGCTGGAGAACGCCCAGCGGATGTATGCTCTGATCTTCGATCTGGATGGCGTAGGTCTTGCCGAGCTGCGCAACCTCTTTCTGCGCTTTGGCGGCGATCCGGAGCGAGTGCGCCGGTTGCCGATGCCGACTTTCCTTGTTCTGTCGGGGACAGGGCTGCATATCTACTATGTTTTCCAGCAGCCGATTGACCTATACCCGAATATAAAAATTCAGCTTAAAAGTCTGAAATATGACCTCACTTTCCGGCTATGGGAGTATGGCAGCACTTCGCAGGTCAAGGCGATCCAGTATCAATCCATCAATCAGAGCTTCCGCATGGTGGGCAGCATCAATGACAAGCATGGGACGGAGCTGGTCGCTTTCCGTACCGGAGAACGGGTAACGCTGGATTATCTGAACGCCTACGCAAAGCCAGAAAACAGGGTGGATGTCAATAAGCCTTTCAGCCCATCCAAAATGACACGAGCTGAGGCGAGGGAGGCATATCCGGAGTGGTATGAGCGTGTTGTTGTGAGAGGCGAGAAAGGACGCAAGAAGTGGGATATTGCCGGAAAGGTGCATGGTGATGATCCGTATGCGCTCTACCATTGGTGGCTGCGGCAGATCGGAGAGATAAAGGGCGGGCATCGGTATTTCTTTTTGATGTGCCTTGCTATCTATGCTTACAAATGCGGTGTGTCGAAGCAGCAGCTCCGGCAGGATATGAAAGAGGCTTTTGATGATCTGCAGATGGTGAAGCATGAGAACGCATTGACCGAGGAAGATATACGGAGTGCGCTGGAAGCCTACGACAAGGAGTATTACAATTTCACGATTTCCGATATTGAAGCTCTGACCGATGTTCGCATCGAGCGCAACAAGAGGAATGGTAGATCACAGAAAGAGCATTTGAAAAGAGCAAGGGCGGTGCAGGAAGTGGATTATCCTGGCGGCACATGGAGAAGAAAAGGGGCAGAAGAAAAGAAAGCGCAAGTCTATGCGTGGCGGCAGGAGCATCCAGAGGGACGCAAGGCCGATTGTCATAGGGACACCGGACTTGATCCGAAAACGATCCGCAAATGGTGGGACACCGTACCGGAGGGGCATATAACGGTCAAAATACGCCCATCACAGGCTTTGAGCGATCTGTTGGTGGAGGAATTTAAGAAAGGGCTGTAAACGCCCCAGAAACGCCCTACAAGGCGTTTTCGGGGCGGGTAAGGGTTTTTATATTACCCCACCGAAAACGAGGCTTGAAAACCGCGCGAAATAAGGCTTTTTCACCCCCTAAATGTACACGCTGCGGTGTTACCATATAGAAAGCACTGTTCATAGAAAAGTTGCAAAAAAACATTTGCAATGCACTTGCAAATGTCATGAATATTGAATATAATATTAGTGCAAGCTAAAAATGACGAGGAAAGGAGTGCTATTATGGCTAAAGGAAATATGACGATAAGAATGGAGCCGGAGCTGAAAGCACAGGCGGCAGCTCTCTTTAAGTCCCTCGGAATGGATTTGAGTACGGCAACGGGTATTTTTTATCGACAGGCACTTAGGTGTCATGGACTTCCCTTTGAAGTCAAGGTTGACGAGCCGAATGCTGTTACCTATGCGGCGATGGAGGCGGCAGAAAAGGGAGAGGATATGTATGGTCCGTTTGATAGCGTTGCAGATCTGATGGAGGCGCTGAATGCTTAAGCCGGAGTTTTCGGGGCAGTTCAAACGAGATTACAAGCTTGCGATCAAGAGAGGCTGCGATCCGAAGAAGTTGGAGGAAGTGATCACGCTGTTGTGTAACGAGCAGCCGTTGCCGGAGGCGTATCGAGATCATGCTCTCACTAATTCCAGAAATTATAAGGACATGAGAGAATGTCACATCGAGCCGGACTGGCTGTTGGTCTATAAAGTTGTTCGGCAGACTTTGATTTTGAAATTGATAAGGACGGGATCTCATAGCGATTTGTTTTGAGAACTACTCCAGATGAAAGAGTGGTGATGATATATGGCGGGTGCAATAACGGAAATCGCAACAGAATGTGGCGTGTCAGAACAGGCGGTCAGAGCGTGGTGTCGGCGAAACCATGTTGCGAAAGATGCGAAAGGAAGTTTCGCAATCAGCGAAAGCCAAAAAACCGCTATATATCAGCATTATTTAGGCGTTGAGCGAAAGGAAGTTTCGCAACCAGCGAAAGCAAGTTGCGAAACTTCCGAAACCACTTTGATCGCCATGCTGCAGGGAGAATTAGACCGGAAAAGCGAGCAGCTCGCTGTAAAGGACAAGCAGATCGAGGAATTGAATGCAAGGCTGGCGGAGATTAGCTCGGCACTGGTGGCGGCGCAGCAGACCGCACAGGCTGCCCAGGCACTCCATGCAGGGACAATTCGGCAGCAGTTTTTTCCTGGTGAGGCCGGAGCCGATCAGCAAGGGGGACAGGAGCCTATATTAGAACAAAGACGGAGTTGGCTGGGCAGATTGTTTGGAAAGGGGTAGATTTTTATGAAGGCATATATATTTAGTATTATAATGAATTTTATTGCAGCGGTCGTTTTATTGGGGGCTGGCTCTTTGGAAATGAATAATTTGCCTACGAGTTTACCCGCTATTTTTTGTGTATTAGCAGGGATTTGTGGATTGTTTAGTTTATATAAACGTAAAAAGTGAGAGATTTTGAGCTAAAAATATGTAGTGCAACTGCTTCAAAAGCAGTTGCACTACATATTTTTTACCAGTTGATAGATACGTAACCTTTTTCTTGGACGTAATAATTTACAATGCTGAATCCGCCGGAAGCGGAGATGACACCGTATCTGTCAATAGAAAAAGATGGATTAAATGCAATGGAAAGCTTTTGGTGAGCGTAGGTTCCGTTTACACCTTCAGACGTTCCTTCTTTGGTAAAATTGAAACGAAGGAATGCATAATCGTGCGTATCATATACGTAGTCGGAAAGCCGTAATTTGAAATTTGCGGTAACGCCTGCGCCGGTTTCCTCCATGTCTCTGGCTTTAAAAGTGTATGAATAGTTGTCGTTTGGAGAGCTATGGGTATAAAACCCGTTGGCAGTATCATAATTGACGGTTCCCTGCCGTAGAGAAACACCGATGACGTCTTTCATTCTCGGCGATGGTGGGGTTAGCCATGTGAACGCACAGGAAGCCTGTCCTGTGCGAGAGTCGACTTCAAACACCGTAGTATGAAACCGCATCCATCCGCTGGATTCATCGGTTTTGCTTATTCTGCTGCTTGTTTCCTGTAGATATTGATTGTATGTAGCCTCGTACATTATCATATCTCCAGCTTCTGTGGTTTCGACCTTTACATAGGTGTCATTTGAAGATATGAGTGTATTGTTGACTGCATCGATGTATAGAGAGTTGATTGTTGCTGAATCGAGAGTATATAGGGCGTCGGTTGGAATGCCGAATGCATTGGATATTGTTGTGAACCGGTCATTACTTGCTTCGATGGCAAAGGCCGGAGTAGCCAATGTAAAGACCATCATGACGGTAAGAAGCGTAGATATGAGTCTTTTCATGATATTACCTCCTTTTTCTGTATGGAAAGGAATATGATAGTGGTTACTGTACCATTGGAATCACCCCTTTGAAAAGTATATAGGTAATTATAACATATTTTTGCTGGAATTATAACAAAAAATTAGCTAAAGTGCAGAATGTCTTCGATTTTCTGCACTTTAGCCAATCCCCCACAGAAGTAAGCAAAAGCACTTTCATACTGCCAGCCCAGAAGGGGCTGAGGTGTGAAAGTGCTTTTGAGTTACTTTCTCACCAGAAAGTAACAAAGAGGTTGTTTCCAGCGGAAGTTTATGATAAAATAGAGGACGGAAGATTAAGCGGAAAGGGGGCGTTTTTATGGGAGTTACGATTTCGGGCATGACAGGTGCGGGGAGCATCCGGCACAACAACCGCAGCTTCTCTGCGGCGAATGTAGACCAGAGCCGGACGGAGCAGAATATCGTTTTCTGCAACGAGGATCTGAAGCAGGTCTATCACATGGTCTTTGATGAAGCTCTCGCATCCTACAACGCAAAGAAAACCAAAACGAGAGATAAGATACCGGACTACTATGAGCATATCCGGCAGAGTAAACAGGAAAAGCTGTTCCATGAAGCGATCTTCCAGATCGGCAACATGAGCGACTGTGGGTGCGGTACGCCGGACGGAGAACGGGCGGCGGCAGCTCTGAAAGATTTTGCGGAGTCTTTTGCAGAACGCAACCCCCATCTGCGGGTGTTCAATATGGTGCTGCACATGGACGAGGCAACGCCCCATCTCCATGTCGATTTTATCCCTGTGGCAACGGAGCAGTCAAGAGGACTTTCTACAAGGGTATCTATGAAACAGGCATTGAAGCAGCAGGGGTTTGTCGGTGTCGGCAGAAAGCAGACCGAATGGGCGGCGTGGATGGAACGGGAGAAAGAAGCTCTGACGGAGATCGCCCAGCGGCACGATTTTGAAATTATCTCTCTCGGCACGAACAGACCGCACATGGACTTGCCGCAGTTCAAGGAAGCGGCTGCGAGGCTGGAAGCGGTGCAGCAGCAGACAGCGGCAGTAGAGCGGGAGGTTGCTGAGCTGGAACGGCAGCGGGACGCTCTGAAAGGCACTGTGCGGCTCTTAAAGGAGGCAGACAGGGTAAATGTATCCCTGCATGATATTCAGCCGGAAAAGACGTTCACAGGGGCAGTAAAGGGCGTGACGGTGGATCAGGTCGAGCAGTTAAAGAAAATGGCACTGCGCAGCGTGACGGATCGGCACAAGATACAAGAGCTGACGGAGGAAAACACCCGTCTACGGTCACAGGTGCCGTCCATGAAGAAGCGGCTGGAAGAAGCGCAGCGGCAGCAGAGGCTTGAACAGGAAAACCGGAGGCTGCGTGATGAAAACTATTATCTGCAATCCGAGCTGCAGGAGGAACGCAGCTTCACCGAGCGTCTGACGGACGGCATCGGTCGGATGCTGGACTTCTTGGAAGAACACTTGCCGGAGCGTCTGCGTCCTCTGCTTGAAAAGGCGAGGGAGCTGCTGCCCGATCCGGAGATTGGACAGCAGCAGGAGCAACAGCAGCACCAGCGAGGAATGGGCGGCATGGAGCTGTAAAAGAAGCCTGTCCGGAGGACTTGAAAATCTTTTTCGGACAGGCTATAATAACAACTGAAAATAGGGAATTGCTGTATTGATAATCTAAGCCCCCTGTAAGGGTACTCCCAACCTATATTTTCTCTCTCTGAAAGGGAGAAAGTCGGAGGGGAAAAAGGGGGTGAGCGGAGGGGTGTTGGAAGTGTGGTAAACCTCGTCAGAGGTTTTCCAAGCCACTGTGGTAAACCCATCGGGTTTTCCATAGTGGCGGCACTTTCAATGCCCCTTCCCGCCCGCAGGCGATCCCCGCCGCAGCGGATTTTCTTTTTGGTACTTTTTCTTTTGTGAGGTGGTAATATGACCGAGAATTATCGAGGCTGCTACGAGTATTTGAGCGCACAATATCCGGAGGTCGGAGGCTATGAGTTTTATAAAGAGCTGTTTCCGGACAATGAGAACTCCGGAGAACGGCACACGGATTTTTCCCATCCGAACGCTGTGTATCTGTATCGGGACGAACAGAGCGAGGATAAGAAGCTCCGGCGCAGGAAGATGTATAACGACACATGGGAACAGGATTACATGGAGTTTGTCGAGGGGAACAGCCTTACTTTGTGCAGCGGTCTTGCATATCGCAGAAAGGAGAACAGGCTGGAGAACGCCCAGCGGATGTATGCTCTGATCTTCGATCTGGATGGCGTAGGTCTTGCCGAGCTGCGCAACCTCTTTCTGCGCTTTGGCGGCGATCCGGAGCGAGTGCGCCGGTTGCCGATGCCGACTTTCCTTGTTCTGTCGGGGACAGGGCTGCATATCTACTATGTTTTCCAGCAGCCGATTGACCTATACCCGAATATAAAAATTCAGCTTAAAAGTCTGAAATATGACCTCACTTTCCGGCTATGGGAGTATGGCAGCACTTCGCAGGTCAAGGCGATCCAGTATCAATCCATCAATCAGAGCTTCCGCATGGTGGGCAGCATCAATGACAAGCATGGGACGGAGCTGGTCGCTTTCCGTACCGGAGAACGGGTAACGCTGGATTATCTGAACGCCTACGCAAAGCCAGAAAACAGGGTGGATGTCAATAAGCCTTTCAGCCCATCCAAAATGACACGAGCTGAGGCGAGGGAGGCATATCCGGAGTGGTATGAGCGTGTTGTTGTGAGAGGCGAGAAAGGACGCAAGAAGTGGGATATTGCCGGAAAGGTGCATGGTGATGATCCGTATGCGCTCTACCATTGGTGGCTGCGGCAGATCGGAGAGATAAAGGGCGGGCATCGGTATTTCTTTTTGATGTGCCTTGCTATCTATGCTTACAAATGCGGTGTGTCGAAGCAGCAGCTCCGGCAGGATATGAAAGAGGCTTTTGATGATCTGCAGATGGTGAAGCATGAGAACGCATTGACCGAGGAAGATATACGGAGTGCGCTGGAAGCCTACGACAAGGAGTATTACAATTTCACGATTTCCGATATTGAAGCTCTGACCGATGTTCGCATCGAGCGCAACAAGAGGAATGGTAGATCACAGAAAGAGCATTTGAAAAGAGCAAGGGCGGTGCAGGAAGTGGATTATCCTGGCGGCACATGGAGAAGAAAAGGGGCAGAAGAAAAGAAAGCGCAAGTCTATGCGTGGCGGCAGGAGCATCCAGAGGGACGCAAGGCCGATTGTCATAGGGACACCGGACTTGATCCGAAAACGATCCGCAAATGGTGGGACACCGTACCGGAGGGGCATATAACGGTCAAAATACGCCCATCACAGGCTTTGAGCGATCTGTTGGTGGAGGAATTTAAGAAAGGGCTGTAAACGCCCCAGAAACGCCCTACAAGGCGTTTTCGGGGCGGGTAAGGGTTTTTATATTACCCCACCGAAAACGAGGCTTGAAAACCGCGCGAAATAAGGCTTTTTCACCCCCTAAATGTACACGCTGCGGTGTTACCATATAGAAAGCACTGTTCATAGAAAAGTTGCAAAAAAACATTTGCAATGCACTTGCAAATGTCATGAATATTGAATATAATATTAGTGCAAGCTAAAAATGACGAGGAAAGGAGTGCTATTATGGCTAAAGGAAATATGACGATAAGAATGGAGCCGGAGCTGAAAGCACAGGCGGCAGCTCTCTTTAAGTCCCTCGGAATGGATTTGAGTACGGCAACGGGCATTTTTTATCGACAGGCACTTAGGTGTCATGGACTTCCCTTTGAGGTCAAGGTAGACGAGCCGAACGCTGTTACCTATGCGGCGATGGAAGCGGCAGAAAAGGGCGAGGATATGTTTGGACCGTTTGACAGCGTTGGCGATCTGATGGAGGCACTTAATGCTTAAGCCGGAGTTTACGGGGCAGTTCAAACGAGATTATAAGCTTGCGGTAAAACGGGGTTGCAATCCGAAGAAACTGGAAGAAGTCATTACGCTGCTATGCAATGAGCAACCGTTGCCGGAGGCGTATCGAGATCACGCTCTCACTAATTCCAGAAACTATAAGGATATGAGAGAGTGCCACATTGAGCCGGATTGGTTGCTTGTTTACAAGGTTGTCAGAGAGACATTGATTTTGAAATTGATTAGGACGGGTTCTCATAGCGATTTGTTTTGAGAATCGTTCCAGATGAAAGAGTGGTGATGATATATGGCGGGTGTGATAACTGAAATTGCAGCAGAATGTGGTGTATCTGAACAGGCAGTTCGTGCATGGTGTAGGCGAAACCATGTTGCGAAAGATGCGAAAGGAAGTTTCGCAATCAGCGAAAGTCAAAAATCCGCTATATATCAGCATTATTTGGGCGTTGAACGAAAGCAAGTTTCGCAACATGCGAAAGCAAGTTGCGAAACTTGCGAAACCACTTTGATCGCTATGCTGCAGGGAGAATTAGACCGGAAAAGCGAGCAACTTGCTGTAAAGGACAAGCAGATCGAGGAACTGAACGCAAGGTTGGCGGAGGTCAGCTCGGCGTTGGTGACGGCACAGCAGACTGCGGCAGCGGCCCAGGCTCTCCATGCTGGGACGATGCATCAGCAGCTTCTTTCCGGCAAGTCCGGAGCCGATCAGCCGGAGCGTGAGACAGAACCGGTTCAAAAGCGTAGCTGGTTTAGTAGGTTCTTTGGGGACTAAACAGAACGACAAATCGGAAGTTGACAAGGAGTTTTGATAGCGTGAAAAAAATATTTCTTAAAATTGTGATAGGGGTTGTTCTTGCTTGTATTTTATTTGTTTGTTTTCTTTATACGAACAATGAGATCGGCGTGACTTCATCTAAGCTGGAGGCAGATATTCGTTCGTCGCAGAAGATTAAGGATGATTGGACGGTCGATGGAAGCGTTTCCAGCACGATGGCTGCATATATTTCTTACCCTCAGGATTTGAGTGACCATTCTTTTTCCGTCTATGTCAACCGTCCTGGTCTTTCCTTTGGATACTTTTTCCGTGGGGGTGGAAACCTTTCGGGGGTTCAAAGAGGAATTGCCGAGTACACCGTAGAAGGATATAATGAGCGAGCATTTATTTCTATGAATCAGCAACAGGTAACACAGCTTGAAATAGATGACGGCAACACAATTCAAGTGCTTGACATTGACAGCAATAAACCTTTTGCGATTGTTTTGCCTATAAGTGCGGGAACCATTACATTCTATGATGTGAATGGCAATACTGTGGAATACTGGAACAATTCTCTTTGACAACTTCCAGTTTATCGGTGGGATGAAGTTCGGGGAGCCGTCCGCAGACGGCAGGGGCAGCGCCCCTCCGGAGCTGGCAGAGCAGCAGGCACGAGCCGGCAGTGAAGCAGCTCCGGCAACCCCTCCCCTTTAGGGGCGCAAAGCACTTTCACACCGCTGCACCGATGGGGTGGCGGTGTGAAAGTGCTTTTGCGTTACTTTCTCACCAGAAAGTAACAAAGAGGTT
>OKSC01002928.1_pt1 | contig 13593 bp, 9 predicted proteins | sample 1601161 | NCBI WGS metagenome assembly OKSC01 (sample SAMEA3541552, study PRJEB24748) | human gut metagenome | biome: human gut; feature: human-associated habitat; material: faeces | place: China | collected 2012
GCCGCGACATGCGCGTGGCGATTTATTCTTCTCGCTCCGCAAACGTGCGCGCCTACGGCGCGTGCGCTGCCGCGGAGCGCAAAAAAGCTAAAACGAAAGCCCCGCTGAGCGGGGCTTTCGTTTTAAGCATTAAAGTCCGTTGGTGTAACGATACAGGAACGTCACGGCCTCGGCGCGGTTGCAGGAAGCATACGGGGAGAACGTCGTGGCGCTGGTGCCGGTGGTGATACCCTTACCGACGGCCCAGAGGATGGCGTTGTAGTAGCTCGCCTCGCTCGTGGCGCCCACATCCTTGAACGGGTTGGAGTAGTAGCCGCTGGGCTGGCCCGCGTAGCGGTACAGGAAGGTCACGATCTGGGCACGGGTGCAGACCTGATCGGGGGAGAACGCCGTGGCGCTGGTGCCGGAGGTGATGCCCTTCTGGCTGGCCCACAGGATGGCCTTGTAGTAGCTCGAGTGCGTGACGGCGTTGACATCACGGAACGGGTTGCGGGTGATGGTCGGCTCCGGGCTGCCGGCGGCGCGCCACAGGAACGTCACGATCTCGGCGCGGGTGCAGGACTTGTACGGGGAGAAGGTGGTGCTGGACGTGCCGTTGGTGATGTTCTTGCCGACGGCCCACTTGACGGAGTTGTAGAAGTAGTCGGTGGTCTTGACGTCGATGAAGTTCATCGTCTGGCCGATCTTGATGGCCACGGTGCCGGTGAGCTGGCGGGTGCCGGTGCCGGTCGTGCCGTAGCGGGCGTAGATGGTGAACGGGATGTAGACGGTCTCGCCGGTCTTGGCGTAGCGGCTGGCGAGGAACGCGACGTCGCTGAGCGCATTCTGGCTGGCGGTGGCGTTGTAGTAGAACCTGTCAGTCGTCTTGACGGAGCCGCCGTAGTTGTAGCCGTTGTAGTAGGTGTAGAGCGAGCCCTCGTTGACGGCGGAGACGGCGCTCTGGTCAAAGGTCACGTAGTCGATGGTGTAGTTGCTGCTGTAGCCCTTGGTGGAGCGCAGGTAGCTGAGGAAGTCGCTCTCGTCGAAGCGGACGCTGTCGCCCTGAGAGACGGTGTACTTGATGTCCTCGCGCACGAGGTTGACGACGACGGTACCGGAGTAGCTCACGGTCGTGCCGCAGCTCGTGGAGGAGCTGGAATAGCGGGTCGCGTACAGGGTGAAGTTCAGCGTGATGGTCTTCGCGGTGGTCTTGGCGTTGGGGACAAACGTCACGCTATCGAGGTTGGTGACCTTGGTATTGCGGTTGAACGCGCCGGAGGAATTGCTGGTGGACATGGCGGTGCCGCCATAGTACAGCGTGCCCTGCGCGGTGGTGGGCAGGGAGAAGGTCACGTAATCGAAGGTGACATAGGGATAGGACTTGGTCTTGCTGGCGTCGCCGCGGGCCTCAGCGACCTCGTTCATGAAGTCGGTGAAGTCGCTCTGCGCGAACTGGACGGTCTCACCGGCCACACCGTTGTAGTTGATGTTGTAGTTCTTCTGGTAGACGGTGAGCTGACCGCAGGAATACGCGCCGCGGGAATCCACCGTCAGGAGCCACAGCGTGCATTTTCCACCGACAAAGCTGCTGTCATACAGATAGTAGGGGGTTGTGCTGCTGTAACGCGTGCCGGTAACAGACCAGTTCGGCTCGGCAGTTTGATTCACGGAGCCAAGAACGTAATAATACTGGTAACCGCTGGGCACTTGAACTGCATAGCGATAGGTGTTACCGTTGGCAACCGGCTCGGGATACTGGTCTTCGTAAGCGACCTTAGCGGGAGAAACCGGAATATTGAAAGTGATGGTGTAATTGTTGTAGGTGTTTGTGCTACCAACACGGGTTCTCACGGTTGCGCTGTACTGGGCAGCGCCAAAAGATGCGCCAGCACGGAAATCAAGACGACCGTTCGTGCTGCCAATAGTGTTGGTAGTGGCGTAGCCGTAAGTATTGCTGGAAATCTGGGTCGCAGCGCCAACGGACTGAACTGTTTCATAATAAGAACTGATGCCGGTGCGATTATTCAACGCAGTCTGAGCGGCAGAGATGAAATCGCTATTATAATAGGTAGCCGAACCGCCGCTCTGAACGGAAGGAAGGGTAGCTTCGAGAAGCGTGCCGTAAACGCTAACTGTCTGAGTATAAGTCTTGCCCTTGAAAACGGCCGAGACAGTAATGGACGTATTGCCGCTGCGGACGAGCTTCACCGTTGCGGTGTTTTTAGCCAAATCCGAGCCCGACTGAGTAGCAGTTGCAATGCTGGAATTGCTGGAAGTAAACGAGTACGTTACACCATCGGTGACAGGTTCGCCATTCTTAACTCTGAAAATAGCAGAAATACCTTCCGTGCCATTAAGTCTATCAATGGTGACAGAAGACGGCAAAACGGAAAGGGTGTACTCACCAGTAGCAACGGTGATATTCGCAGCCGTCGTGCTGGTTACGCTCTTTTCACCGACAGTCACGGTGCACTTTACTGCATAGTTGCCCGCAGTTGCATCGGAGGGAACGTTCCAATAGCCGTTAGCATCGGGGGTGATTTTTGTGTTCGTGCCATAGAACCAGTCGTACTTAACGGAGAGGCCGGTAGTCGGGAAGTTGGGGGTAGCCGTCAGCTTGACCTTACCACCCGCAAGGACTTCGCTAATATCGGAAGTGACTGTAACTGCTGCATTAACAACATTGGTATTGAAAGTAACCGTAACAGCCTTATTATCACTGGTGCGGGTGCCAGTGACAGTGATATGATTTTCAGAAGTGGTTACGCCGTTTTCGTTAATGGTAAAGCCAGTTCCAGCCGTTGCCTTCCACGTCTCACCATCAGCAAACTTGTAGCCAGTATACGTGTTGTCAATCACCTTGCAGGGACGGTCACCATAGGTGAGCGTAATAGCATTGCCGAAAGCGGTGTTCGCATCGCCATCAGGGTCGGAAGAGTTAATGGTGACGGTCGCAGTCTTAGTCGCTTCTACGGTATTGTCGCCATCGGTTTTGCTCATCTTTACGGAGCAAGTGACTGTTGCAATACCAGACGTATTTGCCGTGATAGTGCAAGAGTTATCCGTGTAACTGATTGTTACAGCATTAGAAGAAGTGCTCCAAGTATATTCCTTACTCACATCTGATGTCAGGTCGCCACCTTCGCTGTTTTTCAGGACGAGCTCGTCGGTATCTGCGGTAAGAGTAACACTTTTTTTTGTATCGTCGCCTTTTTTAAGTGAAATTGCAGACGTCACAGGATTAGCGCCGTTTTTAATTCTGATGTCGCCTGTGATTTGCCCCGGTGTGGTCGCCGCCCTTGCAGGCACGACGACGAGGCTCAGGACCAATGTCAGAGCCAATAGCAAGGAGAGAAATTTTTTCATGTGATCTTCATCCTTTCGTGTTTGTTGTTGTCGGCTCCGCGCGCACAGAGCCTTTCTCATACATGGCATTTTACCATGCCGCGGGAAATAAGGGAACAGGAAAATGGAAAATTCATAAATTCTTTATCTTCCCTCCTCGCCCAGTTTCCCTTTGCTTCCTTAATTAGACGCAAGAAACGTCTGTTTTGTTTCACGAAACCCGAAAATTTCCCAAAAATTTTTTACGCCGCGAAAAACCGCACATATACGAACACCCCCAGAGCGATCTGCGCAAGTAAGATCGCGGGGATGCCGAACTTGAAGTACCAGTGCCGCGTCTTGTGGTGAAAGACCCTCATTGCGAAAAGAGCACCCGCGCTGCCGAGCAGCAGCGCGAGTGCAAATAGAGTCTTTTCGGGCACGCGCCGCGCGCCCTGAATTTTGGCGCGGCGCTTGTCTGCGCCGTAGACGCAGAAAGTAATTAGATTGATCGCGGCGAGATAGATGACAAAATATCTCACTTTTCGAGCTTGCTGAGCTCCACAGCCGCCGCCGCGCCGAGGCGCGCGTTGTTGAACACGAGCTGGATGTTGGAATCCAGGCTGTCGCCGCCGGTCAGGTCCTTGATCTTGGCGAGCAGATACGGCGTCGTGGCCTTGCCGTGGATGCCGTCCTTCTTCGCGTCCTCCACGGCCTCGGCAATGGCCTTGTCGATGACTTCCTTGTCCATGGAATACTCCTCGGGAATCGGGTTCGTGACGAGTAAGCCGCCGCGCAGACCCAGCTCGCGCTTGACATGGAACGCCTTGGCCAGCTGCTCCGGCGTGTCGAGCTCGTAGTCGACGCCAAAGCCGGACTTGCGCGTGTAGAACGCGGGCAGCTCGCTCGTGCCGTAGCCGATGACGGTCACGCCGTGGGTCTCGAGATATTCGAGCGTCAGACCGAGGTCGAGGATGGACTTCGCGCCCGCGCACACGACCATGACGGAGGTGTTGGCCAGCTCTTCGAGGTCAGCGGAGATGTCGAACGTCTCCTGCGCGCCGCGGTGCACGCCGCCGATGCCGCCGGTGGCGAACACGCGGATGCCCGCCATGTCGGCGATCATCATCGTGGTGGTGACGGTGCAAGCGCCGTCCTTGCCCTGCGCGACGAGCACGGGCAGGTCGCGGCGGGAAGCCTTCGGGATGCCCGCGCCGGTGCGGCCGAGGTAGTCGATCTCTTCCTTGGAAAGGCCCGCCTTCAAGCGGCCGCCGATGATGGCGATGGTCGCGGGCACGGCGCCCGCGTCGCGAATGATCTGCTCGACCTTGAGGGCGGTCTCCACGTTCTGGGGATAGGGCATGCCGTGGGAAATGATGGTGGATTCGAGCGCCACGACGGGCTTACCGGCGGCAAGGGCCTCGGCAACCTCGGGGGCGATATCCAGATACTTGTTCACAGTTAAAAATCCTCCTGTAAAGTAATAGGTGAAAGTTTCACGTTTACCTTTTGAGGTAAGGTTGTATGATAACATACAACTTGTCAAAAGTCAATACAAAGCGGGGCTTGAATTTGCACGGGAAGTGGCATATAATACCTCTATTATCCCGTGAAAACCCACAAAAGGAAGGAAAATTATTATGGAACGAGTGAGAATTGCCGCGCTCTTCGCCGACAAAGAGCAGTACGGCGGCGCAAGCGTCACCGTATGCGGCTGGGCGAGGACCATCCGCGATATGAAGACCTTCGGATTCATCGAGCTGAACGACGGCTCGTGCTTCCGCAATTTGCAGGTCGTGATGGATGCGAATTCTCTTTCTAATTATAAGGAGATCGCCGCGCAGAACGTGGGCGCCGCCCTCATCGTGCGCGGCACCGTCGTGCTGACGCCCGAGGCCAAGCAGCCGCTCGAAGTCAAGGCAACAGAGATCGAGGTCGAGGGCGTGTCCTCCCCCGACTATCCCTTACAGAAAAAGCGCCACAGCGTCGAATATCTGCGCACCATTCAGCATCTGCGCCCGCGCACGAACCTCTTCTCGGCGGCGTTCCGCGTGAGAAGCGCGGCAGCCTACGCCGTGCACGAGTTCTTCCAGAGCCGCGGCTTCGTCTACGTCAACACCCCCATCATCACCGGCAGCGACTGCGAGGGCGCGGGCGAAATGTTCCAGGTCACGACGCTCGACCTTGAGAACCCGCCGAGAACGCCCGACGGCAAGGTCGATTACAGCAAGGACTTTTTCGGCAAGAAGACGAGCCTGACCGTCTCCGGCCAGCTCAACGCCGAAAACTTCGCTATGGCGTTCGGCGACGTTTACACCTTCGGCCCCACGTTCCGCGCCGAGAATTCCAACACCGCGCGCCACGCCGCCGAGTTCTGGATGATCGAGCCGGAGATGGCGTTCTGCGACCTCGACGGCGACCTTGAGGTCATGGAGGCGATGGTCAAGCATATCATCCGCCGCGTGATGGAGCGCTGCCCGGATGATCTTGCGTTTTTCAACAGCTTTGTCGACAAGGGCCTTCTTGAGCGTCTCCAGCACGTCGAGAGTTCCGACTTTGGCCGCGTGACGTACACCGAGGCCGTCAAGCTCTTAAAGGAGAGCGGCCAGAAGTTCGACTACCCCGTCGAGTGGGGCATTGACCTGCAGACTGAGCATGAGCGGTATCTGACCGAGCATATCTTCAAGCGCCCCGTGTTCGTCACGGACTATCCGCAGGAGATCAAGGCGTTCTATATGCGCCTCAATGACGACGGCAAGACCGTCGCCGCGGCGGACTGCCTCGTTCCGGGCATCGGCGAGATCATCGGCGGCAGCCAGCGCGAGGAGCGCATCGAGCTGCTCGAAAAGCGCATCCGCGAGCTCGGCATGAATCCCGAGGACTACTGGTGGTACTGCGACCTGCGCCGCTACGGCTCCTGCCGTCACGCGGGCTTCGGCCTTGGCTTCGAGCGCATGGTGATGTATTTAACGGGCATCGGCAACATCCGCGACGTGGAGCTGCATCCCCGCACCGTGGGCAACGCAGACTTCTAATTCTTCAAAAAACAAGGGACATGGAAACCGTGTCCCTTGTTTTTTGAGAATTGCACTCCGCTTCGTGCCTTGCCGCCCAAAGGGCGGCTTCGACACGCGCGGAGCGAGAAGAGTTTTTTGGCACGCGCATGTCGCGCCAAAAAACGATTCGAAATCATTTCGCGTCTGCGGATGCGAAAAGCTGTGACGCTTTAATTATTTGTGGTAAATAGTTACAAATGGGAACAAAAGCTCGAAAAGCGTAGTCAAAAGAAGTGAAGTCTGCTATAATGACCGCGCAGTTTTGAGAGAGGAGATTTTGACATGAAACGTTTTTTTGCGCTGCTGCTCAGCGCGCTGATGATGCTGTCGCTGCTGACCGCCTGCGGCGACAAGGTGACGCCGTCTGACGATAGCGATCAGACAGTCACGGACGAGAATGGCGGCGATACCGACAACAACACCCCCGACGATACGGCTGATCCTTACGACGCCGTGCGCAACTACTGGTCCGAGGACCAGCTCACGCAGGCCTGGGGACCGGATCAGGTGGTGGAGCACCTCTTTTTCCACCCAATCATCGCCTACCCGCAGTGGGCCTTCCACGACTGCAATGCCAGTCAGGACCAGCGCTACGGCTTAGACGACTGGATGGTCACGGCGGACGAGTACAAGAAGATCTTGCAGTCCGTGTACGACAAGGGCTACATTTTAGTCGCGATGGAGGACGTGTGGAGCGAGGTGACGGACGAGACCGGCACGCACATGGTGCGAAACACCCTGATGCTGCCCGAGGGCAAAAAGCCCCTCGTCATCAGCTTTGACGACGTGAACTACTACCCCTATATGCTCGACGAGGGCTTCACGAGCAAGCTCGTTGTCGGCGAGGACGGTGAGATCTGGGCGCAGTGCACCGATCCGTACACAAATGAGACCTTTTTGACCAAGGAACTCGACGCGACGCCCATTCTCGACCAGTTTGTCTACGAGCACCCTGACTTTTCGCTGAACGGCGCTAAGGCCATCTTCTCGCTGACGGGCTATCAGGGTATTTTAGGCTACCGCACGCAGGATGACCGCGACATCGCGGCAGATTCGCCCGACCGCCCCGCGTTCGATGCCTACCGCGCGAGCGAGATCGAGGCGGTCAAGCCCGTCATCGAGCGGCTCAAGGAAACGGGTTGGACGTTCGGCAGCCACACCTGGGGCCACATCCGCCTCGACACCAAGCCGCTCCAGACCGTCATCAACGACACCGAGCGCTGGGCGGACGAGGTCGGCTCGCTCGTCGGTCCGACGCAAATTCTGTTCTACCCCCACGGCGGCCGTCCCGACGGTGACGACTGGCACCAGACCGGCGAGCGCTTCAAGTACCTGCAAAGCCAGGGCTTCCGCATCTTCGCGAGCGTCGGCACGAGTTCGTTCAGCTATGTGAAGCCCGACATTTCCGCCGTCATCTGCGACCGTCTGCATCCGGACGGCACCACGCTGCGCCACTCGCGCAGCCGCTATCTGCAATTCTATAACGCCGAGGACATCATGGATACGCAAGTCCGTCCCGATCTTGGCGTAGACTGGTGAGGAGGCGTTATTATGGCAACGTTAGAAGAACTCAAGGCGAAGGCCGTCGCCATGCTGGACATGGCGTATGTGCCGTATTCCCACTTTCCCGTGGGCGCGGCGCTCGAATGTGAGGACGGCGCGGTCTTCACCGGCTGCAACATCGAAAATTCGAGCTACGGCCTGACGAACTGCGCCGAGCGCACCGCGGCGTTTAAGGCCGTGAGCGAGGGGCACCGGCGCTTCAAGCGCATCGTCATCGCGGGACGCAGTGACGACTACTGCTACCCCTGCGGCGCGTGCCGCCAGGTGCTCTACGAGTTCGGCCCCGAGATGGAGGTCATCTGCCTCAACAAAAAGGGCGAGGAGAAGCGCCTGTCGATCCGCGAACTCCTGCCCTATGGCTTTGACCAGACGTGGCTTGCGATCGACGAGAAGAAAAATTGAGCAAAAAAAGAGAGCGGCAGCGCCGCTCTCTTTTTTCGCGCTTTAGTTGCTGCCGGAGGAGGCATCGATCGTCAACGTGCCGCTGACCGTCGAAATTTCCAGCTCACTCATCTCACCGCCGTCGAGCGCGGGCACAGAGTAGTGCGTTTCGCGGTCGCCGCAGGCGATGAGCGTGCCCTCGCGCTCGGTGAGCGCGGAGCGGAACGCGCCGCTTTTCGTTTCATAGTCGAGAGTAAAGCCGTCCTGCGCGGGAAGGGTCAGATAGATGCTGCCGCTCTCCGTTTCGGCATCAAGGCGCAGCGCACGCTCGGTAGCCAAAATCAGGTCACCGCTGACGCTTTCGAAGTCCAGCGCGCCGAGCGCGCCGGCGATATCCACCTTGCCGCTTGTCGTTTCGATCTCGGCGCTCTCCGCATCGCCCGCCAGCTCGATCGCGCCGGAGAGCGTCGAAATATCGACCCTTGCCCATGTGCCGTCCACCACACCGGCATTGCCGCTCGTGGTCTCGATCTCCACCTCCGGGCAGTTCGCGCACATCACGCGCGCATCGCCGCTGAGCGTCGAAAGCTCGATCTTCTGCGCATCGGCGCTCACGTAGGCGTAGGCGTCCGTTGTTTCGACTTTTATCTCCTCAAAGTGACCGGCGCTGACCAGTTCCCTCGGAAGTCCCACGTCGAGGTGCTTTTCCCCGTCGTAGCTGCCGCGGTAAGCGTCGCCGAGGAAGTGGATGCGCAGCGTGTCGCCGTCGATCGCGCAGACCATCTTCTCGCTCTCGGCGAGCGGCGCGGTGGATTCCTCCTTCACGCTGATCTGCGCGCTCTGCTCGGCGGCATAGATGTTCACGCCGCCGCTGCGCCACGAGATGTCGATCTTGCGGATGTCCTCGCTCTCGCCGATGCTGAGCACCGCGCCCGTGTGGAGCTCTTCGCCCCCCTCCGCCTGCGTGCAGAAGGTGTAGGTCGCGCTGCTGCCGTCCCAGAGGGCGTCGACGGCGAAAATGCCGTCGCTTTGCGGCAGTTCTGCGCGGAATGTGCCGTTATCCTGCCGCTGGGCGGTCACGGTCTCGGACGGCATGCCGGTGCTGCCCCAGGCGTCGGACGGCCAGCAGCGGAGACTGACGGAATCGGGCGAATTATCGCCGAAATCGAGCGTCACAGTGTAGAAATAGGCGGCCGACACTGTAAAGGGCATTTCCAGCACAGGCGTGATGTCGCGGCAGTTTTCGTCCAGCGGGTGCGCGCCGCAGGCAATGACGGTCATGCTCTGTAGGCCCTGGGTGTAGGTCCAGTCGTAGCTGCTGCTTTTGAGGGTGACGCTGCAAGCGTTTGCACTTGTCACCGTCAGTGTTGGCGGGGTTTGGCGCGCGGCCTCGTCTGCGCTTTTTTCGCCGCAGGCGGTCAGGGAGAGCAGGAGCGCGAGGGGGAGCAGGAGGGAAAGGAGGTTTTTCATCGGTCAGTCCTCGTTTCTTTCGGATACTTCTATAGACGTATGATAGCCGAAAAAGTTCCCGCGCACAACGGGGATCGCTGCACAAAACGCGGCAATTTGTGGTATCGTGAATTCTAATACCGGAGGCGGTACAACTTTTTGCCGCATTGTGTGCAACGCTGCTTCATGATACGGCGTATCATGAAAAGGCAAATCATGCATCAGTGTCCCCGCGTTTGCAGGGGGGTGTGCGGTGCCTTTTCCAACATTATGAAAATTTGGGGGAAAGAGCATGGAGACGACAACAAATTACAAACTTCCGCAATGGGTCAAGGAGGACCCGATCAAGATGCAGGACTTCAACGCCGCATTTCAGACGATCGACGAAACGCTCAAGGCCGCAGCGGACGCGACTGCCGAAAAGGCGGACGCCGCGACGGTGCAGCAGACGGTGGCGGCGCTGCAAACGGCGCTCGGCAGCGGCGGCAAGACCTGCCGCATTTCGAGCGGCAGCTACGCGGGCAACGGCAAAACCGGTCAGTCGAACCCCAGTTCCCTTACGTTCGACTTTACGCCGGTGTTGGTCGTTATTATACGCAAGAGCAGCCCCGGGACGCACACCCTTTTCGTGCGTCCCAATGGCTACGGCCCTATGGGCGACACGATGGGCACGATCACATGGGGCGAAAAAAAGGTGAGTTGGTACTGCCAAAATCCCCAAGTCGCCGGTGACGTGCAGATGAATATGTCCGGCAGCGACTATTATTATGTAGGGTTGGGATACTGATGAAAAACCCCCGAGGTCTTTCGACCTCGGGGGTAAAACATTATTGGAATGTTTTTAGAACTTTGTCAAATCAGGCAGCGTAATAAGCGGTGAAAACAACTTCCTGAGCGACGCCGTTCGCAGTGACCTGCTGAGAAGCCGGGCCGTAAGCAGTCAGATTGGCGGTGGAAACGCCAGTCACATTGGCTGCATTAGTCAGAGTAACGGTCACAGCGGCAGCGCTGTTCGCGATAGTTGCCGTACCAGTGTAAACAAGACCGGTCGGAGCGCCAGTGGTCGGGTTGACCATGACGATCTTGTAGGTCAGCTTAGTGGTGGTCGGGTTGGTCACGCCGCTGTCGGTGCCGCTAGAGGCAGCGTCGGCAACATAGACTTCCTTAGCAACATAGGTGTTGTTGTTGAGAACAAGGCTCTTGTCGTAAACGACATAGACGTTCTTGTTGCTCAGATCCTCAGTCTCGCCCCAAGCGTAACCGTTGGTGGTCGCGGTCAGGTTGTTCAGGATGTTGTAGTACACGCCGTTGACGTAGAGAACGTTGCCGTTCTTGGTGATCGTGCCGGTCGTGGAGGACGCAGCCTGATAGTCGAGCGCAAGGTTCTCATAGGCCTTGTTCTGGTGAACCTCGTTGTTGTACAGGTCAGAGACATCACCCTTCGGGCCCCAGATGCCCATCACTCTGTCATTCACGACAGAAACAGTGAACATCTTGTTGAGGTAGCCTGCCAACAGATTCTGGAGAGCAGCCTTGTCCAGAGTAGCGACCTTCACATCAGTGCCTGCCGTCTCGCTCCAGAACACAGCTTCACCGTCGAGCTTGACAGTGGTGGCCTTGCCATCCAGAATGCCGGTCAGCTCATAGTAGTCAGTGCCGCCGTTGGCCTTGAGATACTGCTGAGCGATGTTGCTCGTCAGGTAGAACATACCGAAGTAGCTAGCATCGTCGGCATCGCCGGTGATGTAGACGTAATCGGCATAGCTGTCACCATCGAGGTTGACATAGTCGACCGTAGCGTTGGTGTAGTTCGCCACGTTCTCATAGCCCTTGACAACCGTGTAGGTGAAGCCCTTGGTCAGGTTGCCGGTACGAACCATGAAGGTGGTGTTGCTGTTGGTGTAGATCACGCTGTGGTTATCGCCAGAAGCAGGAGTACCGGTGATAGCAGCCAGAGCGGTCAGCGTGCCATTGCCCTTGATGGTGGCGTTGGTCAGCTGAGAATTATAGGGGGTGTTGCTGTCAGTGTGGAACACGTGCTTGAGGGCGACAGTGCCGTCAGCAGCGGTCTCGATGCGGTAGAGGTCAGTGCCGAAGAACTCAGCAGCATTCTCCTGCATCGTGGTGGAAACGAAGCCGCTCGCCAGAGAGACCGGACGGGTAGCGTTCAAACCGGAGTTAGCGTAGGTCAGGGTGTTGCCGTTGATCTTGGTAACGACCTTGGTCTCGGTGGTGCCGTCGATGTAGCGGATGGTCGCCTGAGCATAACCGTTGCTCAGAGCGGGGTTCTGCCACTGGATGTTCTCGATGATACCATAGGTGTACTGAGTGGCGATGTCAACAGCGCCGATCAGGTTGCCGTAGGAATCGAAGAACCAGGTGTGGTTGGTGGTCTCAGTACCGGCCTCGTCCAGCTTGAACCACTTGGCATCGTCATAGTTGGTGCCGTTGACGGTGTGCTTGAGGTTGTTGTACCAGATGAAGGTCTGTGCGCCCTCGATGCTGTCAGCCTTGCCGACGATCTTAGCGTAGTCAGCGACATTCTTGCTGCCATAGGTAGCAACAGGAGTGGAGGTGACCTTAACAGTATTGACAGTCACAACGCCGGTGGTGTTGTTGACAGTGTTGTTGGTGTAGGCGTTGACGAGAACATAATCGCCCTTGACATAGCCGTAGTTGGCGTCCTTGTCAGTCAGAACGACGGTCTCACCGGCAGCGGTGCTGTAAACGGTAAGGGTGATCATGGCAGGAGCCTTCAGGTGGCCCTGAGGATCATAGGTAGCTTCCTTCACGTCGGTGACCTTGGCAAGGAAGGTGTCGATCGCGACGATGACCTTAGCATCCTTGTAGACCTCGAGCAGCGTGCCCTGAGCGCCGAGCTTCTGGACGGTGTCGAGAGGCTGAACAACATACTTGCTGCCATTGACAGAGCCGTTGGTGTACAGGGTGAACTCCTTGTTCTCCTTCAGGCTGATATCGTGAGCGATATCGCACTCGGTGGTAGCAACCGTGTAGGAAGCGTCGGGCTTGGAAACAAAGGTGGTAGAGGTATCACCAGTGGTGTAAGTCCAAGTGGTAGCAGGACGGCCCCACTCGTCGGAAGCAGCCTTCTTGGCGAGCTTGAAGTTCTTCTCGCCGAGGCTGTTGGTCTTGGTGCTGATGACCTTATCGGTCACATAGCCAAAGGCCGGGGTGTAGGTGACCTGAGCCTTCTGGATGCCCTGGAACAGGAGCTCAGCGACCAGCTCACGGGAAGCGGGAGCGTTCAGGTCGGTGGTCTTCGCCACGTTGTCCAGAATGCCGAGCTGCTGCGCGGTCTGCGCAACATGGAGCGCCCAGTCAGCGCCGGAGAACTCGTTGTTCTTGTCGTAGCCAACCGCGCGGAGGATCATGGCGAGGACCTCGTAGCCCGTGACGTTGCCGGAGGGCTTGAAGGTGCCATCGGGATAACCCTTGACGAGGGAGGCGTTGGCGCAGTAGCCGATGTAACCGGCAGCCCAGGAGGCGCCAGCCATGTCGCTGAACTTGTTATAAGTGGCATAGAGGCCGGACTTATCGTTCTTGGCGACGTCGGCAGTGTAGATACGATAGACGATCGTAGCTACCTCAGCGCGGGTGATGTTGCCCTCGGGCTTGAAGGAACCGTCCTCATAACCCTTGAACACACCCATGCCATTCAGAACGGCAACAGCCTCAGCGTAATCATCGCTGATGCTCTTGTCATCCTTGAAGGCGTTGGCGCTGACGGCCAGAGACAGAGTCATGACCAGAGCCAGCACCATTGCGAGTAACTTTTTCATAGATGTTACTCTCCTTTCATAAATTTCCATCCCCTTGGAGC
>OKSC01002936.1_pt1 | contig 13559 bp, 10 predicted proteins | sample 1601161 | NCBI WGS metagenome assembly OKSC01 (sample SAMEA3541552, study PRJEB24748) | human gut metagenome | biome: human gut; feature: human-associated habitat; material: faeces | place: China | collected 2012
CTGATACTCACCGATTGCGGTTTTCTCTGACTATCCCAATTATACAGCGAACTTCCGCCCGGAAGTCCACGGCGGGGGACACCACGGCGTTGGCAAAGCCGGTGATGGGCACCAGCGTACCGGCTCCGGCCCAGCGGGCCAGCTTGTGGTACACCCCCAGCCCCGTGGCCAGCGCCGACAGGAACACCAGCGTCACGGAGGTGGCGGTGCCGGCGTCGGCGGTGTCCAGTCCCAGCGTGCCGTACCAGTGGGACAGCAGCTGCCCCACCACGCAGATGCCGCCGCCCACCAGAAAGGCCAGCGCCGTGTCCCGGACGATGGGCGACGGCGGCGCCATGCGCTTGACCAGCGCCTGATACTCCTTGGGAGTCATGGCAGTCACCTCCTTTCCTCCGTAGTGTGTGCCGGGACGCGGCGTTTCATGCGGGGTTGCCAAAACCGGGAAATGCGGCTATAATCATACAAAATGAGGAAAGGCGGGTGAGCCCATGACGGATCCGGCACATCCCTTCGGACGGAAGGCCGTACAGCTGGCGGTCATCGACCCGGTGAGCTGCACCGGCTGCGGCTGGTGCGCCATGTTCTGTCCCATGAAGTGTATATTCCAGCGGGAGGACGGCATCTACGAGGTGGACGCGGCACAGTGCATCGGCTGCCGCGGCTGCAAGGTCAACTGCTTTTACGGCGCGGTCACCATCCTGCCGCCGCAGGTGCGGCCATGAGGGCGCACACGGAAAAGCCCGCGCTGGGGCTATATATCCACATTCCATTCTGCAAGGCCAAGTGCGCCTACTGCGATTTTTACTCGCTGGCCCACAGCGAGGAAAAAATGGACGCCTACACGGCGGCGCTGCTGCGGCATCTGGAGGAGGTGGCGCCCCGCGCCGCCGGGATGCAGGTGGACACGGTGTACTTCGGCGGCGGCACTCCCAGCTATCTGGGGGCGTCCCGGCTGGCGCGGCTTCTGCAGGCGGTGCAGCGGCGGTACAACGTGGTCAGGGACGCGGAGATCACGCTGGAGGCGAATCCCGACAGCGCCGGGGACTGGAAAACACTGCGCACCCTGCGGCGGGCCGGGTTCAACCGTCTGTCGCTGGGGGTGCAGTCCACCGATGACGCGCTGCTGCGGCGCATCGGCCGGATCCACACCTATGAGCAGGTGCAGCAGGCGGTGACGGCGGCCCGGAGGGCGAAGCTGACCAACCTGAGTCTCGACCTGATCTACGGCCTGCCGGGGCAGACCATGGAGGACTGGCAGCGCACGCTGGCGGATGCCGTGGCGCTGGCGCCGGAGCATGTGTCCTGCTATGGGCTGAAGCTGGAGGAGGGCACGCCCCTGTGGCAGCAGCGGCAGCAGTTGACGCTGCCGGACGACGACGCGCAGGCGGATATGTACCTCTACGCCGTGGCGGCGCTGGAGGAGATGGGCTATGCCCAGTACGAGATATCCAATTTCGCCAGGCCGGGGCGGGAGTCCCGCCACAATCTGAAGTACTGGCGCATGCAGGAGTACGCCGGCTTCGGGCCGGGGGCACACTCCGACTTCGGCGGCGTGCGCTACGGCTATGTGCGGGATCTGGACGGCTACATCGCGGGGAAGCTGATCCTGGCGGAGTCGGAAACAGGCGAGACGCTGGCCCGCGACTACGAGTATGTGATGCTGTCGCTGCGGACGGCGGCGGGCATCGACCGGCGGACGTTCGAGAACCGCTACCGCCAGCGGTTCGACCCCATGGAGCGGCTGTTCGTGCAGTACGGGCAGGCGGGGCTGGCGGCCCGGACAGAGGGCGGCTGGCGTCTGACGCCCAAGGGCTTTCTGGTGTCCAACAGCATCATCGTGGCGCTGCAGGAGGCGCTGGGCCGCCAGAAGGCGGCGCGGCAGGCAGCGGTGGCGGCGGGCGATCTGCGCATCGTGTGAACGCGATAGACGAAAAAGGAAGCGGGAGAGGAAACTCTCCCGCCTTTTCGCTTTACAGGTTTTTGATTCGTTCGGCATGCGAACTTTTTTGGGTAGAACAGGGGCATATTGTAACGGTTTCGTGAATTATCCGGTACAGCTCTTGCGAAAAAAGCGGCGGCGTGGTACACTACACCATAATGGTAATTTCGGGGCGTGTGCCCAAAAGGAGCGGGACTATGGCGAAATTCAGCGTAAAAAAGCCGCTGACGGTGTTTGTGGTAGTACTGGCCGTGGTGGTGCTGGGCGTGGTGGCGTATCTGAGGATGACGCCCGACCTGCTGCCCAATATGGATTTTCCCTATGTGGTCATCGTCACCGCCGATCCCGGCGCCAGTCCCGAGTCGGTGGAGGAGGAGATTACCCGCCCCATGGAGCAGTCCATGGCCACGCTGGATCAGATCAAGGAGGTCACCTCCACCAGTCAGAACAGCGTGTCCATGGTGATGCTGCAGTTTGAGGACGGCGTGAATATGGACACCATCAGCGTGGACATCCAGCAGAAGATCTCCGTGCTGCAGGGCCAGTGGGACGACATGGTGGGCGCACCCTATGTGCTGAAGATCAATCCGTCCATGATCCCGGTGATGGTGGCCGCCGTGTCCCGGGAGGGCACGGATGTGTACGCCCTCAGCGATCTGGTGACGGACGAGCTCACCGGCAAGCTGGAGGGCGTCACCGGCGTGGCCAGCGTCACGGTGTCCGGCGCGCTGACCCGGCAGGCCCACGTCATTCTGGATCAGGAGAAGATGGACGCGCTGTCCGCCACGCTGGAGGACGCGGTGAAGGAGCAGCTGAAGAAGGCGGAGAGCCAGCTGTACGCCGCGCAGAAGCAGGTGACGGACGGCGAAAAGGCACTGTCCAACGCCAAGCACGCCGCCGCCGATGGCGTGGCCGGCGCCGCCGGGGACGCCATAGACAAGGTGTACGACCGGCTGAAGGACGCCTACGGCGTGCTGGAGGACACGGATATCGGCGACATCGTGGGCGGCTTTATCACCGACCCGGATGGGACGCTGAAGAAGCTGAACGACAATTTGAAGACGCTGCAAGGCAGCATGGAAAAGCTGATGAGGGAGCTTGAGAGCGGCCGTCTGCGGGCACAGGTGGAGGGCGATGTGTCCGACCTGCTGGTGCAGCTGATGGACGGTCTGACGCAGCTGACCGGCGCGGAGCTGCAGCTCAGCGAGGCCAGGACCCAGATCGAGAGCGGTCTCAAGCAGATACAGGAGGCCTATAAAAAAGTGGCCGAACAGACTGATCTGGGCGGGATCCTGTCTATTTCCACGATCAGCGGGCTGCTGACGGCACAGAACTTCTCCATGCCCGCCGGGTACATAGACGACGACAGCGGCGTCAGCTACATGGTGTCGGTGGGCCAGAAGTTCGAGAGCAGCGGCGAGCTGGCGGACATGGTGCTCTTTGACCTGGGGCTGGAGGGTGTGGCCCCCATCACGCTGGGGGACGTAGCCACGGTGGTGGTGACGGATGACGGTGATGAGCTGTACACCAAGCTCAACGGCGAAAACGGCATCCTGCTGTCCTTCACCAAGCAGTCCAACTACGCCACGGCGGAGGTGTCCAACAACATCACCGACCGGTTCCAGACGCTGGAGACCCAGTACGAGGGGCTGTCCTTCGTGCCCCTGATGGACCAGGGTGACTATATCTACCTCATTGTGGACACCATCCTCTCCTCCCTGCTATGGGGTGCGGTGTTCTCCGTGGTGGTGCTGTTCCTGTTCCTGCGGGACTGGCGGCCCACCCTCATCACCCTGATCTCTATCCCCGTCAGCGTTATTTTCGCGGTGGTGCTGATGTACTTCACCGGCGTCACCATCAATATGATCTCCCTCAGCGGTTTGGCGGTGTCCGTGGGCATGCTGGTGGATAACTCGGTGGTGGTCATCGAGAACATCTACCGCCTGCGGGCCAAGGGCGCCACCATCGTACAGGCGGCGGTGTCCGGCGCGGGACAGGTGCTGGGCGCGGTGACGGCCTCCACCCTTACTACGGTGTGCGTGTTCGCGCCCATCGTGTTCGTGGAGGGGCTGACCCGCCAGCTGTTCACCGATCTGGCGCTGACCATCACCTATTCCCTGCTGGCAAGCCTGCTGGTGTCGCTGACGCTGGTGCCCGCCATGGCGGCGGGCATGCTGCGGCGGGACTTTGCCCCCAAGCCGGGCCTGTTGGACAAGATCTATCCCGCCTACCGCAAGGCCATCGCGTGGTCGCTGGATCACAAGGCCGGCGTGCTGCTGCTGTCACTGACGCTGCTGGTGACCACGGCGTGGGGCGCGGTGAGCCGGGGCTTCACGTTCATGCCGGAGATCGACATGAACAACCTGTCCCTCACCGTCACCATGCCGGAGGACACCACCCGGGAGGAGGCCGTGGCGCTGGCGGATGAGGTGATGGAGCGGGTCATGTCCGTGGACAACATCGACGCCGCCGGCTTCATGATGGGCAGCGGCAGCATGGGCGGTCTGAGCATGACCAGCACCGGCAACGGCGACTACGATGTCACCGGCTACCTCACCATGCCGGAGGGCACCTTCGGCTCCGACGCGGGGAAGGAGATCGAGGCGCTGTGCGCCGATCTGCCCTGTGAGGTGACCACCACCGGCGTTATGAGCGGCATGATGAGCTACATGACCGGCAGCGGCGTTTCGCTGCAGGTCTACGGCGACGATATGGAGGGTCTGCAGACCGCCGCCGGTGCGCTGGGACGGCGCATCGCGGAGGTGGAGGGCATCGAGGATGTCTCCGACGGTCTGGAGGACGCGGCCCCCGCCCTGCAGGTGGTGGTGGATCGTGACAAGGCCATGACGAAGGGCATCACCGTGGCTCAGATCTACATGCAGGTGGCGGCGGCGCTGCAGGATACCACCACCGTGTCGGAGGTCACGCTGGACGGCAAGCGCATGGAGATGATGGTGGACGCGGCAGCGGACAGCAAGCTCACCCGTGAGAAGCTGCTGGAGCTGACCATCACGCCGGACAGCTCCATGTCCGCCTCCATGAGCAGCGCCATGGGCGGCAGCTCGGGCGGCGCGTCCGCCTCCGGCCTGAGCCAGCTCACCGGCGAGGACAGCGGGGACGAGGATACCTCCTTCCCGCTGGGCGACGTGGCGGAGGTCAGGGAGACGGTGTCCCTCAACAGCATCCAGCGTGACCAGCAGCGGCGGTGCATCACCGTGACGGCGGCCATCGCCGACGGCTACAACGTGACCAAGGTTACGTCGGCGGTGCAGCAGGCCGTGGCGCCGCTGGCGCTGCCGGAGGGCGTCACCGTGGAGTTCAACGGCGAGAGCGAGCAGATCATGGACGCTATGGGACAGGTGCTGCTGATGCTGCTGCTGGGCGTGGTGCTGGTGTACCTCATCATGGTGGCGCAGTTCCAGTCTCTGAAGTCCCCGTTCATCGTGATGTTCACCATCCCGCTGGCCTTCACCGGCGGCTTCATGGCGCTGCTGATCTCCGGCATCGAGGTATCGGTCATCAGCCTGATCGGCTTCGTGATGCTGGTGGGTATCATCGTCAACAACGGCATCGTGCTGGTGGACTACATCAACCAGCAGCGTCTGGCTGGTATGGAGCGGCGGGAGGCCATCATCGACGCGGGCGTCACCCGTCTGCGGCCCATTCTGATGACCAGTCTCACCACTATTCTGGGCCTGATCGTCACGGCGCTGGCGAAAAACGCCGGTACGGCGCTGATTCAGCCCATTGCGCTGGTGTGCATCGGCGGATTGCTGTACGCCACGCTGATGACGTTGTTCGTGGTGCCGTGCATGTACGACATTCTCAGCAAGAAGGAGCTGCGGCAGGTCAGCGAGGATGAGCTGAAGCTGCTGGATATGTGAGGATATGAGCGGGGAACCATTCCCCGCTCTTTTCCGTCTAATGGGACAAAAGGAGGGCGAGAGCATGAAGCGAGCTTTTGTATGCCTGCTGGCGCTGTGCGCCGCGGTGCTGACGGCCTGCGGCCACCCCGCTGCCACCCTGCCGCTGGAGGGCGGCGAGCCGGCGGTCAGTCCCGCGCCGGAGCCGTGGGAGATCACCGGCCAGCTGGCGGAGTACACCGGCGGCCACGTGGACATGGCCCTGACCATCCCCGACGGCTGGACATGGGAGACGCTGGAGGAGGACGGACAGTCCGGCCTGCGGTTCCGGAAAACGGAGGATCCCACCGTTGATTTCCGGCTGACCTGCTGGACAGTCGGCTACGGCATCTGCGGCACCGGCGTCACCACGGAGGAGCTGACGCTGTCCGGCGGGCAGCAGGTGTGGCAGCACACCGAGGGCAGCGATGACAATATCTGGGTGAACATCGCCTTCCGGGACACGCCGGGCAGCTATGTGTGCATGCCCGAGGAAGACGGCGTCATGGGCCGCGCCGCGTGGGACGCCTGCCGGGACGAGGTGCTGGCCATTCTGGGCACGGCCCGGATCGGGCGGGGCATCCTCACGGAGCAGGCGGCCATCGATCTGGCCGCCGCGCAGTACGACGGCGCATACGACACGGCGTGGGGCCGGTACGATGTGACCACCGGCTGCTGGGTGGTGACGTTCTCCAAAGGCGCCGTGGGCGGCGGCAACGCCGCGATCCTTTATGTGGACAGCGGCGGCGCCGTTTCCGATGAGCGGGTATGGATGTGCATCGAGGGTCCCATGGAGGACACCGGCGCCGCGAACTGATGGTTGCAAAGCCGGAAAAGTATGCTATAATAGCACCATAAGCTGCATATGCGAGGTGAAGATGATGAAAAAGCTGTTCTGCCTGCTGACTGTGATGTGCTGCCTGGTCATGAGCCTGTCCGTTGCCTACGCCAGTCCCCTCACCGGCGACACCAGCAACATGGGCCTGTGGATCGCCATGGTGGTGGTGGCCGTGGTGCTTCTGGTGGTGCTGGTCATCATGGGCGGCAAGAAAAAGAAGAAATAAATGACACGCAAAAGGACTCCCGCGGTCTGCGCTGCGGGAGTCCTTTTCTGCTTCGTCCTCCGGACAAAGCAAAACGGGCATCCTTTCGGATACCCGTTGAGTTTGGTCATCAGCCAATGTTGTTCAGCTTCAGCGTCAGCGCGCTCTTCTTGTGAGCCGCGTTGTTCTTGTGCAGCAGACCCTTGGCGGCAGCCTTGTCGATCGCCTTGACTGCGACTTTATAAGTGCCCTCGGCCTCGGTGCGATTGCCTTCAACGGCAGCAGCCTCGAACTTCTTGATAGCAGTCTTCAGTGCGGACTTATTGGCTTTGTTGCGAGCATTTCTCGTCTCTGCCACCAGAACACGCTTCTTAGCAGACTTGATATTCGGCAAACCAAACACCTCCCCGATGATCAATTCCGCGCTTCAGAAATAACATCCACGCAGGATGATATTTTAGCATTGTTTCTTTTAAATTGCAAGTCTTTTTTCGAGATTTTCCGGAAAATTTTGAATATTTTCTGATACCGGCGGCAAACTACAGTTCAGCCACAACATTTTGTGTTTTAGAAAGGGGTGTGACCACAAGCGTGAGTGTACTGGGAACGGATCTGGCGCTGGAAGCGGCCCAGGCACAATTAAAAACCATCCGCCTCACCAGCCAGCCGGGCCTGACGGTGCGCCGGCGGGTACGGGACGGCTACGCCCTGACGGCCATGGATCTCACGGGCCCGCAGCAGGCGGAAAAGCTCAAGCGTCCCATGGGGAAATACATCACCATGGAGCTGACGCCCTACCTGCAGCGGCAGCAAGATTTCTTTGCCCGAGGCGCCCGATGCATTGCCCGGGAGCTGGCGGCGCTGCTGCCGGAAGGCGATGCGCCGGTGCTGGTGGTGGGCCTGGGCAACCGCTCCCTGACGGCGGACGCCGTGGGCCCGCTGGCCCTGCCCCATATTCTGGTCACCCGGCACATGCTGCAGGCCATGCCGGAGGAATTCGCGGGCTTTTCCTCTGTGGCGGCTCTGACCACCGGAGTCTTGGCGGAGACGGGATTGGAAAGCTTTGAGCTTATCGCCGCTGCAGCGGAAAAGCTGCAGCCCCGGTGCGTCATCGTTTTGGACGCCCTGGCCGCCGCCGGCCGGGAAAAGCTCTGCGCCGTGCTGCAAATTACGGACGCGGGCCTGACACCCGGGTCCGGAGTAGGCAACCACCGCCGGGAGGTATCCCGAAAAACTCTGGGGGTGCCGGTGCTGGCCCTGGGCCTGCCCACGGTGATCCGGGCGGATCAGCTCATAGGCGAGGAGGCCCCGGCAGAGGGAGAGGCCCTGTTCGTCACGCCCCGGGACATCGACCAGCGGGTGCGGGAGCTGAGCCGCCTGATGGCCTACGGCATAGACCTGGCCCTGCAGCCCCATTTGACCGTGGAGGACATCACGGGGCTGCTGGGATGAGGGGAGCCCTTCCGGAAGCTCCTTTATGCGCCCCTCCCTGTAGTAGCCGCAGTTCTTCACTTTACCGACAGCCTAAACGGCGCGGCCTATATGGTCGCGCTGGTTCCTTTTTTGCTGCCCCCTTGCAGCCCCGCTGCCTTCACCGGGGCGCCGCCAAGAGCCTCTTAAATTTTTGTGAATTCCCACATTTCCGCTTGCACAGCGCATTTTCGTGGGATATACTTATATTAATTTGTTATTTCCGAGGTGAGATTTCTGTATGAGCTCCTTTATTTCCTTTGAGAACGTGGAAAAGCGGTACGGCACGGGCGAGGTGTCCGTGCAGGCGCTGCACGACGCCAGCTTTATCATCGAAAAGGGCGAGATCTGCGTCATCGTGGGCCCCTCCGGCGCAGGCAAAACCACGCTGCTGAATATTTTGGGCGGCATGGATACCCTTACCTCCGGACAAGTGTTTTTAGATGGGCGCGAGGTCTCCGCCTTCAACAGCCGCCAGCTGGCAGACTACCGGCGGCGGGACATCGGATTCGTCTTCCAGTTTTACAACCTTATCCCCAACCTGACCGCACTGGAAAACGTGGAGATCGCCTCACAGATCGTCAAGGACCCGCTGCCGGCGGCGCAGGTCCTGCAGGACGTGGGGTTGGGCGAGCGCATGATCAATTTCCCGGCCCAGCTCTCCGGCGGCGAGCAGCAGCGTGTTGCCATCGCCCGGGCTCTGGCCAAGCGGCCCCAGCTGCTGCTGTGCGATGAGCCCACCGGTGCGCTGGACTATAACACCGGCAAGCAGATCCTGGCGCTTTTGCAGGAGCAGAGCCGCCAAAACGGCATGACCGTTGTGATCATCACCCACAACTCCGCCCTGACCGCCATGGCCGACCGGGTGATACACATCAAAAACGGCACCGTTCAGAGCATGGAGCGCAACGAACGGCCCACGCCGGTTGAGGAGATCGAATGGTAATGGGCAGTGCTTGGAGAAAAAATAATTTGCGGGAGCTGCGCCGCTCCCTGGGGCGCTGGCTCTCCATTCTGGCGATCATTGCCCTGGGCATCGGTTTTTTTGCCGGGCTCAAGGCCAGCAAGCCCGCCATGCTATTGACCGCCGAGGATTACTTGGGCGAGACGGGCTTTTACGACTTTCGCCTCATCAGCACCCTGGGCCTGACCCAGGAGGATGTGGCGGCCGCCGCACAGACAAGAGGTGTTGCCGCAGCGGAGGGCTCCGTCACCGCGGACGCCGTGGGCACCATAGGCGAGGATGAGCGCACCCTCAAGGTGCTGACCCTAACGGATACGGTCAACCGCCCGAAGCTGACCTACGGACGCCTGCCCCAAAAGGCCGATGAATGTCTGGCGGATATGCACCGCTTTTCCCAAAAGGACGTGGGCTCCACCGTCACCATCAGCAAGACCTCCATTGACGGCTGCCTGACCACGGATACATTTACCATTGTAGGGCTATGCACCTCTCCGCTGTACTTAAATGTAGAGCGCGGAACCACCGCATTGGGCGGCGGCTCCATCGACGGCTTCCTCTGCATTCCCAAGGACGCCTTTGCTCTGGACTATTTTACGGAGGTCTCCGTGCTTTTAGATAGCGCCGACCGGACCCTGTACTGCGATGCATACACCGATGCTGTGTCCGCTCTGCGCCCCACCCTGGAGGCCCTGCTGGCCCAGCGGGCACCGCTGCGCTATGAGCAGATCGTTGATGATGCCCGCGCAGCCCTGAGAGACGCCCAGGCGGAGTACGACAGAGGCGTGGCGGAGTATCAGGCCCAGCGAGCAGATGCCGAGGCCCAGCTGGCCGAGGCCCAGCGCCAGCTGGACAGCGGCGCCGCCCAGCTGGAGGCAAACCGGAAAAAGCTGGACGAGGCCCAGCTGACCCTGGGCCAAAAGGAAAAGGAGCTGGCCGCCGGCGAGCAGGAGATTCCTAAGGGCGAAGCCGCTTTGGCTGCTGCGAAGGAGGATGCCTACCGGCAGCTGGATGAAAAGCAGGCGCAGCTGGACGAGAACCGCCAGCAGGTAGACAGCGGCCTCCTGAAGGTCAAGCTCACGGGTCTGCCCTTACAGTACGAGACGCTGCTGGTCACGCGGCTGCAGCTGCAGGGCAGGCTCGCCGTCCTGGAGGAGGGCTCGGCGGATTATAACGCCACCCAGCGGATGCTGGACGGGACGCAGCGCTTGATCGAGCAGTATGAGCAGGGCGAGGTCATCCCGCAGTATCTGAAGCTCAAGGACGCCCAGGCACAGCTGGACGATGCCCAGGCGCAGCTGGACAGCGCCCGCAGCGAGGCGGACAGCACCTTTGCCGCCAAGGAGGCGGAGCTGGCCGCCGCCAAGGCGCAGATAGAAAGCGGCAAGCAGCAGCTGGCGGACGGCCGCAGCGAGTTAGAGAGCGGCCGCGCACAGCTGGAGAGCGCCCAGACGCAGCTATCCCAGAGCCGCGCCGACTATGAGGCCGCCCAGGCCGCCGCCCAGGAGGGCTTCGCCCAGGCGGAGGCAAAGCTGGAGAGTGGCAAGCGTCAGCTGGAAAAGGCCCAGGTAGAGGTGGAGAAGATCGATCATCCCTCCACCTATGTCCTGGACCGGACGGTCAACACAGGCTATCTCTCCTTCCGGGGTGACTCCTCCATTGTGGAGGGCGTAGCAAGGGTTTTCCCGCTGTTTTTCTTCCTGGTGGCCGCCCTGGTTTGTATCACGACCATGACGCGCATGGTGGATGAGCAGCGCACTCAGATCGGCACCCTCAAGGCCCTGGGCTACTCCGACGGGGCCATCGCCTGGAAATATATCTCCTACTCCGGGTCGGCGGCCCTGCTGGGCGCAATCTTCGGCTTTATGCTGGGGACATGGGTCTTCCCACAGGGCATCTGGCAGGGCTACTCCATGCTCTACCAGTTCAGCAGCCGCCTGCGCTACTACTTTGACCCCGTGATGGCGGCGGTCTCCCTGGCCGCGTCTCTTGTTTGCTCCGTGGGGGCCACCTGGTTCGCCTGTCACGCGGAGCTGCGGCTGCTTCCTGCCAGCCTGATGCGCCCCAAGGCCCCCAAGCCGGGCAAGCGCATCCTGCTGGAGCGGGTCCGGTTTATTTGGAGCCGGGTGTCCTTCCTGCACAAGGTCTCCATCCGCAACATCCTGCGATACAAAAAGCGCCTGTTTATGATGCTGCTGGGCATCGGCGGCTGTACGGCGCTGATCGTTGCGGGCTTTGGCATACGGGACTCCATCGCCACCATTGCCGACGACCAGTTTGGCAGCATTACCCACTACGACATTTCCGTGACCTTCTCCACCCCTATGGATACCACCCTGCAGGAGGATTTCCGCAGCCGCTACCCCACCGCACAGACCTGCGTTTTTGCGGAGACGGCCTCCTATGAGATCAAAAACGGGTCCGCTGTCTTTACCCTGAACACGGTAGCCACCGACGACCCGGACATCACCTCCGTTATCGGCTTGACGGACGGCACGCAGACCGTCCCCTACCCCCAGGAGGGCGCCATCATTGACCGCGACCTGGCCGACCGCCTGGGGCTCAAGGCGGGTGACATGCTCACCGTCTCCCTTAGCGACACAAAGAGCGTGGAGATCCCTGTGGAGGGCGTGTTTGAAAACTATGTCTACCACTATGCTTACATGACGGCGGAGACCTATGAGCGCATCTTCGGTGAGAGCTGCACCTACAAAACAGCCTATCTCCTGACTCAGGACGACGCCTATACACTGGGCGCCTCCATTGCGGATAACCCCCGGGTGGCCAATGTCTCGGTGGTGGACTCCCTGCGCGAGCTGGTGCGCGACATGATGAAGAGCCTGGACTATATTGTCGGTCTCGTTATCGGCAGCGCCTGCGCCTTGGCACTGGTGGTGCTGTTTAACCTCTGCAATATCAGCATCACAGAGCGCATCCGGGAGATTGCGACGGTCAAGGTACTGGGCTTTTATCGGCGGGAGACTCGCTTTTACGTCTTTCGGGAGATTCTGATGCTCAGCGTTCTGGGCGCCCTGGTGGGTCTGCCGGCCGGGTGGGCCCTGCACCGGTTCATTATGTCCCAGATCCGGGTGGATATGGTGTCCTTCCTCGTCCGTGTCACCCCCTTGAGCTACTGCCTGTCCTTTGTTATTACCATGCTGCTGAGCGTCCTGGTCTGCGCCCTGCTGGGTCGCAAGATCGACCGGATCCAAATGGCCGAGTCGCTCAAATCCGTTGAATAAGTAAATCTGTCCTGTATACAGGACACAGCCGTGCAGCTGCCCCCACCCGGTGGGGAATGGCCGCACGGCTGTATTCTTTTGGCCAGCGTCCCGGCGGCTGGGTACAAAAGACCCAGGGAGAGTGCTTTCTTACGATGCCTCTCCCTGGGGATTTTTTGTTTATCCAGCCATTTACCGGCACAGGAAGCTGAACCAGCCCTCGCTGGTGTGGGTCTCCAGAATCTCCCAACCATCCCGGCGGAGGTGGTCCGCCACCTCTTCCGCCCGATCATCGATGATGCCGGAGCAGAGGAACAGGCCCCCCTCCTTCAGAAACGGCCGCACCTGGGGGGAGATGCCGATGATGACGTCCGCCACGATATTGGCCACGACCACACCGTATTCCCCGCCGAACTCCTTTTGCAGAGCACGATCCGTGACCACGTTGCCCCAGCGAACGGTGTAGCGGTCCCTGCCGATGCCGTTGATGGCGGCGTTTTCATAGGCCACGTCCACGCATTTGTCATCAATGTCGCAGGCGAAGGCCTCCGCCGCGCCCAAGCGCAGAGCGGCGATGGAGAGGATCCCGCTGCCGCAGCCCAGATCCAGCACCCGCTCGCCGCCGCTAATGTGGGCATCCAGGGCCTGCAGGCACAGGCGGGTAGTAGCGTGGCTGCCGGTGCCGAAGGTGAGCCCCGGGTTCAGCCGCAGCTCCACCCGGTCCGGGGCGCCGGCCTGCTCCCACTCCGGGATGACCAGCAGCCGCTTGCCGATCTCCATGGGCTTGTAAAACTGCTTCCAGTTGTTCTCCCAATCGGCGTCCTGTACGGCGGCGCGGCTGAGGCGTGCGCCGGGCAGCCCAGCGGCCAGATCCTCCGCCGCGGCCAGCCGGCGGCGGCCGTCTGCGTCGTCAGAGAGATAAAAGGTCACCCGGCACAGGCCCTTTTTCTCCTGCAGGAGGCTCTCGTCCACATAGTCCCAATACTGGTGGTTATTTTCCAGGAAATTCTTGAAATCCGCCTC
>OKSC01002937.1_pt1 | contig 13557 bp, 9 predicted proteins | sample 1601161 | NCBI WGS metagenome assembly OKSC01 (sample SAMEA3541552, study PRJEB24748) | human gut metagenome | biome: human gut; feature: human-associated habitat; material: faeces | place: China | collected 2012
GTGCGCTTCGCGCGGCGGGGTCCTTCCGTCCTGCGGAAAGATTTGGGAGGTAAGCCCTGGGGCCTCCTGCGGCAACTAGGGAGGCCGAGGCTATTCGTCTTCTTGCTGCGGGTGCCTGGTCTGATAGTAAATTGCGGTGGAATAGTTCCTGTTTGGGCTCAAATTGCTGAATCTAGGAACTATTCCACCGCGACTTCTGACCCGGGCTCTTAACTGTTGCGCGCACTGACATTTGTCACGAAATTGCTGGTCATGATGGTTGCTACCGGTAGTTGCGGTAGGGTTGGGGCAGATTCTAACTAGAAATGGTGGTCGCTACCGGTTGTTCTCGGCATACTCGGCTCATTCGATTCGATCATCAAACGAAAGGAACCACCATGGATCTTGCGATGGCGCAGCGGCTCGTTGATCGCCGCAAGGCTGCCGGGCTTTCTCAGGAGGCCCTTGCCGCCCAGCTGGGTGTAAGCCGCCAGGCTGTTAGTAAATGGGAGCGCAGCGAGTCCTCACCCGATACCGATAACCTCATTGCGCTCGCCGCGCTGTATGGTGTGTCGCTGGATGAGTTGTTGTATGGGGAAGCGGCTAGTGATGCCGATAGCTCAGAGGACGGCAGCACCGAAACGGTGGATGAGGCTAAAGAGGCCGAAGATTCTGCCGAGCACGCCGATTGCGGCGACAAACCACTTGTCGATATTTCCCTCGCGCGCGGCATCCACGTTATTGATCCCAACAAAGGCGAAGAGGTTCATGTTGGCTGGAATGGCATCCATGTGGCTAACGAGCGCAAGGGTGAAGAGGTCCATGTGGGGCCAGGCGGATTGCATATCGATACGCTTGAGGGCGATGGACATAGCGTGCATACCAATGACGACGGCACCGTCACCATCGACGACGAGACGTTTTCCAGCTGGAAGGAAGCACACGACAAGCTCGACCATCATGGCAAGCATTTCCACACCAAGGTCGGACGTGCATGGAACAAATTCCCCTTCCCCGCGCTTGTCACTCTCGCCTATCTGGTGCTCGGCATTGTCTACGGCACATGGGCTACGGGACTCTTCCTCATCTTTTTGATTCCCGTCTACTACGCGATTGGTGACTTTATCGATCGACGCCACTTATCTAAGCTGATCGATGTCGTCTATTCAGTCAGTGCCGAGGTATGGTTCCTCTACATGTGGCTCTGCCTGAAACAACCCCATCCCGCCTGGGTAATCCTCATCACCATCCCGGTCGTAAAAGCACTCGTGCGTTGGTGCCGTAAACAATGGAAGCATCGCGAGCGAGTCTAAACCATCCCAGCCCGACGGCAGCACCCAACTAGTACCCCCCCTCCTAAGTTGCGGTGATATAGTTCCGGTTTTAGCCTTGAGTAGTCGAATTTAGGAACTATTCCACCGCAACTTACGAATGATCGGAGCGGCTACAGCACAAGCGTCGGCGTTCGTTTGATGGTCCGCCACGAAAAGGGGCCATCTACTACGTTTAACTCGATGAGGCCAACCATGACCGCCTTTTTCGAAAATCGACAGGCCTTCTACCTGCGGTTTTATTTTTCGTTTCCCCGGCATGGTTGAGGGTATCCAATTAAACGTAGTAGATAGGCCCGTTTTGTGGCATACGACCCATTCAAGCCCAATCTCGAAGGCTAAAGAGGGCCTCTCATCCACGCTTGCGAGCAGAAGATAGCAAAGCAACAAACGCCGGGGCGCCCGTAGGTGCCCGGCGTTTGCCCAGATAAAACCTGCCAAAATAAACCTGTCCCTTTTTGGCAGGTTACTCGGCACTCTTGAGGGCGCCGACCATGTCGATCTTATTGAGGGTACGATTGGTAGCGAGGTTGACGATAAACGTAAAGCCAAAGGAAAGCACCACGGCGAGCACGTAGCTTAGCGGCTCGACCTCGACGTCAAAGTACAGCGACGGCATCTGCAGGATGTACGTAAAGCTCTCGGCCAACGCACCACCCAGTGGAACGCCCAGCGCAGCGCCGATCGCCGTGAGGATCAACGTCTCCTTGTTGACGTAATGGTGCACCTCACCGCGACGGAAGCCCAACACCTTAATGGTCGCCAGCTCGCGCTCGCGCTCGGAGATATTCGTGTTGGACAGCGTAAACACCACCACAAACGACAGGCACGCCGCCATAAAGGTCACGAGCACCACGACCGAATTGATAATCGTAAAGTTCGCCTCATAGTTTTCCCAATGCTCGGCCGTACTCGAAATCGTAAGCCAACCGTCACTCTTAAGATTCTTGCTAAACGCAATCTGGTCGGCCGACGAACCCTTGAGCAGTGCAAAGATGCCGTTAAGACGCGCGCTTCGGCCGAACGTGCGCTCATAGGTGCCCTGCGTCATGTAAAGCGTGTTGCCCAGATAGTTAAGCGAAATGTCGCTGACTTTGACCTTGGCAACATTGAGCGACGAATCCTGGACGTGAGCCGTATCGCCCGGCTGAATCCCCAGCACCAGCTGTGAACTTTTGCTCAGATACACGTCTCCGTCACGCAAAGGCAGCGGTTCTTTGGACTCATCCTCCAGACGCACGTAATCGCCCAAGTCACTCGTGCGGTCATCGGGCACCACGATCAGCTGCACAGTCTCGCTCTTGCCGCCAAATGTAAAGGTGACGTTGTCGGTCATAATCGGCAGCGTCGAAGTCACGGTCACGTTGGAATCATTGGACGCGCTGCGCCCATCCAATGCCGCGCACGTCTGTGAAAAATCGTCGGGATTGGCGACCGCCAGCAGGTCGTAGCGCGTGATATGCCCGTACTGCTTGGGCGAAAGCGCCACCGACGTATCGCGGATGCCCATACCGCAGATCACAAGCGCCGTACAGCCCGCGATACCGAAGATGGTCATAAAGGCGCGCTTTTTGTAGCGGAATAGGTTGCGTGCAGCGACCTTGTTTAAGAAGCCCATGCGGCGCCAGATAAAGCCGATATGCTCGAGCAGAATGCGCGAGCCGGCGCGCGGGGCCTTGGGACGCATGAGCGAGGCTGGGGTCTCGGCCATCTCGTGGCGGCAGGCGATAATCGTAGCGCCCACCACGCCCACGGCAAACAGCGCCACCGACACGAGCGAAGACACGATATCGTACGAAAGCAGCATCTGGGGCAGCGAGTACATGTCGTCGAACACCGTAAACAAGAACAGTGGCAGGCCCACAAAGCCGATGATGTTGCCGAGCACGCCGCCGATCAGACATGCCCACAGCGCATAGTCCACGTATTTGGACAGGATGCGCTCGCGTGAATAGCCAAGCGCCTTGTACAGGCCAATAAGCGTGCGCTCCTCCTCGACCATGCGCGTGGCGGTGGTGAGGCTGATGAGCACGGCGACGATAAAGAAGATAAACGGGAACACCGTGGCGATGGCCTCGATCGAAGAACTGTCGCTCTCGACGCTCGAGTAGCTTGCGATGTTACCGCGGTCCTGAATGTACCAAGTGCATTCACCCAGATTGGAAAGCTCGGCGCGGGCATCGGCGAATTGCTGATCGGCGGCGGCGCGGCGCTGGTCCAACTCGGCCTGAGCTTGGACGCGCTCCTCGCTGCCCTCGGCCATGCGGTTGATGCTATCCTGCTCAATCCCAAAGAGCATGGCGGCCTGGCGCTCAGCCGCATCCAAGCTTGCCGGCGTGTCAACCGTCAGCTCCTGGACGCGCGCCTTTTCACGCTCCTCGCGGATCTTCTCGATATTGCCCTTGACCTCATTGATCTTTGCCGTGTAGGCATCCGAGTAGGAGTTGAGGCTCTTGGCTCCCTCGACGATCACGTGGACCGCGGAGTAGGACGATGATGTCGCGGCATCCTCGCTCACATAGAACTTATAGTCCGCAGCCGAAGCGGCACGGAAGGCGTTGACTGTCGAGTCGGAGCTCACATCAGTGGGGTCGAGGACCTCGGCCGTAATGGTGTAATCGCCCGCGGCAAACTGATCCTTGGCACTTTGGTTGGACGAGCTCGCGTCATTGGCGGCAAAACTCACGGTATCGCCGAGCTTTTTGCCCGAAGCCTTCAGGAACTTCGAAGTTACCGCCACCTCATCGGCGCTCTCGGGCAAATCGCCGTTCACGAGCACTGGCTGATCGATGTTCTCCTTGGAGAGACTTTGCACGACCACGCGCTCGCGCGTTGTGCCCACGGCGGTGTAGGCGGTCTCGGTGTAGATACCCTCGGCCGTCTCGACCCCGTCGATCTCTTGGATAGCCGCGAGATCGTCGCGCGTAAGGCCACAGGTCGACTGCACGTTAATGTCATAGACATTCTGCTGGTCAAAATAGGCGTCGACCGAATCGCACAAATCCTCGCAGCCCGCCTTAAGGCCGCACATCACACTCACGCCGAGCGCGGTGATGACCACGATGGACAAGAAGCGCTTAAGACTGCCGCGGATTGTGCGGTAGATGCCACGGCGAAATACCGTCGGCACCATATCGTTTGAGCTTTGGGCGGTACGGTAGGTCGCGAACTCCCGGTCCCGACTCACGTGCTCCGTATCGTGGTTTTGGCTGTTTTGGCGGTCCTGGTCCATGGGCGCTACCACTCGATCGTCTCGATAGGCACGGGATTTTGCTGGACCGTCTCGCTCTCCACGCGGCCGCTCTTAAAGCGGATCAGGCGATCGGCCATGGGCGCCAGCGCGGAGTTGTGGGTGATGATAATGACCGTGATGTCCTGCTTGCGGCAGGTGTCCTGTAGCAACTGCAAGATCTGCTTGCCGGTTTTGTAGTCGAGTGCACCCGTGGGCTCGTCGCACAAAAGCAGCTTGGGGTTCTTGGCCAGCGCGCGGGCGATGGACACGCGCTGCTGCTCGCCGCCCGAAAGCTGCGCGGGGAAGTTGGCGAGGCGCTCGCCCAGGCCAACCTGGCGAAGCGTTTGCTCGGCATCGAGCGAATCAGGGCAGATTTGCGCCGCGAGCTCGACGTTTTCGAGCGCCGTCAAGTTGGGGACCAAATTGTAGAACTGGAAGACAAAGCCGACGTCGGCGCGGCGGTATTCCACGAGCTGCGCCTCGTTGGCAGAGCTCACGTCGCGCCCGTCCACCGTCACGGTGCCGGAGGTCGCCGTATCCATGCCGCCCAGAATGTTGAGCGCCGTGGTCTTGCCGGCACCCGAAGCACCCAGAATGATGGCGAGCTCGCCGCGCTCGACCGTAAAGCTCGCGCCGTCGAGCGCATGAATGCGAGCGTCGCCCTCGCCGTATGCTTTGATGACGTCTTTGAATTCGATATAGGCCATCGATCGGTTCCCATCTGGTCGGATAACTCTTTAGTATTACCCATTTCGCACCGACCAAAAAGGGACAGATTTATTTTGGCAGGTTTTATATGGGGAAACGGCAGCTATAGATGAGGCTACGGGGAGGCAGGGAAATCATCGACGGGGTCAGGCCGACCGCCAAACACAACGCACGCATCTCAATCTGTCAGCCAAATCATTCGAACAGCTGTTCGTTTCTATAATATGATTCCGCTATCTAAGCAGGCCGATACGCAGAAAGGCGGCCAACATGGCGTTCGACTTTAAGAAGGAATGCAAGGAGCTCTACAAACCTGCAAGCAAGCCGAGCATCGTAACTGTCCCGCCATTCAATCTCAGGGCGGGATTCAGTCGGGATTCAGTTTCAACAAACGGCATCATCCGGTAACCGATATGTAAGGCTGTATAAATCATTTCCATTTGCCTAACAAAATAACCGCTCGGCTAACAAGCTCGGCCCATGTCCTCACGCGATGGTACTGTTCTCTAGAGTTCTTATTAGAGAGGGGTGCTCCATGGAGATCACCATCAATCGCGAAATTGGGAAGCTCGGACTTCCCAGGCATCTTGTGCTTGGCATGGATCCAGGAATTGCAAGCTGCGGATTCGCACTTATCGACACAGCCAATCATGAAATCCTGGATTTGGGCGTCAGATTATTTGACTCTCCAACTCATCCTAAAACGGGCCAAAGTCTTGCGGTTATTCGCAGGGGCTTCCGCTCTACCCGTCGAAACATTGACCGTACCCAGGCGCGCTTGAAGCACTGTCTCCAAGTCCTCAAGGCTTATGGCCTCATCCCCCAAGACGCCACCAAAGAGTACTTCCACACCACAAAAGGCGACAAGCAGCCGCTCAAGCTTCGCGTTGATGGTCTTGACCGCCTGCTCAACGATCGCGAGTGGGCGCTAGTCCTTTACTCCCTCTGCAAGCGCCGTGGATACATCCCCCACGGAGAAGGCAGTCAGGATAAATCAAGCGAAGGCGGCAAGGTTCTATCCGCCCTTGCGGCCAACAAGGAAGCAATTGCGGAGACCTCGTGCCGCACCGTTGGCGAATGGCTCGCTCAGCAGCCTCAAAGTCGCAATCGTGGTGGCAATTACGACAAGTGTGTAACGCACGCCCAGCTTATCGAAGAAACTCATATCCTATTTGATGCTCAACGCTCCTTTGGCTCCAAATACGCTTCGCCGGAATTTGAGGCCGCATATATCGAGGTTTGCGATTGGGAGCGTTCGCGCAAAGACTTCGACCGCCGCACGTACGACCTCGTTGGCCACTGCTCATACTTCCCAACAGAAAAACGAGCCGCACGCTGCACGCTTACGAGCGAACTCGTTTCAGCCTATGGCGCACTCGGCAACATCACCATCATCCACGAAAACGGGACCTCTCGCGCCCTAAGCGCTACGGAGCGCGATGAGTGCATTGCGATCCTGTTCTCGTGCGAGCCAATTCGAGGCAACAAAGATTGTGCTGTTAAATTCGGCGCCCTCAGAAAAGCGCTCGACCTTAGTTCCGGCGATTACTTTAAGGGAGTTCCAGCCGCCGACGAAAAAACGCGCGAGGTGTACAAGCCCAAGGGATGGCGCGTGCTCCGCAATACCCTCAATGCGGCCAACCCCATTCTCCTGCAGCGTTTGCGCGATGACCGCGATCTCGCCGATGCCGTTATGGAGGCGGTGGCATATTCCTCGGCCCTTCCCGTACTCCAAGAGCAGCTTCAGGGGTTACCGCTCTCGGAAGCGGAGATCGAGGCGCTTTGCAGGCTTCCCTATTCATCCAAAGCTCTTAACGGCTATGGCAACCGTTCCAAAAAAGCACTCGACGTGCTGCTCGATTGCCTCGAGGAGCCCGAGGTCCTCAACCTTACGCAGGCCGAAAATGACTGCGGTCTGCTGGGGCTGCGCATCGCTGGCGCCCAGCTCGAGCGCTCCGATCGCCTGATGCCCTATGAGACCTGGATCGAACGTACCGGTCGGACAAATAACAATCCCGTCGTCATTCGCGCCATGTCGCAAATGCGAAAAGTGGTCAACGCCATCTGCCGCAAGTGGGGCGTGCCAAACGAAATCCACGTTGAGCTTGATCGAGAGCTCAGGTTGCCTCAGCGCGCAAAAGACGAGATTGCCAAGGCCAATAAGAAGAACGAGAAAAATCGCGAGCGCATTGCCGGGCAAATCGCTGAGCTGCGTGGCTGCACGGCAGATGAGGTCACGGGCAAACAGATAGAGAAGTACCGCCTGTGGGAAGAGCAGGAATGCTTCGACCTTTACACGGGCGCTAAAATCGAAGTCGATCGCCTAATTAGCGACGACACCTACACGCAGATTGACCACATCCTACCGTTCTCTCGCACGGGAGAAAACTCACGCAACAACAAAGTCCTGGTCCTCGCCAAAAGCAATCAGGATAAACGCGAACAGACACCTTACGAATGGATGTCCCACGACGGTGCGCCTTCATGGGATGCTTTTGAACGTCGCGTTCAGGAAAACCAGAAACTCAGCCGTCGCAAAAAGAACTTCCTGCTGGAAAAAGACCTTGATACCAAGGAAGGCGAATTCTTAGCACGCAGCTTCACCGACACCGCCTATATGTCGCGAGAAGTATGCGCTTACCTCGCCGACTGTCTGCTGTTCCCCGATGATGGCGCAAAGGCACATGTTGTTCCTACCACTGGCAGAGCGACCGCATGGCTGCGTCGCAGGTGGGGGCTTAACTTTGGTTCGAATGGCGAAAAAGACCGCTCGGACGATCGTCACCATGCCACCGATGCTTGTGTGATTGCAGCATGTAGTCGAAGCCTCGTGATTAAAACCGCTCGAATCAACCAAGAGACACACTGGAGCATAACCAGAGGTATGAACGAGACCCAACGCCGCGATGCCATCATGAAGGCTCTCGAAAGTGTTATGCCCTGGGAAACCTTTGCGAACGAAGTGCGCGCGGCGCACGATTTCGTCGTACCCACGCGCTTTGTTCCGCGCAAGGGAAAGGGCGAGTTGTTCGAGCAGACGGTCTATCGTTATGCCGGCGTCAATGCACAGGGCAAAGACATTGCTCGCAAGGCGAGCTCCGATAAGGACATCGTCATGGGCAACGCCGTTGTGTCGGCAGACGAGAAGTCGGTCATCAAGGTGAGCGAGATGTTGTGCCTGAGGCTCTGGCATGACCCGGAGGCCAAGAAGGGGCAGGGCGCTTGGTACGCAGACCCCGTCTATAAGGCGGATATTCCCGCACTTAAGGACGGAACGTATGTGCCTAGGATTGCGAAAGCGCACACCGGTCGAAAAGCCTGGAAGCCCGTGCCGGAAAGCGCTATGAAAAAACCGCCGCTGGAGATATATCTGGGCGATCTAGTACAGATAGGCGATTTTGTTGGGCGGTTTAGCGGCTACAACATCGCAAATGCAAACTGGTCGTTTGTCGACAGGCTCACTAAAGAAGCCCTAGGCTGTCCCACCGTTGTCAAGTTGGACAACAAACTGGCTCCCGCCATAATTCGCGAGTCCATAATCATGCACCAATAAATAGCTCCGCGCCCTATTCGGTATCCGATCCGAATAGGGCGCATTCTCAACTAGAAAAGACATCCGATTAGCCTAAGCGTATCCCTTATTAATTCTGAGCTGAAAGCGGATTAGTTCACGCTATTGAAGCAGTACCTCGACTCAAACAGGCGCCCCAGTCATACCACTCTCGACATGCGACATATCAACCGACCCCATATCGTCAATGAATGTTGAAAAAAGCAAAGGTCTTTGTCGTGGCCCTTCCCGAAGCGATGCGCTCGAGAAGGGCTACGACAAGTTCGTGAAGATGTCCTGAGCACGCGCCCTTCCCCAAGGTGATACGCTGACGAAGTGGAACTGGTCTCGCTCGCGCTCGTCTTGAGCACGCGCCCTTCCCCAAGGTGATACGCTTTGGATGGTGACTGCTAATCGCCAAACCCTGTCTTGAGCACGCGCCCTTCCCCAAGGTGATACGCTTCGGTCGCGGCGACTATCAGGTACCTAGAGGTCTTGAGCACGCGCCCTTCCCCAAGGTGATACGCTGAATTCCGGATGCACAGACGAGCGACCGTAGTCTTGAGCACGCGCCCTTCCCCAAGGTGATACGCTAGACGGGTTTTGTCGTTGACGCGCCCCCACGTCTTGAGCACGCGCCCTTCCCCAAGGTGATACGCTCGAGCCGTATAAAATTGCATCCTCATACATGTCTTGAGCACGCGCCCTTCCCCAAGGTGATACGCTATGGGACGGGTCGAATATCTTCGCCCCACAGTCTTGAGCACGCGCCCTTCCCCAAGGTGATACGCTAAGAACATCGCATCACGTATCCGCAAGCTGGTCTTGAGCACGCGCCCTTCCCCAAGGTGATACGCTCAGAGCGCTTTTCAAGATAAGCCTGCCTATGTCTTGAGCACGCGCCCTTCCCCAAGGTGATACGCTGCTGACCGACTACGTCAAGGACGAGCAGAAGTCTTGAGCACGCGCCCTTCCCCAAGGTGATACGCTGTGGAGACGTTCGCGGACTCGCTCATTGGTGTCTTGAGCACGCGCCCTTCCCCAAGGTGATACGCTGGGCCGCAGATAAGTAAAGTCAGGTTATAGGTCTTGAGCACGCGCCCTTCCCCAAGGTGATACGCTGCGCTGAAGAGCGAAGAGAACGAGCGCATAGTCTTGAGCACGCGCCCTTCCCCAAGGTGATACGCTCTCGGTTACGGGAATGACTACATGACTCTGGTCTTGAGCACGCGCCCTTCCCCAAGGTGATACGCTTTCGAGTACAACATGCCAGAGGCCATCAAGGTCTTGAGCACGCGCCCTTCCCCAAGGTGATACGCTGCTTTGCATCTACTCCTCCTTTCGTTGACTGTCTTGAGCACGCGCCCTTCCCCAAGGTGATACGCTTATAGATTGCCACAGCGTATGCAATCTCAGGTCTTGAGCACGCGCCCTTCCCCAAGGTGATACGCTGCATGGCGAGTGGGTCACGCTGAAAGAGTAGTCTTGAGCACGCGCCCTTCCCCAAGGTGATACGCTCCTGTCTGCCAACGGTGCAGAGGGCAACAAGTCTTGAGCACGCGCCCTTCCCCAAGGTGATACGCTGAGCAGGCCAGCAGGAAGGCGGGAATCAGGGTCTTGAGCACGCGCCCTTCCCCAAGGTGATACGCTATATCTACCGTTGATAAACGTGTGGTGCATGTCTTGAGCACGCGCCCTTCCCCAAGGTGATACGCTCAGTACGCCAACAGCAAGCCAACTGGATACGTCTTGAGCACGCGCCCTTCCCCAAGGTGATACGCTAAGAAGTGGCTGCTGGACAACGTGTTCAAGGTCTTGAGCACGCGCCCTTCCCCAAGGTGATACGCTATGTGCGCACAGAAAAGCCCCTTTAACAGGGGCTTTTCTGTTTCAAGCCTCAAAAAAAGAAGACTGATTCGACCTCAGATCTACATCTGCGATTCATTTTTTCGAAACGAAATGCGCCGGCACGTCGCGCTTCACACAAGAAAAGAGCCGTATTCGGCACAGAGATTTATGTACTTTTCTTCACAATCGAATCAATCCTTAGGCGAAAAATCGCACAAAAGGACCCGCCTAAATGCTATTCATAGCTACCGTTTACGGAATACTGGCTAACACTCGCCCAAAAAAGTTCGCCCCGCCCAATCCGAAGATTGAACGGGGGTTACTTTACGGGTAAGCCACTTAAGTGGCTCCCCTTGTCTGGAGCCGCGCCCTTCCCCAAGGTGAGCTGCTTTCGACTTAACTGTATTGTAACGCTAATGCGGGAAGGTCGTCGACAAAATGGCCCAACGGACAATACTTATCCAGAGCAAGGCCCACCTCTGCATCAAGAACGGCCTATTGATGGTCACCGTGGACGACCGCAGCTCTACCATTCCCCTCGAGGACATTTGGGTCGTCATCGTCGAATCCCATCAAACCACGATGACGGTCGCCTGCATGTCGCAGCTTAACGACGCGGGAATAGGCGTCATGATCTGCGGGCGCGATCATATGCCCAATGGTCTTATGCTCCCCATGGGAGCCCATTCACGCCATGCACGCATCATCGAGGATCAGCTTGCCATGAGCCTTCCGTTTAAAAAGCAGCTTTGGAAACGAATTGTTCAAGCAAAGATACTCAACCAAGCGGCGGTTCTCACAGAAATGGGGTTGTCTACAGGCCCTCTCCCGTCTTATGCCAAAACCGTTCTTTCGGGCGACACGGACAATCGAGAAGGCGCGGCTGCCTCCGCGTACTTTAAAGCCCTCATTACCGATGGAACAAGACGTAACAGCATGCAGAGCTCCGCTCTCGACTACGGTTACAGCGTCTTGCGCGCGGGCATCGGAAGAGCAGCCGTTGGTGGTGGATGGCTCGTATCCCAGGGGCTTCACCATCACAGCGTTTACAACGCGTTTAATCTTGTCGACGATCTTATTGAACCGTTCCGCCCTCTCGTCGATCTAATTGTTATGAGCTACGGCGTTGCAGAGCCTTTGGGCCAGCGCGACAAAGCGTTGCTCGCCCGCGTGTTTGAGCACGTCATGACTATCGACGGAAAACGTTGCGGCTGTCAGCAGTGCATAGAGACAACGCTCTCTTCACTCAGAACTGCCGTTCTCGAAAAGGATCCTAAGAGGCTGTTGTTGCCCGAGCTAAAAGGGCTCGAGATGGTAACTGTTGAATAGGGAGGAGCCATGAGAGTTATGAGGTTATTGGTTCTGTTCGATCTTCCAACGGGAAGCAAAGCCGAGCGTCGGCAGTATAGCGACTTTCGAAAGTTTCTGATTAGCGACGGATACCATATGGAGCAGTTTTCGGTGTATTCGCGCCTGTTGGTGACTCGCGAATCCGCAGCGGCGCATATCGCTCGCCTTAAGCTGAATCTTCCAAGCGCTGGAGAGGTCACCGTTATCGAAATGACCGAAAAGCAATACGAAGACCGAATGGTCCTTCTGAGCGAGCACAAGGAGCAGCCCGTTGGGCAGGGCGCGCAGTTAACGCTTGTGTTTTGACGTGACCGTGCAGATCGGTGCAACCGTCTCACATTGGATCGGGCGGCGTCTACCTTTCCGAAACCCCGACAACACGTTTTTGCTTATCGGCATGGGTGCCGGCTTTGCCGGGCTCTTTATTGTCTGAGTCGTGGCTTATCTGTTCAACATGGACAAATCTATCAACGCCATGCAGGAGCGAGCGTAGATAGATATCCAAAGCAAGTGGTCTCAACCGGAAACAGCGTCCCACTCTGAGGCTGTATTCCGGGACACGGTTTCCGCTTGGGACGCCATTCGGAAAGCGCGTCCCGTTCTTTCACGGCGTCTTGGCTATGCAAAGTGCTCTGGCGTTACTCCTCGTACGCACCCTCGAGCCGCAGCAGCCACTCCTTGCGGTCAAGGCCGCCGGCATATCCGTTGAGCGATCCGTCGGCCGCCACCACGCGATGGCACGGCACGATAATCGAAATGGGATTACGTGCGACCGCAGCCCCCACCGCACGAGGAGACACAACGGGTGCCTCGTTTCCCGGTACACGATGTCGAGCGGCAACACGCTGGGCGATCTCGCCATACGTAGTGACCTCGCCACGCGGAATAGAAAGCAGCTCAAACCAAACCTCGCGCTGAAACGCCGTACCAATCATATGCAACGGCGGCGTAAACCGAGGTTCCTGCCCTGCAAAATAAGCATTCAGCCAAGCCCAGGAACGCTCAAGCACCGAAGAGGCCGCACCATTTACCGGACTCACCGGCGACATGCCACCAATACCGGAAACCGCATCGACACCTTCAACGTGCTCCGCATCTTCTTTGAGCAGCGTAGAGCCAAAGTGCTCCTGCCCCTCAAACCAAAGTCCCGTCAGACCGCGGCCATCAGCGGCAAGCAAGATTTCGCCCAAAGGCGAGGCAAACGTCGTCGTGACCACCAGCGGCTCCTTTCAAAACTCCGCAACATAATACCGCGAATTGTGCAGACAACCCCCGCAGATACGTCTGGGCGGGCTCGCAATTACTTAGGCGAGGCTGTTTTCCCCAATCAAGCGAAGAAGACGCGGGGCATCGACGCCAGAGCGGTACCTCTATCAGCTGAGCTCTAATACTTTCCCGAGAAGTGAACGAGTAAAAACGAAGCCTCGGAGCATCCACACCTTTAGTCCACAAAACCGCAGGATTCGCGCAGCAAAACCTCAGGAAATAGCGGTCAAAATATGCCAATGCTTCGGGGGTCCAAATAAGGTCGTTCACTTCTCGGGAAAGTATTAGACCCC
>OKSC01002943.1_pt1 | contig 13526 bp, 12 predicted proteins | sample 1601161 | NCBI WGS metagenome assembly OKSC01 (sample SAMEA3541552, study PRJEB24748) | human gut metagenome | biome: human gut; feature: human-associated habitat; material: faeces | place: China | collected 2012
CCGCAGCACCGAAACGCCGGACGACTACGGCTCTATGCGCGAGGTCATCACGCGGCGGTTCACGCATTATCTGGATGAGGACGGAAAGTTCTCCGCAAGGCCGGACGTTTTGTTCATCGACGGCGGCGCGGAGCACGCTTCGGCGGCCTGCACGGCGCTCGAAGCGCTGGGACTCAGCCTGCCGGTGTTCGGCATGGTGAAGGACGACCGCCACCGTACGCGCGCGCTCATAACGCCGGAGGGACACGAGATCGGCATACAGGCAAATCCCGCCGCGTTCGCGCTTGTAGGCCGCATTCAGGAGGAAACGCACCGCTTCGCCATCGAGTATCACCGCTCGCTGCGCGACAGCGTGCGCGGCTCCACACTCGATAAGATCCCCGGCGTCGGGGAAAAACGGAGAAACGATCTTTTGAAGACCTTCGGCTCGGTGCGCGCGATCCGCGCAGCGAGCGCGGAGGAGCTTGCCCGGGCCGTGCCGAAAAACACGGCGCAGGCCGTATACGACTATTTTCACAAAACCGAGGAGGAAACACCATGCGAGTGATCACCGGCACATGCCGCGGCCGCCGTCTGCTCGAGCCGGTGGGGCGGGATGTCCGCCCCACGGCCGATCAGGTGAAGGAGGCCATGTTCAATATCATCCAGTTTGATGTGGAGGGGCGCAAAGTCCTCGATCTGTTCGCCGGAACGGGGCAGCTCGGCATTGAAGCGCTCTCCCGCGGCGCGGCGGAGTGTCTTTTTGTGGACAGCGCCAGGGACTCTGTCCGCCTCGTGCAGGAAAATCTCCGCCGCTGCGGTCTCGCGGCGCGCGTGCTGCAGTGCGACGCGCTTGGCATTCTGAAATCCGGCGAGAAATTCGATCTCATTTTCCTCGATCCGCCCTACGGCTCCGGGCTGGAAGCGAAAGCGATCGAGACGGTGAAAGAGTTTGACATCCTCTCGCGCGGTGGTATAATGGTGGTCGAGACCCGGCCGGAAACGGCGCTGCCGGTCCTTCCGCCGGAATACGGTACGACGAAGACGTACCGTTACGGGAAAATCAAACTCACGGTCATAACCAGAGGAAACAACTGATGCAGACAGCCATTTGCCCCGGCAGCTTTGATCCGATCACGCTCGGCCATCTTGATGTGATCCGCCGCGCGTCCAAAATGTTCGAGCGCGTTGTGGTCTGCGTGGTGGCAAACCCCGGAAAACACTGCGCCATTACGCTCGAAGAGCGCTGCGAGCAGGTGCGGCGCGTCACGGCGTCCATTCCCAATGTCGAGGTCGATATGTGGGAAGGTCTGCTCGTGGACTACGCCGACCGATACGAAAACCCCGTCGTCGTGCGCGGACTGCGCGCGCTGTCCGACTTTGAATACGAATTTATGATGGCGCTCACGAACAAGAAGCTCAACTCCCGCGTGGAGACGGTGTTTCTGGCGTCGGACGAAAGATACATGTATCTCTCCTCGACCACCGTGCGCGAGATCGCAAGCTACGGCGGCGATATTTCCCGCTTTGTCCCCGCAGAGATCCTCGACGATCTGATGATAAAACTCAACGGGAGGAAATAAATATATGGAAAACCACGCGCTGGATATCATCGATATGCTCTATAATATGATCGCGGAGGCATGGGGCGTCCCTCTGGGCAACGACAAGTGCATCGTTGAGCGCGACAAGGCTCTCAATCTTCTCGACGATCTTAAGGCGACGCTCCCGATGGAGCTGAGCGAGGCGCGCCGTCTCGTCAACGCACGCGACGAATTCGTCGCTAACGCCAAGCAGGAGGCGGACAATATCCGCCGCGGTGCCGAGGATAAGGCCACGCAGATGATCGACGAGCAGAGCGTCTATCAGGAAGCCAAGCGCCGCTCCGACGAGATCGTCCAAACGGCGGAAACAAAGTCCCGCGAGCTGCTGCGCGCGGCGAACAGCTATCTGGACGACGCCCTCCGCCAGACGGAGGAAGCCGTCGCCGCGTCGCTCGAAAAAGTCCGCGTGGCGCGCGCGCAGTTCCGCGCCGCCGCAGCGCCCGAGCAGCCGGAAGGCACCGCGGATGTCACGCTGCAGGATGTAGAGGACAGCGAGTTCATCAACGGCTGAGTCCTCCGCCTGAACGGACGAAATTCTCCTGAAAAGCGAATTTTGCCTGCCCAATCGTAACCATTTGTCAATAAGAAGAACAGTGCCGCCGGAGCGCACCATATACTGCGCTCCGGCGGCCCTTTTTACGATTTTTATACAACATATGGGCCGTTCGCCACGGAAGATGCACTGTTCCAACGGAATTTTGCTCTTGCATTTTTGCCCCCTGCCTTTTATAATAAAACAGCATAGTGGGGCAAAGTGGGGCAAAGTGTCACGGTTGTCCACGTGCGAACAGAGAAGGGAGGCGTCGCGTATGACCGGCGAATATATGCACACGCTCGATGCCAAGGGGCGTCTTGCGGTGCCCTCGCGCCTGCGGGACGAGCTCGGCGGCGTTTTCTATGTGACGCTTTCGATGGATCGCTGCCTTTCGGCGTACAGCGCCGAGAGCTGGCAGTGCTTTTCCGATAAGGTGGACGCGATGCCGTTCGTAAAGCAGCGCAGGATGCGCCCGCTCTTCGCCTTTGCCGCGCGCTGTGAGGCGGACGCGCAGGGCCGCATTCTCCTGCCGCAGAATCTGCGGGACTATGCCGGCCTCACGAAGGACGTGACCATCGTCGGCTGCAACAACCATGCGGAGCTCTGGGACAGCGCGCGCTGGAACGAGATCCACGATGCGGAAATGACGCCGGAGAACATTGCCGCCGTCATGGAAGAGCTGGAGTTTTGATATGCCGGAACACAAAAGCGTGCTTCTGCACGAATGCATTGAAAATCTGAATATAAAGCCGGACGGGATCTATGTGGACGGGACGCTCGGTCTCGGCGGTCACTCCATGGAGATCGCCAAGCGGCTCACGACCGGACGGCTCATCGCCATCGATCAGGACGAGACCGCCATCGAGCGGTCAAAGGCACGTCTCGCGCCGTGGGCGGAGCGCATCACGTTCGTCCACGGAAATTTCCGCTCGCTCGGAAAGATCCTCGACGATCTCGGCATAGACCGGGTGAACGGAATGCTCTTCGATCTCGGCGTATCCTCGCCGCAGCTCGACGAAGCCGAACGCGGCTTTTCCTATATGGCGGACGCGCCGCTCGACATGCGCATGGATCAGAGCGCACCGGTGACGGCGTGGACGGTCGTGAACACATGGCCGGAGCGGGAGCTCGTGCGCATCCTGCGCGACTACGGCGAGGAGCGCTACGCCAACCGCATTGCGGGAAACATTGTCCGCGCGCGGGAGAAAAAGCCCGTGGAAACGACGCTGGAACTTGTCGATATCATCAAAAGCGCCATGCCCGGCGCGGCGCTGCGCGAAAAGCAGCACCCCGCCAAGCGCAGCTTTCAGGCGATCCGCATCGCCGTGAACGACGAGCTGGAGGCGGAGCGGGAAATGCTCCTTACCGCCATGGATCGGCTGGCGCCCGGCGGAAGACTCTGCGTGATCAGCTTCCACTCGCTGGAGGATCGGATCGTCAAGACCGCCATCCGCGAGCGCGAGGACGGCTGCACCTGCCCGCGCGATTTCCCGGTGTGCGTGTGCGGCTTTGTGCAGACGATGAAGACCGTAACGAAGCCCATCACAGCTTCGGAAGAGGAACTGAACGACAACCCGCGCGCGCGCAGCGCAAGACTGCGTGTCGCCGAGAGAATGTAAAAGGGGAGATATCCGTGAACGCAAAAACGACCGAACAGAAAACCGCGGTATTCACCCCCTGCGCAGAGAGCGCGGAAGCAACGCGCGCTTTCCCCGTTCTGGATGAGGATACCAGAGAGCTGCCCCTGATCGCCGACCGGTTTGCCGGGCGGTACTGGGACGGACGCATGGAGAAAGAAACGGACGAGACAGGCGAGAAACCGGCGCGGAAAAAGACGTGGCGCAGCGCGCTTGCCTTTGCCGCCGCCGCGGTCGCGGCCATGCTGCTTCTTGTCGGCTCGCTGACCGGACAGGCGGAGCTCACGGCAATGAATGACGAGCTCGTCGCCGTTTCGGAGCGTATCTCGGAGCTCAAAGCGGAGGAGCGCACGCTCCTTGTGGAGACCGAAAAAGCCGAGAGTCTCGCCGCCGTGGAGAGCTACGCCGTGGGAACGCTCGGCATGGAGCTGCCCCGGCTCGATCAGCGCAATACCGGCGCATCCGAGCTTTCCGACCGGGCCACGGTGCTCCACGCGCGCCGCGGACAGGCCCTGCGGTATTTCTGGGAGAACCTTCTCGACACGGTTATGGCATGTTTTTGATCCCGGCGCGGTATAATGCATCAGAATGATGCATTTGCCGATCCGGAGGAAACGCCATGCCGCCCAACAGCCGACCCAACCGAACCATGCTCCGCCGCGCGCTGTTTCTTCTTGCCGCGTGCGGCATTGCGGCGTTTGCCGTATTGATGCTCCAGCTTTTCCGGCTGCAGATCCTGCGCCACGACGAGCTGGAGAGCGCCGCCTTGCAGCAGCAGCTCCGCCGCACGGCGATCCCCGCCTCGCGCGGGACGATCTATGACCGCGAGGGACGCGTGCTTGCAATGAGCGCGACAACGTATACCGTGTACGTGAGCCCCGCGGAGATATCCATAAACGGCGAGGACGCCGAGCGCATTGCGTCCGGTCTTTCCGAGATCCTCGGCGTAGACCGCGAAAAGATCCTCACGATGACCGCTGACCGGCGCAGCTGGTACAAAACCGTCAAGCGCCAGATCGAGGAAGCCGAGGCGGACGCGGTGCGCGCCTTTAAAAACGAGTACGACCTGCAGGGCGTGAAGCTCGAGCCGGATACCAAGCGCTATTACCCGTATGCTTCGCTCGCTTCGCATGTCATCGGCTTCGTCGGCGCGGACAATACCGGCCTTTCGGGACTGGAGTTTACGCAGAACGAGCTCCTGACCGGAACCGCCGGAAGCATCCTCCGGCTGAAGAACAGCGCCGGAACGGATATGATCCTCACAAGCTATGAGGATTACGTCGATGCGCAGGACGGACTCAATCTCCACTTGACAATCGATACCACCGTCCAGTACTATCTGGAGAAGCAGCTTTCCCAGGCGGTGCAGGACTTTGATATACAAAACGGCGCCGCCGGCATCATCATGGACCCGAATACGGGCGCAATTTTGGCGATGGCGTCACTCGGAAACTTTGATCTCAACAACTACCAGCGCGTCTCCGCCGACATCCAATCGGAGATCGATTCGACCGCCGATCCGGACACCGCGGCGCAGATGTTGAAAGACGCGCAGCTTGCCCAGTGGCGCAACAAGGCCATTTCCGATACCTACGAGCCGGGCTCCACATTTAAGATCATCACGCTTGCCATCGCGCTCGAAGAGGGCGCTGCTACGCCGTCCGACAGCTTTTACTGCGGCGGTAGCATGACGGTGCAGGGACGCGGCAAGCCGCTCAAGTGCTGGAAAACGATCGGTCACGGTCCCCAGACGCTTACGCAGGCGGCGCAGCATTCGTGCAACGTAGCATTTGCCACGCTGGGGCTCCGTATCGGCGAGGAGACGTTCTACCGCTACTGCGAGAGCTTCGGCTTTTTCCGCGCGAGCGAAAATCCGGACGCTTCTCTCACGGGGAAGACCGGCATTTCGCTTCCGGGCGAGAGCGGCAGCATCTGGTGGCCGCGCAGCGTTTTCTGCAACAGCGAAAACTTCTCCCAGCTCGCCGCGGCGTCGTTCGGCCAGACGTTCAACATCACGCCGCTCCAGCTCATCACCGCTGTGAGCGCCTGCTGCAACGGCGGGTATCTTATGAAGCCGTACATCGTCGATTCCGTCACGGACGGCACCGGCGCGCTTATATCGAAAACCGAGCCGGAGGTGCTCCGGCAGGTCATTTCCGAGAAGACGAGCGCGCAGGTGAACGCTGTTCTGGAGCAGGTCGTGTGCGATACGAAGCAGGGCACCGGCAAAAACGCCTATGTTGCCGGGTATCACATCGCCGGCAAGACCGGCACCTCCGAAAAGGTGGCGCAGGACGCCGCCGGTGGAAAGAAGGAATACATCGTCTCCTTCATCGGCTACGCGCCCGCGGACGATCCGCAGGTCGTGTGCCTCGTTTTGATGGATACCCCCTCGAACGAGAGCGGTATCTATATCTCCGGCGGGCAGATGGCCGCGCCCGTCGTCGGGCGCATCCTCGGCGAAGTGCTGCCGTATCTCGGCGTACAGCCGCAATACAGCGAAGCGGAGGAAAAATACATCGACCGCGCCGTGCCGCCGCTCACCGGCAAAACGCCGGAGGAAGCAGTAAAGCTGCTCCGCGAGGCCGGGCTCGCCGCCCGGATCGAAGGGACCGGCGACATTGTCACCGGCCAGCTGCCGGGGAAGGGAACGGTCGTTGCGAGCGGCACAACGGTGCTCATCTATACCGGTGAAATACCGGAGGCAGAAGAGGGGACTGTGCCGGAGCTTACGGGGCTCACCTATACCGAGGCGCGGGAAGCGCTCTTTTCACGAGGGCTGTTCCTCCGCTCGGACAGCACGATCCTCGCCGACAGCGATACGGTGCGCGTTGTGTTCCAGAGCACCGGCGCGGGGGAAAGCGTCCCCACGGGCAGCGTAATTGAGGTCAGCATCGTCAACGACGATAACGATACATACGGCCGGTATTGAAAAGCCGGCCGGGACAATGAGGAAGTACCATGAAACTATCGGAAATTCTCAAGGGAATAAACGTTCTCTCCGCAGCCGCCTCCGGCGATACGGAGATCACGGGCGTCTGCTACGATTCCCGCCGCGTGAAGAACGGCGACCTTTTCGTCGCTGTGCGCGGGTATGAGTCGGACGGACATAAATTTATCCCCATGGCGGTGGAAAAGGGCTGCGCCGCCGTGCTGTGCGAGGAAGCGCCCGCCGGAAACGTGCCGTACGTCCAAACGGACGACAGCCGTCTCGGTCTCGCGCTCGCCGCGCGGAACTTCTACGGCGACCCCAGCCGCGAAATGAAGGTCATCGGCATCACCGGCACGAACGGCAAAACGACGACCACCATCCTCATAAAGCAGATCCTGGAAAAGACCCTCGGCGCGAAGGTCGGGCTCATCGGCAGCATCTCAAACATGGTCGGCGACGAGGAATTCCACGCTGAGCACACCACACCGGAATCCTGCGACCTGCAGGCACTCTTCCGTCAGATGGCAGATGCCGGGTGCACCCACTGCGTGATGGAGGTTTCCTCTCACTCGCTGGTGCTGCGCCGTGTGGCGGGCGTGCATTTTGCCGTCGGCCTCTTCACGAATCTGACGCAGGATCATCTCGACTTCCACAACACGATGGAGGAATATGCGAAGGCTAAGGCAATGCTCTTCCCCATGTGCGAAAAAACGGCGGCGAACGCGGACGATCCGTGGACCGAAACGGTTATGAAGGACGCGCCGCAGCCGGTGTATACCTTCTCGGCGAAGAGCGACAGCGCTTCGCTCACGGCGCGCGATATCCGTCTCGCGCCGAGCGGCGTGCGCTTCTGCGCGCTGGAAGAGGGCGAGCTCGTCCGTGTAAAGACGAACCTGCCGGGACAGTTTTCCGTGTATAACGCGCTCGCGGCGATCTCGTGCGCGCGGCTGCTCGGCGTATCCCTCGCGGACGCCGCCGCGGCGCTCGAAACGGCCCACGGCGCAAAGGGACGCGTGGAGCCGGTGCCGACGGATGGCGACTACAGCATTTTCATCGACTATGCCGTCACGCCGGATGCTATTGAAAACGTTCTCACGACGCTGCGCGGCATTGCGCCAAAGCGTCTCGTGATGCTCTTCGGCGCCGGCGGCGACCGCGACCGGAAAAAACGCCCGATCATGGGAAAGCTCTCTGCGGACATTGCCGATTTCGTCATCGTTACGAGCGACAACCCGCGCACGGAGGATCCCATGAGCATCATCGAGGAGATCCTGCCCGGCGTACGCGCGGGCAAAGCGCCCTACAAGGTCATCTGCGACCGCCCGGAGGCCATCCGCTGGGCAATCGACCATCATGAGCCGGGCGACGTCATCCTGCTCTGCGGCAAGGGCCACGAGGATTATCAGATCATCGGCCACGAGAAGATCCACATGGACGAGCGCGAGATCGTCGCGGACTATCTTGCCGAACGCGCGAAGCGCACCTGACAAAGCAAAAGAGGAAAGGCACGGGAAAAAGAATGACTTGGAAGCTGATTTTGGCGCTTGTCGTCGGATTTTGTATATCGAGCGCCGTAGGCGCGGTTTTGGTGCCGTATCTGCGGAAAATCAAAGCCGGGCAGGCGATCCGGGAAGACGGCCCCACGTGGCACATGAGCAAGACCGGCACGCCCACGATGGGCGGGCTGATGTTCATCATCGCCGTTACGGTCGTTTGTCTCACGGTCGGCTTCTCCTGCATGGCGAACGGCGAGTGGGGACACATTTTCATTCTCGTGTTCGGTCTCGTGTTCGGCGCGATCGGCTTTCTGGACGACTATGAAAAGCTGCGCCACAAGCAGAATCTCGGCCTGAGCGCAAAGATGAAGTTTCTTCTGCAGCTCCTTGCCGCCACGTGCTTTTTGCTGCTGCTCCGCTTCACCGGCTATCTGAGCCCCAATCTTTATATTCCGTTCTGGAACACCTATGTTCCGGTCTCCGAGCCGCTGTACTTCATTTTTGCGGCGTTTGTCATCGTCGGCACGGTGAACGCCGTGAACATCACCGACGGCGTGGACGGCCTCGCGGCGGGCACCTGCGTGCCCGTGTTCCTCTGCTTCACGGCCATCGTGTTCTGCTGGGGCAAAGAGTATATGCCGCAGGGCATTTTTGCCAGCGGCATGGTCGGCGCGCTGCTCGGCTTCCTGATCTACAATTTCAACCCCGCGCGCGTATTTATGGGCGACACCGGCTCGCTCTTCCTCGGCGGGTGCATCTCGGGTCTGGCGTTCGCGCTGGATGTGCCGCTGCTGCTCATCCCGCTTTGCATCATGCCGATCATTGAAACGCTTTCGGACATCATCCAGGTGGCGTATTTCAAGCTCTCCCACGGCAAGCGCGTATTCAAAATGGCCCCCTTCCACCACCATCTGGAGATGGGCGGCTGGACGGGCCGGAAATGGAAAGAAAAAGAGATCTTCGTCCTGTTTGCGGGCATCACGCTCGTCATGGCGGTCGTATCGCTTCTCGGCGTAACGGGACGCTATTCCTTCTGAGCTTTTGAGAGGGTAATACCGGAGGCTCTCATGGATCATACTTCGACCGGCGCCGCGCCGGTCAAAACGGGTAAGGCAGACCGCAGGGCGGATCTGCCTTTCCTTGTTATCACGCTCACGCTGCTCGGCGTCGGCGTGGTGATGGTGCTCTCGGCGAGCTTTGCGAGCGCGTATTACGATCTGCAGGGCGAGACCGGACACAACCCGGTGTATTTTTTCTCCCGGCAGGCCATCTTCGCCGCGGCGGGCGTGTGCGTAATGCTCATCGCCTCGCGCATTCCGATGCGCGTTTATCGCGCCTGCGCGCTGCCGCTGCTGCTCGTTTCCATCGCAAGCCTTGCGGCAGTGCTGGTCATCGGCACGGTCGTAAACGGCGCAAGACGATGGATTAGCCTTGGCTTCACGACGTTCCAGCCGTCAGAAATTACAAAAATCGCAATTATTCTTTACTTTTCGGCGCTGATATGCAAATATAAAGACCGGATGCGCACCTTCCGGTACGGCATCGCGCCGTTCGCGGCGATACTGGCGGTCGTTTCGGCGCTGCTCGTGCTTGAGCCGCACTTTTCCGCAACGATCATCATCCTTGCCATCGGAGCTTCCATGCTCTTTCTCGGCGGGGTACGGCTGCACTGGTTCATCGGCGCGGCCGGTGTGCTGCTCGTCGGCGCGGTCGCGGCGGTGCTGTTCGTGCCGTATGTCGCGGCGCGCGTGGCGTCCTTCCGCGACCCCTTCTCCGATCTCACCGGCGACGGCTGGCAGATCGTCCAGTCGCTCTATGCGATCGGCTCGGGCGGGCTGTCCGGTCTCGGTCTCGGCATGAGCCGCCAGAAATACCTCTATCTTCCCGAGGAACACAACGACTTTATTTTCTCCGTCGTGTGCGAGGAGCTGGGGTTCATCGGCGCCTCGGCGATCCTTCTCCTTTTCGCCATGCTCATCGTGCGCGGGTACTGGATCTCCCTGCAGAGCACCGACCGCTTCAGCTTTCTTACCGGCTGCGGCATCACAACGATGCTTGCGCTGCAAATTGTGCTGAATGTTGCGGTATGTACGAATCTCGTCCCCTGCACGGGCATCTCGCTGCCGTTTTTCAGCTACGGCGGTACGGCGCTGCTCATCCAGATGGGGGAAGCGGGGATACTGCTGAGCATATCGCGGGAGAACCCCTGCGCGGCCTACGCGCCGCGGGAACTCTTTAAAACCGTAAAAAATCAAAAAATCGAGGAATGACCTATGCGTTTTCTGTTTGCCTGCGGCGGCACCGCGGGCCATGTAAATCCCGCCGTCGGCGTGGCTGGGCGGATCCGCGAGCTTCTGCCGGACAGCAAAATTTTGTTCATCGGCGCTCTCGGCAAAATGGAAATGGAGCTTGTCCCCCGCGAGGGGTACGAGATCCGCGGCGTGCCGGTGAGCAACCTGAGCCGGTCGCTCTCGGTGGAGGGCATCAGGCACAATATAAAATTTGTCTCCGATCTCATCAAGTCCGGCCCGGCGTGCCGGAAGATCATCGAGGAATTTAAGCCGGATGTCGTTGTCGGCACCGGCGGGTACGTCTGCTACCCGGTGCTGCATGAGGCGGCAAAGCTTGGCATCCCAACCGTCGTGCACGAGAGCAACGCCGAACCCGGCCTTACGACACGCCAGCTGGAAAAGTGCGTGGATAAGATCATGGTCGGCTTTGCCGAGGCGCGGGAAAACTATAAACACCCCGAAAAGGTCGTCGTGACCGGCACACCCGTGCGTCTCGGCTTCATGCGCTCGGATAAGAGCGCCGCGCGCCGCGCGCTCGGTATCGCGGAGGACGAACCGCTCGTCGTTTCCGTTTGGGGCAGTCTCGGCGCAACGGAAATGAACAAGACCGTCGCGCGCATGATCGCTCTCGCCATGGACGGCGCGGAGCGTCCCTTCCGGCTCGTCCACTCGGCGGGCAAGCGCGGCATAAAGAGCATGACGGAGTATATGAGCGAAGAGCTCGGCCTCTCCGACTGGAAGGAAGCCGGGTTTGACGTGGTGGACTATATTTATGATATGCCTCTTCTCATGGTAGCGGCGGACATCGTTCTCTGTCGGAGCGGCGCGTCCACGCTTGCGGAGCTCACCGCCATCGGCAAACCGGCGATCCTCGTTCCCAGTCCGAACGTGGTGAATAACCATCAGGAGAAAAATGCCCGCGTGCTCGAGCGCGGCGGCGGCGCCGTCGTGCTGCTCGAGAGCGACGCCGGAGCCGACGTGATGCTCTCTACGATCAACGGGCTTTTGAGCGATAAGGAAAAGCTCGCCGAAATGGAAGAGCATATGCGCGATCTTGCCGTGGAGAACGCTACCGACGAGATCACGTCCATCGTCCTCTCTCTCGCCTCCGGGGAGTAATTTGGCAAACGGCGCTTTCTCTGCATAGTATGGCTTGAAAATGCTGTGCGGGGGAAGAACTATGAGTATATGGCATATAACCGGCGGATCGCCGCTTCGCGGACAGATCCGCGTACAGGGCTCAAAGAACGCGGTTTTGCCGGTGATCGCGGCGTCGCTTCTCTGCGGCGCGGATACGGAGCTGCTCAACTGCCCGAATCTGAGCGATGTTGACGCGGCGATGGACATTCTCCGCTATCTCGGCTGCACCGCGGCGCGCTGCGGCGACGCTCTCTGCATCGATACGACCGCGCCCGCGCGGTGCGATATTCCGCGCGAGCTGATGCACCGGATGCGCTCCTCCGTGATATTTCTCGGCCCGCTGCTCGCCCGCTTCGGCGAGGCGGAGGTATCGCTCCCCGGCGGCTGCGAGCTCGGCCCGCGGCCGATCGATCTCCATCTGCACGCCCTGAGGCTTCTGGGCGCGGAGATCGAGGAGGGAGAGGACAGCATCGTGTGCCGGGCTTCGCACCTTCGCGGCGCGGAGATATCGCTTGCGCTGCCGAGCGTCGGCGCAACGGAAAACGCCATGATCGCCGCCTGCGCGGCGGAGGGGGCGACCGTCATCTATAACGCCGCCCGCGAGCCGGAGATCGAAACGCTGCAAAGCTATCTTTGCGCGCTCGGCGCGGACGTATCCGGCGCAGGCTCGCCTGTCATCCGGATCACCGGCTTTTCCCCGCGTTCTCACGCGGGGCTTCGCATCCCGCCCGACCGGATCGCCGCGGCAACATATCTCTGCTGCACGGCGTGCGCCGGCGGGGAGATTGAGCTTACCGCAGCCGCGCCCGGACAGATCGTCCCGGTGCTCGACGCGCTTCGCACGATGGGCTGCGCCGTGAGCACGCACGGAGATCGCATACATATGACCGCCCACGGCCGCCCGGCCTCGCCCGGCGCGATCGTCACAAGGCCCTATCCCGGTTTTCCGACGGACGCAGCGCCGCTGCTGATGGCGGCGTCGCTCCGGTGCACAAGACCGGCGATGTTTATTGAGAACATTTTCTCCGGCCGCTACCGCCACGCCGAGGAGATGCGCGCTCTCGGCGCGCAGATCGTCCTGCGCGGGCCGATGGCGCTCGTGACCGGCGTGGAAACGCTGCATGGCGCTTCCATGAAAAGCCCCGACCTTCGCGGCGGAGCGGCGCTCGTGGCCGCGGCGCTCGGAGCGGAAGGGGAAAGTACCGTGACCGACGCCGGTCACATCCTGCGCGGCTACGAATCGCTGGACGAGACGCTGCGCTCGCTCGGAGCATCGGTCTGGCGCGAGAAAGCATAGAGCAACACCACATAAAAGGAGCAGAACATGGCATCGGAAATGGAATTCAGTCAGCACAATAAAGTAAAGCGCCGCAGCCCGTGGCATGGGCCGATGGTCCTCGTTTTGCTTTTCTTTGTCGTTATTCTGGTTATGAGCTTGGCGTTCCGCGTCTCGAAGATCGAGGTCATCAACGCCTCGGAGTATACCGACGAGGAGATCATCAGCGCGCAGCAGCTCCTCGGAAGGAGGGAGGGTGTATGCGTCGAGCCCGCGTCCGCGGCCTCGGTTGCTGGGCTCAGGAAGCTCCGCCAGGAGGGTATCGTGGACAGGGACGAGAGGGTCGTGTGCATCTGCACCGGCAACGGTCTGAAGGACCCCGATACCATCATCAACAACTGCGCCCCGCCCATAAAGTGCGGCAACTCCGTCGAGGACGTCGAGAGGATCCTCTCGGAGTGATCAGAAATCGAAGAGGCTGGCCTGCCTCGGGCCGGCCTCCTTCACCTTTTCCTCGTTTTCCGGAATGGTTCCCTGTACGGGTACGGGCTCCGGCATCTCGCCGTACGCGGCCGCCATCTCGTCCAGCATCGCCTCCTCCTCGGAGGGGGAGAGTCTGGGTTCGGGCCCCTGCGA
>OKSC01002945.1_pt1 | contig 13521 bp, 18 predicted proteins | sample 1601161 | NCBI WGS metagenome assembly OKSC01 (sample SAMEA3541552, study PRJEB24748) | human gut metagenome | biome: human gut; feature: human-associated habitat; material: faeces | place: China | collected 2012
CAAAAGAAATTTTATAAAATTATATCAGACCCTTGCGTGTGTTTCCAACTGCAATATTTGAGCGCTTTTATATTTTAACACCGGAGCGCAAAATCTGCGCTGCTGTAAACAAAGAGATGTGAAACCATTTTTCTTATCAATTTTAGTCCTTTTTAGCGGTTTTTGCTCGATTTCATTTTGTTTCTAAACCTCTTTGACCATATGTTTTCCATGTATCCCGGTGCCGTCTGTGGCTGTTTATGTGGTCAAAACAGAGTCTCGCTGGAATTTCTCCAACGAGGCTCAAATGCTATCCGTAGCCTGATGTCACTTTTGACGCAAGCGAAGTTGAAAGCTTTCTGCGCTATGCCATGGCACGGCTTGCTATGCCATAATCAAAGATAAGGCTGCGGCTGTTTGTCAGATTCGGGATAGAACTGTATTGAAATCACTTTTTCTCATCCAGCAGCATGACCCCATCCGCAGGATTCCGGTCAATGGCTCCCACAACGCGGTGAGGTAGGTAGGGTTCCTCCAGATAGGCGATATCCTCCGCCGTCAGTTTTACTGCCAATGCGCCCACAGCATCATCCAGATACCGTGCCTTAGTTGCGCCGATGATAGGAGAAGCGACGCCCTTTGCCCAATGCCATGCCAGCACGATCTGCTGCATCTTCACGCCGTACCGCTCCGCCAGTTCCTGTACCCGCAGGACGATCTGCATATCCTGCTCCTCAGTGCGGTCATACTTACCCATAGCCACCCGGTCGGTTTGGCTGCGCAGGGTATCTGTGTTCCACTGGGGGCGGGTCAGATGTCCCGCCGCCAACGGGCTGTAGGGCATGAGGGAGACGCCCATCTGCTTACAAATGGGAATCAATTCCCGCTCGTCCTCCCGGTAGAGCAGGTTGTAGTGGTTCTCCATGGCCTGAAACTGCGCCCAGCCGTGGTCACGGGCGGCAAGCTGCATATTGTAAAACTGGTAGCCGTACATGGTGGAGGCACCCAACGCACGCACCTTACCGGCTTTGACCAGATCGTTCAGGGCCTCCATGGTTTCTTCGATGGGCGTGTCATAGTCAAAGCGGTGGATGATATACAGGTCGAGATAGTCCGTTCCCAGCCGCTTCAAAGTCCCGTCGATCTCCCGGTGAATTGCCCCGGCGGACAGCCTGCCGGGATTGAAATAGACCTTGGAGGCAATGACCACCTTGTCGCGGGCGATGTTCTTTTTCAATGCCCGTCCCAGATATTCCTCGCTGGTTCCGGCAGAGTAGCCGTTGGCAGTATCAAAAAAGTTGATGCCCAGAGAAAGTGCGTGTTTGACCACTTTCTCTGTTTCTGTTTCATCCAGCGTCCAGTCATGCATGGTCCCTGCCTTGCCGAAGCTCATGCAGCCGACACACAGCTTGGAGATTTGAATATCCGTATTTCCTAAAGTTGTATATTCCATTGCAAAAACTCCTTCAGAGCTTTTCCTGCTCTTACCATTTCATTGCAGCTTCTACCATGGCCGGATTGTCAGGATTTCCGATCATAGGTGTAGCCGTGTCCATGTTAGCAAGGCGCTCCATTTCGCCTGCCGTGAGCGCAAAATCAAACAGTTCAAAGTTCTCTTTGATGCGTTCGGTATGGACTGATTTGGGAATGACGATCACACCGCTCTGCATGAGATACCGCAGTGCGATCTGAGCCGCGGTTTTACCATGTGTTTTTGCAATCTCCACCAAATCGGGATTTTCGAACATTTCATTCTTTCTCCCCTGACCCAGCGGAGCGTAAGCCATATGCTGAACATGATATTTTTCCAACCATTTATGTTCGACACGGCGCTGGCAGAGCAGATGGGTTTCAATCTGGTTGACAGCGGGTACCACCTCATTGAATTCAATCAGGTCGATTAGACGGCCCGGATCAAAGTTGGAAACGCCGATCGCCCGGATTTATCCTTCGTGGTACATCTTTTCCAGTTCACGCCATGCCGCATAGTAATTGCCAAAGGGCCAGTGCAGCAAAACAAGGTCGAGATAGCTGGTTTTCAGTTTGTTCAGGGATGCTTCCACGGTTTCACGGGTATTTTCATAAGAACGGAAGTTCACTTTCGTCACGAGAAACAATTCCTCGCGGGGAATACCGCTTTTCACGATTGCGCTTCCAACGGCCTCCTCATTCCGGTATGCCTCCGCCGTATCAATCATGCGGTAGCCGCTTCGGATGGCAGCCAGAACGCTTTCCTCACATTCGGAGCCGCCCATCAGAAATGTTCCGAAGCCGAGCATAGGCATTTGAATGTTATTGTTCAGAGTGATCCTGTTCATAATCGTTCCTCCATTTATATTTCAGCACTTGTCTAAAACGCTTACAGCGTTCAGACTGCGGGGATAACCGATGTAGGGCAGGCACTGGGATACCACCCGGACAAGGAAATCCTTGTCGTTGCCCAGGTTCATATTCCCTTTGGCGTGGACGATGAGCTGCGGTTCACAGCCGCCTTGAGCCATGAGGAAACAGAAAGTGATCATCTCCCGCTGCGGGAGGTCAAGACCGGTGCGGGTGTAAAAATCTCCGAAGCAGTTAGCGGCCAGCCAGCGGTTGATGTGGCCCTTCTTCCACGCCTCTTTCATGTGTTCTCCGAAGATCGCGGTCTGGGCCTCCACACCATTTTCCAGTCGGTCATTCATAGTCGTGGTAGCCTGACCGGGCAGAGGCAGCGCAATCTCCATCTGCGCAAAAATCTCATTGGTCGCGTTCAAAAAGGGAAGCATCCGTCCGTAGCCGAGGTAATCCGCAGCCTGATAAACGGTCTCCTTGAGCATCACCGGCGTAACACCGTTTTTCAGCGCGGCGGGCAGCATTTCCTGGAAGGCATCCACGCCGCCGCATCCGATCAAAGCGGCGAGAATTGCCAGATAGCGCGTAGGCGTATCGAGCTGCTGGTTTTCTTCCTTCATCACCTCATCAAAGGCGAAGTTCCGGAAGCGCTCCATAAATTCCGGGTCAGTCTTTTGCAGTTCCATGGGGCACCCTCCTTAAAGCGTGTTTGCCCAGTCCGCAAGTGTTTTGTCGGATACGCCGTTCACCATTTTACCGGCTTTCCAATTCGCATTCGGGCAGAGTTTTCGCAATTCATCCACCGTTCTTCCCATGCCGCTGCCGCCGGAGGTGGCAAAGGGCACCAGAGTCTTTCTGGTAAAGTCATAGCTCTCCACAAAGGTGTTGATAATACGGGGCGCAACATACCACCAGATGGGGAAGCCAAGGAACACCGTGTCGTAGTCCGCCAGATTGGGAATCTTCTCGGCAATCTCCGGGCGAGAGGTGGGGTCACTCATTTCCACGCTGCTGCGGCTCTTTTTGTCCATCCAGTTCAGGTCGGCGCTGCTGTACGGGACTTTGGGCTTGATCTCGAACAGGTCAGCGCCCGTGGCCTTTGCCAAACGCTCAGCGGCCTTTTTTGTCGTGCCGCTGGCGGAAAAGTAGGCTACCAGTTTCTTGCTCATTTCATCTTTCCTCCAATTCAGAGTATTCTTTCTCTGTCACCGGCTCGCACCACTCGTTGGAGGTATCCTCGCCGGGAACCTCGACGGCAATATGGGAAAACCAGCTATCTTTCTTCGCTCCATGCCAGTGCTTAACTTCGGGCGGAATGGTAATGACCGTGCCGGCAGTCAGAGACACCGGCGCTTTGCCTTCCTCCTGATACCAGCCCTCACCGGCGGTGCAGATCAGCATCTGCCCGCCGCCTTTTTTTGCGTGGTGGATATGCCAGTTGTTCCGGCACCCCGGCTCAAAGGTGACATTTGCCAGGAAAAGGCCGCTTTCCGGATTTGTCATCGGGTTCAGATACGACTGCCCGATGAAATACTTGGCATAGGCCGTGTTCTCTGCCCCCAAGCCAAACACATTTTCACGGGCGAATTCTTTTTGATCCATTGTTTTCATGCTTCCTTCCCTCCCATGCTCATGCACTTGCCCAACACTTCGCCGGTTTTCAGATACTGATAAGTGGGCATCTCGAACAGCACCGGCTTGAGAACGCTGTAATCCAGTTTGCCACTGTCATCCAGCACGGTTTCCTCCGCATAGGTGGCTGTGATCTTGCAGATGAAGCTCTCAAAGCCTTCCGTTTTGTAGACATCCTCAACCGTGCAGGCCATGGAAACAGGGGCAGCGTCAATGATCGGTACGCCGCCATCTGCGATGTGATGGACAAACAGCTGGGATTTATCCTCTTTTGCCCCGCTGACGCACCCTGCATAATCAGCCTCTTTGAGCATGGCTTCATCCACAATATTGATGGACAGGATCTTCATCGCACGGATGCCCTGATTGGAATAATGGCTGTCGCTCATGCTCACCATCACCCGGTCATGGCCGATGATGCCCAGATGCCCCACCAGAGTCCAGTTGGGCTTCCCGTTTACCATGGTGCCGATCACCACCAGCGGGGTGGGATACAGGGCCAGTTTAGCGCCGATATTCTTCTTCATTTTGAAATCCTCCTGTTATTTTGATATTTCATCGCCTTATTCAGAAATTCCGTTATCCGCGATCCAGTTTTCAATGCTGCTGTCGTTGGCACCGCTTGCACGCAGGCCATCCCGCACATCGGCATCCGGCTCCGCAGTCCGGATATCCGTTACAGACTGGGTAATACCGCTGCTGCCGGATGTGCAGAAAGGAAGCACTGTCTTTCCGGAGAGATCATACGTGTCCAGGAAAGTATTGATGATCCGCGGCATCGTTCCCCACCAGATAGGATAGCCGATAAACACGGTATCGTAGGAGGAAACATCCATGGCTTCACTGCCAATGGCAGGACGGGCAGAGGCATTATTCATCTCCTGATTGGCACGGCATTCATTGTTGTTGTAATTCAAGTCTTCGTCGGTGTAGGGAACTGCCGGGACGATCTCGTACAGATCCGCTCCTGTCAGCCGAGTGATTTCTTCCGCAACGGCCTTTGTATTGCCGGTGGCGGAGAAATACACAACCAGCATTTTAGCAGCTTCTTCTGTCGGTTCTGCCGCAGGGTCAGAGCCTTCAGCAGGATCATCGGAGGAAACACCCGGATATTCCACAGGTTCGGAGGACGGCGTTTCGGCCTGGGATTGGGTTGCGGATGGTTCCGTATTGCTGTTCGTTCCGCTGTCCACGCCGCAGGCTGTCAGGGAGAGCAACAGACAGATAACCATAATCATAGAAATTCGTTTTTTCATGGGAATACCTCCGGTAAAAGCTTTTTCTTGCTGTTAATACTGTGTCGCAGGTAGTCCAGCCTTGCGAGCTGTGCTTCCTTGAAGTGGATCTCGTCCAACGCATGATCCCGTTTTTGCGTGAGCATTTGCATTCGCAGCTCCTTTGTGCGATCTCCCTCCTGAAGCAGACGCATATAGGTCTCGATCTCGCTTCCCGTAAATCCCACATCGTGCAGCGTCATAATCATGCTGAGGCGCTCCAGATCGCTGTCATCGTACTGCCAGGACCCCATCACTTTTTTGACTTCCTGGCAACGCCCCCAGCTTTCATATTCGTCCAGAAGCCAGATTGGGATGTTGTAGCGCTCACTCGCTTCCTGCTTCGTCATGATTTCTCCTTCACTTTCACACAAAAAATATAGGTGTCCTTTCGAACACCTATATCGTATCGCTAAGCTTAAGAAATGTCTAATGCTTATATTCTATTTCGAGAAATGCTTAAATCGTATTTCTAATATGTTGGATAAACAGCGCGTTCGCCGCTGAAAGCGTCTGATTCTTTTTCCACACCAGCACGGAGCCTGTTTCCATCCGGGGAGTAAGCGGAACAAAGCGAAGATTCTCAAAAACAGCTCCCAGATCAAAGCACAAAGCAACGCCCAGCCCCTGCTCCACCATGAACGCCTCATTCACGATCAGGTTGTATGTTGCCGCGATTTCCAACTGGTCAAAGGAATCACCAAACCAGTTGGCCAGTTCGTTTTTTACCAGCTCTCGGCGCACCATGAGCAGCGGAACGCCACGCAAATCCTCCGGCGTGACAAATTCTCTCTCCGCCAGCTGCGAATCGGCTCGCACCAATACGCCCCACTGTTCTTTTAGCGGCAGACGGATAAATTCGTACTTGGAAATATCCACAGGCTCCACCAGCAGCCCCATATCCAGCAGCCCTTTTTCAAGGCGTTCCTTGATGTCATCTGCAATGGCGCTGTAAATGCTGAACTGAACCAGAGGATACTTTTGGCGGAAAGAGACCATCTTCTCGGAGAGTGCCGCCATGCTCTTCGTCTCTCCGCAGCCGATGGCAATTTCACCGGTGGGCATTTCCTCCTTGTGCTGCAGTTCCATCTTCGTTTTTTCGGACAGAGAAACCAGCTCCTGCGCCCGCCGACGCAGCAGCATCCCGTCCTCGGTCAGAGTGACATTATGTTTTCCTCGGTGAAATAGCTGCACCCCCAATTCTTCCTCCAGCTGCATGAGCTGTCTGGAGAGGGTAGGCTGCGTCACATGCAGGAGCTTTGCTGCTTTGGTTATATTTTCTTCTCTTGCCACTATCAAGAAATACTTCAGGACTCTGAGTTCCATGTCCAACACCCCATATCACGATTTGCTTTTGATTATATTATACCTGTATCTCTGCGACTTTCAACATAGTTGGGTGCAAGATAAGCGAAAACACTTCGTCTGTGGCTTCTCACTCTGCACGGCTTCCATCCGAGTATCTGCTGAATTCAACTATCAGATTGTTCCATCAGATGGTGCAAATCTTCCACGAGAACGCTGTGCCGCCCAGCAATCCAATGGGCATCCGCATCGACTCCAAGCGCCGCAAAAAGCTGATGCAAAAGCGGCTGGCAATGGGACATAAGCAGGACGACCATGAGCAGGCACAGGGCTATGAACAAAATCTGTAAATCCTGAATGTCTTGGGCGTGTAATACAAATGAGGACATGAGTTTACATAACTATTTCTAAGAGCGCAGTCAGAGCTACTTCTGGGGGATTTAGCGGCGCAAAAACTGCGCCGCAGTAAACAAAGAATAGGCTGTTCTACTGAAATACAAATCTCTGAAAAATGTCCGAAATTTTCAAAAAATTGCTAGACTTTATTACTTTTCTGTGGTAGTTGTTTGTGTTACCAAAACGGAAAGGGGAACACAGATGGCGAAAAAACGGGCAAACGGCGAGGGCAATATCCGAAAGCGGAAGGACGGGCGCTGGGAGGGGCGCTACACGGCGGGCGTTGACCCGGAGACGGGGAAACCAATCGCAAAGAGCGTCCTCGCGCGGACGCAGCGCGAATGCAAAGAGAAGCTGCAAAAGGCGATGGAAGAACTCGAAAAGATCGAAATCACGAAGCGACGCGACTACACGGTGGGCGAATGGGCGCAGCTCTGGTACGAGAACTACGCAAAGCCATCCGTCCGCGCATCCACGGCGACATATTACAAGAACTACATCGACCAGCATATCGTGCCGCGCATCGGGGACATCAAACTGACGGCGCTCACGACGCTGCAAATTCAAAAGTTTTACAACGAAACGAAGGCGCATGGGCGAGTGCAGCGGTACGAAAACATGGACGATCTGAGTCTCAGCAACAAGACGATTCGCGGACTGCACACGATGCTGCGGCAGTGCTTGGAGCAGGCGGTGACGGAGCGGCTGATTCCGTACAATCCCGCAAACGGCTGCCGCCTGCCCAAAAAAGAGAAGAAGAAAATGCAGATCATCCCGCCGGAGAAGATTCGGGATTACCTGAAAGCGGCGGAAGAATGGGGCGTCCTGCCGATGTTCTATCTGGAACTCAGCACCGGACTGCGGCGCGGGGAGCTGGTGGCGCTGCTGTGGAGCGACCTGAACTTGCAGACGAAGACGCTGACTGTATCAAAATCTGTGTCGCGCGGCAAGGGAGAGCTGGTCGTGACAGAACCGAAAACGGAGAATTCCGTCCGGGAGATTTACCTCAGCGACGAAGCGATTCGGCTGCTGGTCGAAGATTGTAAAAATCACCCGTTCAGTCCGTATATGTTCCCGTCACCAAAGACCGGCGGGATGTACGGTCCGGACTGCGTCGGGCGGATTCACAAGAAGCTGCTGGAAAAGGCGGGGATTGAGGAACACGTCCGGTTCCACGACCTCAGACACACATTCTCGACGCTGGCAATCCAAAGCGGCATTGACCCGAAAACAGTCGCGGAGATCCTCGGTCATGCCTCGGCAGAATTCTCGCTGGATGTCTACACGCACGTCACGGCGGGCATGAAAAAAGAAGCCGCGCAGAAAATCAGCGGCTTCATGGCGAGCGTGGGATAACAGCAAAAAATGAACAGAAAAGCGCACACCGCCTGCCAGAACTGCTCCGGCAGGCGGCGTTTTCTAGCTTCCGTCGCTTTCCGCTCCGAATTCCTGTTTGGGTCGGGTTTGGGTCAAACGGAAAAGTCACAGAATTCTCCATCGAAAAAAGTTCGGAATATGCAGAAAAATCCGGCTGAAATCGAAAGATTTCAGCCGGATTTGGTCGGAGTGTCGGGATTCGAACCCGAGGCCTCTTGGTCCCGAACCAAGCGCGATACCAAACTTCGCCACACCCCGTCAGCTTGGATATTATACGTAGAAAACAGTGATTTGTCAAGAGGGATGCATGAAAATATTTTTTGGCGCATACGCTTGCCAGAGGAGGTGCGTGCGATGAAGGAAAACAGGGGTAAAAACGAAAGGCAAGCGGGAGCCGGGATCTCGCGGCTTTATCTGCTGCTGGCAATGCTGGCGCTTGTGTGGACGCTCAAGACCTGCGTACCGGCGGTTGACGCGGCGATCACGAAAATTGCCGGTGCGGCACAGAAAACAAAGACCGTACAGGCGTTTTCAGCACTGACGGAACGGCTGCGGGAAGGAGAGGCCGTGCAGGAGGCGCTGTCCGGCTCGTTTGAGATTCTGACCGGTGCCGGCAATTGAACTCCGGCCAGGCTTTTTTATGTTTGCAATCGTTCTTGCGGCGCTCGACCGAAGCGGCTCGGTGCTGCCGATCCTCTGCGCGATGGCAGTACATGAACTGGCGCACGTTGTTATAATGCTGGCCTGCGGCGGACAGGTGCGGCGGTTGACGCTGCGGTTTGCAGACTTTCAGATCGCGGCATCCGGCCTTGGCTACCGGCAGGAGCTGCTTTCGGCGCTGGCGGGACCGCTGGTCAATTTGATCTGCGGCGCAGCATTTTGTATGCAGCGGCCTTCCTTTGCCGCATACAGTCTGATGCTGGGGATCTATAATCTGCTGCCGGTCTGGCCGCTGGACGGCGGGCGGATGATCCGCTGCGTGCTGCTGGCCCGGCTGCCGATCACACAGGCGGAGCATATTTCAGAGATCGTCAGCTTCGCAGCCTGCGCGGTTCTGCTGCTGATCGGCGTGTTCCTGACTTTTTTCAGGAAGTCAGGACTCTGGCCGCTTGGAACGGCGGCCTATCTGACCGTGCGCCTGCTGATGCTTGCAAGACGTACGGATACGGTGCAGTGAACAGTGGGGAAACCGGCAAGCTTTTTGTTGCTTTTTCCGGCGCGAACAGGTACAATAGAGTGAATCACAAAAGAGAAGGAATCTATTCATGACAGATCAGTTCCACAGGCTCCTCATGCGCGTCCAGAAGCCGGCACGCTATGTGGGCGGAGAATATAATCAGATCATCAAAGACAAAAAGGACGTCGATGTGCGCGTTGCGTTCTGTTTCCCGGACACCTATGAGATCGGTATGTCCAACATCGGTATGAGGATCCTCTATGGCGTGATGAACGAGATGTCCGGCGTCTGGTGCGAGCGCGTTTTTGCGCCGTGGGGCGATATGGAGGACAAGATGCGCGCGCATGGTCTTCCGCTCTGGGCGCTGGAAAGCCACGACGCGGTCAGGGATTTTGATCTGGTCGCGTTCACGCTCGGCTATGAGATGTGCTATTCAAATGTCCTGAATATGCTGGAGCTGGCGCAGATCCCGCTGCTGTCCAAAGACCGCGGCGGACTGGAAAATATCGTTTTTGCCGGCGGCGTCTGTGCGGTCAACCCGGAGCCGCTGGCGGATTTTATTGACTTCTTTTCCGTCGGAGAAGGGGAGGAAAGCACGCCGGAGATCATCGAATGCTACCGCGCCGCAAAAAAGCAGGGGCTGACGAAGCGGGAATTCTTGCATGAGGTCGCGAAAATCGAGGGCGTCTATGTGCCGTCTTTTTACACGCATACCTATCATGAAGACGGAACGCTTGCCGCCATCACGCCAGAACCCGGCGCGCCGGAGCGCGTAAAAAAGCGCATTGTGCAGGATATGAATACGGCATATTTTCCGACGAAGACCATCGTTCCGTCGACCCAGATCGTCCATGACCGCTCGAATCTTGAAATTTTCCGCGGCTGTATCCGCGGCTGCCGGTTCTGTCAGGCCGGGTTCTGCTACCGGCCGATAAGGGCTAAATCGGCAGATGTATTATGTAAACAAGCGATCGAATCCCTCGAAGATTCCGGCAACAGTGAGATCACGCTGGCCAGCCTTTCGACCTCCGATTACCGCGAGCTGGAAGCCCTGGCCGACGGTCTGCTCGACTACTGTGAGCCGCGCAAGATCAATCTCTCACTGCCGAGCCTGCGCGCGGATAATTTTTCGCGGGAGCTCATGATGCGCATCCAGAAGGTGCGCAAAAGCGGCCTGACGTTCGCACCGGAGGCTGGAACGCAGCGCCTGCGCGACGCGATCAATAAAAACGTAACAGAAGAAGAAATTCTCTCCACCTGCGCCACGGCCTTTTCCGGCGGCTGGAACAGTGTGAAGCTGTATTTCATGCTGGGTCTGCCGACGGAAACGGATGAGGATGTAGTTGGCATTGCGGAGCTGGTCTATAAAATCCTTCAGGTCTGGCGGGAGAACGGCAGCGGGAAAAAGCGCGGGCTGTCTATCAATCTGGCGACGGCGTATTTTGTCCCGAAGCCCTTCACGCCGTTTCAGTGGGCAGCGCAGATCACGCCGGAGGAATATCTGCGGCGCGTTCATCTGCTGCAGGCAAACCTGCACGCAAAATGCGTCGACTATCGCTATCACGAATCCGACCTCAGCCGTCTGGAAGCCGTCATGGCACGCGGCGACCGCCGCGTCGGACAGGCACTGCTGGAGGCGCACCGGCTCGGGTGCAGGCTCGACGGCTGGGACGAGTATTTTGACTATGAAAAGTGGCTGGAAGCGTTCCGGCGCGCCGGCCTCGACCTGGATTTCTACACGACGCGCGGCTTTGCCGCCGACGAGCTTCTGCCGTGGCAGACCATCGACGTCGGCGTTACGACGAAATACCTGCTGCACGAGCGTGAAAAGGCGCTGCGTTCGGAGGCGACGCCGGACTGCCGCACGCACTGCAACGGCTGCGGTGCGCGGATGCTGAGCGAAAGGAGGTTGTGCGATGAATCGCCTGCTGTTTGAAAAGACCGGCGACGCGGTCTATCTCTCGCATCTGGATCTGATGCGCGTGTTTCAGCGCGCATTCAAGCGCGCGGATATCATGATCTGGCATTCGCAGGGCTTCAGCCCGCGCGCGTATGTCTCCATCGCGCTGCCGCTGCCCGTCGGCTCGGAGAGCGTCTGCGAAATTCTGGACTTTGAAATTCAGGACGGCTCTGTCGACCTTGCAAAGCTCCCGGCCCTGCTGAACCGCACGATGCCCGCAGGCATCCGAGTGCTGGAGGCGTATGAAAGCGCCGTTAAGATCAAGCACCTAACGCGTTTGCGCGCGCAGATCACGCTGGAATATGACCGGGGTGTACCGGAACAGGCCGAGCGGACGATCACGGAGCTGTTTTCGGGCGGCCCCGTGCTTGTCAAAAAGCGTACGAAGAGCGGCGGGGAGGCGGAGTTTGATCTCACGCCCATGATTTTTGGGCTTTCCATGCGAAAAGCGTCCGCGCAGGAGCTGGAGCTGACGGTTCTCGTCTCCGCGCAGAATCCAAGCTGCAACCCGCAGCTGCTGGTCAACGCGATCGAGCGCTATCTGCCGGAGCAGAAGCCGGACTTTGCGCGCATCAAACGGCTGGAAATTTACGACGAACAGGGAAACCCGTTCCGCTGAGGAGGAACAGCTATGCAGGGAAGTGTATCAATTTTGAATGTCAGCCCGGAAGCGGCTGCGATGATCGCCTCCGGCGGGCGGATCTCCACGATGGACGGCACGGCGGGCGAGATTTATGCGAAATCACTGGCCGCCGGGCAGGAAAAGAATGAAAAGCTGATCGGCAAAGTGCTCTCGTCCGGGCATACCTCGGTACTGGAGCATTGTTATGTAAACTTATCGTTTGAAAATGTCTCCGTTCTGGCGGAGCAGTTTCTGATCGAGTTCCGGCTGGCCTCGTTTACGGTCAAATCCCGGCGCTACGTCGATTTTTCCAAGGCCGGGTATGTTTCGCCTGCCTTCGCGGACGACGCACAGCGGGTGGTATTTGAAAACACGGCAGCATCGCTGTTCCGCACCTATGACGCGCTGGAGGCTGCGGGCATTCCGAAGGAGGACGCGCGCTTCGTCCTGCCGTACTGCTTTTGCAGCAATTTCTTCTGCTCCATGAATGCACGGGAGCTTGTGCACGTGATGAACGAGCTGACCTATGGACGCGGCAGCCGCATTCCGGAGCTGCGTGCGCTGGGCGAGAGCCTGTTTGCGCAGTGTGAGCGGCAGCTGCCGTTTCTGGCTGTCCGTAAGCCGGAGGCCTATCGTCAGTCGGACGCATTCTGTCCGCGGCAGGTACAGCTGCTTGCGTCGAAAGCAGCTGTTACAGTTCTTGCTGCGCCGCAGGATGCAGAAGGGTTGATCTGCGGCGCGTATCAGCTTGCGCGCGGCTATGTGCCGCAGCCGCTGACGGAACCGGAGCAGACGGCGCTGCTCAAATCCCTTTTGGCCCAGCCGCGAAAACGGGAGCTGGAGCAGGCGAGCTATACGCTGCAGTTCGGCGGACTGTCTCTTGCGGCGCTCACGCATCTGACGCGTCACCGGATGCAGGCGCTCTGTGCGCCGGAGCTGCTGAAAACGGCGCGCTATGACCGCTATGTCCTGCCTGAAAGCGTCCGGCAGGCCGGAATGGAGGCGCAGTACCGCGAAGCGTTCCGCTTGGCCGACGAAGCTGCCGCGCAGCTCCGGACAGCGGGGGCAGGGGAGGACGTGCTGTCCTATCTGCTGCTCAGCGGGCAGACTGTCCCGGTGCTGACGACGATGAACGCTGGGGAGCTGTATGTCTTTTTCCGCCTGCGCTGCTGCAATCGCGCCCAGTGGGAGATCCGAGACGCGGCCTGCGCCGCGCTTGCGGCGCTGCGGAAGACCTCGCCGCTCCTGTTCAGTCTCTACGGCCCGACGTGCTTCGTCTCCGGCAAATGTCCGGAGGGAAAAATGACCTGCGGCCAACAGGCTGAAATTCGAAAGAAATTCAGCAAATAGGCAGATACCTCTGAAAAATCTCTTTTCGCTCTATTGAAAATATTTAAAAACCGGCGGGGTCGCTGAACTGCACCCCATTTGTTAGACAGTATGATATACTATCTAACAAGTGGGGTGT
>OKSC01002967.1_pt1 | contig 13456 bp, 13 predicted proteins | sample 1601161 | NCBI WGS metagenome assembly OKSC01 (sample SAMEA3541552, study PRJEB24748) | human gut metagenome | biome: human gut; feature: human-associated habitat; material: faeces | place: China | collected 2012
GTGAAGCTTTTCTGTGTTTTTGTGAGCTATTCTTTCATTTTAACTTTACACTGCCATCTGTTGAATTTGCAGTTTTTATAAATTCATAGGACGGCTTTTTGTTTCCGTACAAATCCACAGAGCCGTGTATGCGTTGTTTCAGTTTTCTCTTTCCCGATTCGCCGATGTGTGTGCGGTAATCGTTTAAAGAGAAATATACCCAGCCTGCAAAACCGTATTTTTTATAGTAATCTAATTTTTCTTTGTATATCTCAATTCTGCGTTCATCGCCGCCTTTAAAATGGGGCTCACACAGCCCGAACTCGGTACTTACAATCGGCTTTCCCTCGCTTTCATTTTGAACAAGGCGAAACACCTTGTCATAATTCACATCGCCGTACCATGTGCCGAGATATTCATTCCACATACAGATGTCTCCGTAAACTGTTGCGTCTTTGCATCCGCCCAAACGCTGCCAAAATGATTTCCAACCCATCGTATTGGATACATAGTTGACAAGGCGCATACTGTCCTTGCTTTTGAAATAAGCAACCAATTGCTTTACATAGAAAATTGTGCCTCTTTTTCGCCCACCGAGCTCGTTACCCACGCCCCAACAAACAATGGAGGGGTGATTGAAATGGTACAAAAGCATCTCATCTGCCTGATTCTTTGCAACGACAACCTGTTTTCCTCCTGCATTTTTCGGCGAACCCCAATAGGGTATTTCTTCCTGCACCATCAAGCCGTGTTCATCGCACCAGTCATAGACAAAATCATCCTGCTGCCAGTGAAAGCGTGTAAAATTGCAGTTTATGTCTTTGAACATTTCTAAATTCTTGCGAAGTTCACTTTCCGGCTCCGTCATACCGAATTCGGGATTACTGCCGGGCATCCATTCCACGCCGCGCAAAGCAATCGGACGGTTGTTCAAATAGATTTTATCTTCGCGCACTTCGATTTTGCGAACACCGAATGCCTGTGTACGCATTTCATTTCCGCAGAACACTTCAAGTACATAAAGGAACGGATTTTCCGTATCCCAAAGTGTTACATCGTTTAGGCAAAATTCTGTTTGGCTGCCGCATATATTTTCTTTTTCAAAAACAGGCGTCCCGCTTTTCTTTTCTTTCACACGGACGGAAAACGGCAAATGCTTTTGACAGCAAAAGTCAAAATCGCAGACGATTTTTGCCTTCCCTTTTCCGTCCTCAAAGAAGTCGGTCACGGTGCTCTCGATTTTTATGTGCTCAATGTCATTTTCGCTGTATTCAATCAGTTCGACAGGTCGAATCATGCCGCCGTCATTCGCCCAGTCAAAGTCTTTACCGTGAGGCAGTGCATCATCGGAATAGGCGTTACTGCATTTTATCACAAGTAAATTGGTACCGATCTTTATATGATTTGTTATGTCTTCTTCAAACGGCGTAAAGCCGCTGTTAAAATGCTTTGCAACCTCATTGCCGTTGACATATACCGTACAGTCACGGTAAACCGCATGAAACAGCAGAACGGTTTTAAAAGAGAGCTTTTCAAATTCAAATGCCGTGCTGTACCACGCTGTGCCGAAATACTCCTCCGTGCCGTTTTCTACATTCCAGGTATGCGGTATCTGTACGGCTTTTCCTGATGCACCGTTACGAATGATTTCACTTTCATTGTTCGAAAATGCCAATTTGAATGAAATCAGTTTTCTGCTTATCATATTTATTTTCTCAATATAAATCAATTTTTCGAATAAACGGCTGCAGTCTGCATTTTTTGATATATAGTTTTATTTCGGAGCAGTTTTTCACGGGCTTTTTCAGCAGACAAATCTTTTTGAATCCGACTGTTGTGCCGCTGTAAACCGTTTTACCGTTTGCGGTAATTGAGAATTCTTCAATCCGCTGGCTTTGTGTGATATCCTCTGACAGCACGATTGTTTTGACGGTTTGCGGCTTGATTTTTACTTTTATGGTGTTTCCGTTTTGAATTTTTTCGATAATTTCCGCTTTATTTTTAAAACAGTTCCCTATTCTTTTTCTTGTTTTAACAAGCCTTTTTATAAATTTTTCGGGAAGCTCGCCTTTGCTGTTGGGCGGCACATTCACAAGAAGCGTTGCATTTGCGCCGACGGAATTGTAATAGCATTTTTCAAGATTTCCGACGCTCCGTGTAAAGAAAATTTCAAAAAGCGGACGCCAGAACCAACCGAAATAGGTGACGGGAATATTCATTTCAGCAGGATACCAGCAGAGTTCTTCGCCAACAAGCTGTTCTCTTTCGCCAAGTGATTGATCCGTAAATGACGGCGCTTTGAGCATCACAGTTGCACCCTCTTTTTGCTGAGACATCTCCGCAATCTTCAACTGATCCTGCATCTTTTTCGGAACAACGCTGAACTCCGATTTCCTCGGTTTCCCGAATTCATTGCCAATCCAGCGAACATCGGGTCCGCAGTTGGTAATGACGGCATTCGGCTGTAAACGGCGAATGATTTCAAAATAACGGTTCCAATCATAGCGCTGTTTTCTGCCGTTTTTGCCCTCTCCGCAGGCACCGTCAAACCAGAAGCAGAATATTTCGCCGTAATTTGTGCAAAGCTCTGTTAATTGATTGCAGAAAAAATCATTGTACGCTTCCGTTCCGTAGGTGCTTTCGTGTCTGTCCCACGGTGATAGATATACTCCGAATTTCAGCCCGTATTTTTTGCAGGAATCGGAAAGCTGCTTTACCAAATCTCCTTCGCCGTTTCGGTAAACGGTTGCGGCAATCGTATAGTCGGTATATTTGCTCGGAAACAGACAAAAACCGTCATGATGTTTGGCGGTTAAAATAATCCCGGTGCTGCCGGTTTCTTTCAACTGCTTTGCCCATTTATCAGTGTCAATATCAGTCAATGAGAATACTTTGGGGCTGACTTTGCCGCTACCCCATTCCTTTTTTGTGAAAGTATTCAAGCCAAAATGGATAAAATTATAATAGCCGAGATTTTGAAAATCAATCTGCCTTTTATCCGGCACAACGGCAGTAATGCGGTTCAGAAATTCCGCGCTGTTAACATTCTCCATTTTCACTTTTCACACCTCTGAAAGTAAGATTTCTCTTGCTTCCTTCAACACGAGTTTGTCTGAATGAAGCGGCACAGGAATTTCATTGTACACATTTGAGATGCCGTGTTTTGTTTTCGGAGCCGTGCGGATAATCAGAGTTTGATTTTTTTCGATACAGTCTTTGTAATCCCGCAGGTGCATGACGAATTTGCGGTCAATATTAAAGTAATCGTTGATAAGCGTTTTGCCGCTGAACACCTGCAAATTCAGCCCGTCAAAATCAAATTCCAGCACCACATCAAAACGATTTTGGAGTATATCTTTCGGCAGCACCAGCTCATAATAACTGCGTTTGCCGGTGGAATACATAAAGTAGTTTAGCGGCAGCTTCTGCTTTTTACATTTCCGGAGTGTGAACTCATTTTTTAGGTCGGTATCGGTCATCTGTTCGCAGTAGATTTTGTCGTTATCACAATATGCCGTACCGTCAAGAAAATAAGCTTCGCCGTTTATGAAATGAAAAAGCTTTGCTTTTTTGTAAGGGATAACAATGATTTTTACATCGCCGATTTCCGTGCCGCTTTCGGAAAAAGCGAGAGAGATTTCCTTGCCATTTACGGCGCATTTGGGACTGATCCCCTCGCATTCGGCAAAGTAACACACCGTTTTGCCGTCTGCTTTGGTTTTAGCAATCGGCTGAGCAAGAATATAATCAAAATCCACCGAGCCGAGCCGGATATTGAACGGATAAAAGAGCATTGTTCCTGCCTTTATATCAAGGGACGGCAGGCTGACGGTTTTATCTTTTATTTTAAACTCAACATGAACATCTTTGAAATCATTATATTGTAAGCCTTTTTCATAGGTGCTTGCAAAGAAATATCCACTTGCCTCTTCGTTTGCTCTGACGGAGCATTTCAAAAAGGAAGTGTCATTCGGATTGTTGCTTTTCCACTTTGGGAAATACGCCTGCTTTGTGCAGATTTCTCTGTCAAATTCATTGATGAACAGGTGCATCAGCCTCAGTCGGTCGCCGTGTGAGCGGCAGACGCCGTAACGGCTTATCGGAGCCTGAAAGTCATAGTCAATAATCGGGTAATTATTCGGATAGCCCGTCAGCCTGTTTTCCTGCATCAGACGGTCGTTGGGATTGGCGCCACCGCAGAACATATAATAGCCGAGCCAGTTGGCGCCGCTTGCAAACTTCGCAAATCCCACGCCGTAACCGTCCTTTTCGGAAATATACGGTCTGCGGTGCTGGGTGACCTGATTTCCGGGACCCGTTTCGCAGAACGCATAGGGTACATCATCAAATGCGCCTTTCTGTTCTTGATTGCTTTTGAATAAATCTCCGCCGATTTCTCCCTCTGTTTTTGCAGGAGTGATGGCAAAGCGGTTGTTCGGTTTCAGTGCTGTTTTGCCGTGAGTCCACGGCGCATCGGGATAACCGCCCATAGTCGGCAAAAAATCGTTGTCGGGCCTTCCCGCAGGCCATGCGGTCATGGTGAAAAACGGTGTTTTAAAGCCAATTTCTTCGGCAATTTTGCGGAGTGTGCGGATATGCTCCGTTGAGCCTGTGTATTCATTTTCAAGCTGAATCCCAATTACCGTTTCGCCGTCAAGATACGGCTTAACCTCTTGATACAGCCCTTGCCAGAAGTCTCTGACCTCGGCAAGATATTTCGGGTCGTTGCTTCTTTTTTTCAGCATTTTATTGATTCGTTTCGGAAATCCGCCTCTGATAACCTCGCCGTGACACCAAGGCCCGATGCGCAGAATACAGGGCATATTGATATTCTTGCAAATTTCAAGAAAAGCGGCAATATCCTTGTTGCCCTCAAAGTCAAACTGCCCCTTGATTTCCTCGTGGTAATTCCAGAAAACATAAGTCGAAACGGTGTTCAGTCCGCACTCACGCATTTTGAGAAGCGTCTCTCTCCAGCGCTCTTTCGGCAGCCTTGAAAAATGCAGTTCACCGGCGATAACGGTAAAGGGCTCACCGTTTTTCGTAAAATGCTGCGTATTGGCGCCGTATGGACTTTTTATATTTGAATAGTTAAAATCCCCCGGATTTACCTCTCTGGGATTTGCGGAAATTGTAATTTTCATTTACTCTGTCACCTGCAATTTATTTTTCAAAATGTATTCCGTTTCACTGTGTCTGTTAAGCTCATCAAGCACAAACCTGTTTTTATTTTTGATTGCATAATCGGCAATCTCAGCAAAATCGGTTATATCAGCTTCTGAAAGCTCGTTGTTTTTACAGTTCTGCACAACAGCCCGGATTTTCAGAATCCGGATAATATCCGCATGCTTTTTCTCCGACAAATCATAAAAGAAGATTGGCACGACACAGATAACCGAAGCGATAATACCGAGCCATGTGACACTTTTAAATGTCCCGTACATGATCTCGGGGTTTTTCAGAGCGGTATCAATATTGTCGCCGAAACCGACTCCGCCGAAGGACATAAACAGCGGCATAAGTGCGCTTGTGAAAATACCGCAGAAGGTCATCACAAAGGCGTTACAGTTTTGCCAGAAGCCCTCAAGCCTCTTTCCGGTTTTCCATTGTTGATAGTCGAGCACATCGGGCACCATAATGGTTGCAATATAGCTTAAACCGTTAAACAAATTCTGGAAGAAAATAGCCGCAAGCATTAAATACGGACTCTTCAATGTTAATAACTGCATAAACGCCATCACGGTGAAGCCGGCAGTGGAAAGCAGCATGACATTGCGTTTGCCAAGCTTTTTGATAAGCCAAGGTCCCAACAGCATTCCGGGAATCAGCGCATTATTCAGCACCATATTGCATACGGTCAGCGCAAAAGCGCCGCTCTGTCCGCCGATGGCGTAGTTGCAGATCCAAAGGTACATATTGATATTGCCTCTGATACCAACTGCGATATTGAAAACCGTAATAATCCAGAAATACTTGTTACCGAATAACTGCTTTGCGCCCTCGCTGAATTTTACCTTGGCAACATATTCCTTATGAACGACAACTCTTTCCTCTGTGCCGAAATAGGCAAAGAAAACAAACGCAATGCCGCCGATTCCGCAAATCGGAAACGCCCAACGATAAAGCGCAATATTGTTCATCGGATTTTCACTGCTTGCATAAACAATTCCTGCAACAAGAGGAATGATGATATTGACAACAGAAGACGGAATATTTGAGATTAAGCCTTTAAATGCTCCTATGTTTGCTCTCTCCTGCGATACCGGAGAGATTGTCTGCTCAATTCCGACAAGACATTGATTTAAAAGTGTATAGAAAAATGTGCCGATTTGTATCAGCAAGAACATAAGAAGGCTTGCAAGCGATACTTCTATATGCGACGCCGCTACGGCAAATAACGGAATGGACGGAATATCAAACGAAAACAGAATATTTCTGACCCACGCCTCCGGAATAAACGGAATAAAGGTAAAGCACAGCACGGTCAGAATTGAAGTCCACGGCAGAAACGGTTTGAACTTGCCCTTTTTTGAGTTGGAATTGTCAATCATCATTGAAAGAATCGGCGCACGCACCAATCCTAACAGAGACGCCGCAATACCGGCAATGAAAATAAAACCGGTTGAGACTTTGAAATAGCTTATCATCATAGGGATATTGATAGCGATTGTTGTCCAGCTGATGATAACGCTTAAAAAGGACATAGAACCGCTGCCGAGTGCCATACACAAAAACTCTTTATAATTGACATAGTATCCGTCAGGCGGTGTTTTCCAATGACTTTTCAGTGAATGGAGTCCGTTTTTCAGTTTTATTGCCAAGCTTTCTTTTTTCTCCATAGTTTTAATCCTCTCATTTTTTGCAGTTTGAGACTATTTTACTATAAAATACATCTAAAAAATTAAGAAAATATGCTCAATTATTTAGAAAAACTGCTATTTTTCTCTGTTTTCGGTTTGTGATTGTTTTTCTAAACTTTTTGGCAGGATTTTGAAAGGAAGCAGGATAGATCTGTGCTATAATGCAACCGAATACAATACAAGGAGAGTTTTGCATGCAGAAACATCTGAACTTTAATTATGATTATTCGCGCTGTATGGTTATGAAATTGGGAATGGCTTACCCCGAAAAGAACGTTCCCGGAAAAAGCCATGTGCTCATGACCTTTGAAGAAGCCCTGCCGTATATCCAAAAAATTGACAGCATGACGCCGGGCATAACGAAAATCTATTATCTCGTCGGCTGGCAGTATCTCGGGCATGACGACAAATACCCCGACTTTTTTGAAGTTAACGAAGCTTTGAAAAGACCTCAGGATAATACCGCTTGGGACAGCTTCAAATGGCTTTCGGATGAAGCAAAAAAATACAATTCCGTCATCAGCGTCCATATCAATTTCAACGACGCCTATGACAATGCGCCGTCCTATGATGATTTTGCAAAAGCCGGCGCGCTCATCAGAAAGAGAAACGGCAAGCCACGCGCCATCGAAAGATACAACGGCAGAAAGTGCTATAAGACCTGCCACAAGGGCTATTGGGAATCGGGGCTTTTCAAGCGTCAGTTCGACCGATTCGTCGAGACTTTCCCGTTCATTGCCGAATCGGGCACCATTCATGTGGACAACTTCCAATGCTATAAAAATTATGCGCCGTTTGTCAGCATCAAAGAAATGCAGGACGCAAGGCGCAAAATGATTGAATACGTCAAATCGAAAGGAATCGACATCACTTCGGAATTTACCTATAAAGAGAGCAGGACGCTGCCGAACAAGCCGATTTTCGGACTGCCGAGAGACCATTTCAAGCGTTATCCCATGGACACCTTGGGCTTGATACCGTTCAGCTGGTGGTGCTACCGCATGACAAACAAGGAGCTGATTGAAACTCCGCCTCAGCTTTACTGCGGAGGTGTTTTCAGGGAGAAACGGCTGAACGCCTTGTTCTACGGCAATATGCACGGCGAAGACATTATCAGTAAATCCAATGCAGATTGGACGGAGGATTTTATCAGGGAATTTGCCGCCTATCAGGTGCCGTTCCATTTCCTCTGCACCCACAAACGCCTTGCGATCAAAGGTCATTTCCAGAATGAACGCTGTGAATTTGCAGACGGAATTACGACTTTCCGCCGCCATCGCCGTATCACACAGAACGGTGAAACCGTCAAACTAAAAAACGAAGTGTTTCTCCCGTATATTCATGAAAAAGACTGCTACATCGCCTACAGCGAAAACGGTTTTGCGGGATTCCGAAAAGTCAGTGCGAAAAGCGGAACCGCAACTGTTTTTGAAATCACGCCGGACGGACTGAAAGAAATCGGGACAATGGAAATCACCAATTCAGCAATACATATCAAGGTGAAGGCAAAACAGGCCCTGGTTGTAAGAGTGAATGCTGTGAACGACAAATAAAGTTGTATCGTTCATTTCTCTATCCAAAGAAGCCAAGCGCATCCACTCTGACACCATTCTGAATCACTTCGAAATGAAGATGCGGACCGGTTGAATATCCTGTTGAACCGACTTTGGCAATCACCTGTCCCTGTTTTACGGTCTGTCCTGCCGAGACAAGTAAAGCCGAACAATGACCGTAAAGTGTAGAATAGGTACCGTTGTGCATGATTTTCACATAAAAACCGTACCCGCCTGCATTATAGGTTGCCGCAACAACCGTTCCGTCAGCCGCCGCAAGAATCGGCGTCCCCTCAGGTGCCGCAATGTCCGTTCCGCCGTGTGTTTTGACAACACCGGAAATCGGATCAACTCTTGTGCCGAAGCGAGAGGTTATTGTGCCGTTGATGGAAAGAGGCCACGAGAATATGTCGGTTCCCACAAAATCACTGTCACCTTGGATAATTTCACCGCTGTTACCGATCAAATCGTCCCATAAAGAATCGTATTCCTCGCTTGTCAGCTCTTGCAGCTGTGCTTTCTGCTCATCGTTGAAGTTGTACAACTGAGCGATTTGCTCTTTGCTGAGTTGGACAACAGAAACCGTCAATACCTGTTTGGTCACATATTCCGTTGTCTTGATTTGTCTGCCATTCTCATCGGTGGTAATAACAGTCTCGGCAACGGTTTTCGGGGTAACAACACCTGTCATTTTGTTCATGTCTTTCATGATACTCCGGAGTAAATCCATTTTTTCATCATCAAGAGTTACAACCTCAAGCGGATTTTCGCCTGAGGTTGTTTTTATCGCATAGACCGCCAAAACATCTTTCCAGTTAATGGAGGTGTCGCCTTGAATTTCAATTAAATCGTAGGTGTACGATGCTTTCATCGCCGTCAGATTTGCATAGTACTCCGAAGTCAGTTCGGAGATTGCCTGTGACATTGTCTTTTGTGTTCCGGTGGTTTCATCGTTGGCAAGAAAAATACCGAAGCAAGTACCACCGATTGCACCGATCAAACAGATAACAACTACAATAACGATTGCCGGCACGCCTCCTGCCACGATTAACGCACCGAGTTCTTTCACGGCGGCAATGACCGCCTTTCCGGCTTCTACAACAGCTTTAGCCGTTGCTTTTACTGCTTTGACGGTTACCTTTACCGTAGCTTTGGCTGCCCGAGCGGTTTTCTTCGCAACATCAGTAGATGTTTTCACAGTATTCTTTGCCGTTTTAACCGATTTGTCGGCGGCCTTTACCGCTTTGTCCGCCTTTTTAATCCTGCTTGCGGATTTCGCGGTACTCCTTTCAAGCTTTTTCACCTTATGCGCATCAGCACCGAGTGTCCGGACACCTTGCTTATCAGCGTTGATTTTCTTGACAGTCGATTTTCCCTTTGTCTTTGGAGCCGACTGTTTTCTCTGACGGGGCTTTTTAACTTCATCAATGTTGGCTTCTGTTTGTTTTTTGACCTTAGGCGGTGCTTGCGTCTTTTCTTTGACAGCAGGTATATCTTGTTTTACCTTTACAGCTTTTGCATTACCCTTGTCTGTTTTTAACTGATCAGTCTTTTTGTCAGGCTGACGCTTTGCAGATTCAGATGCTTTTTCTGTGCCATAGAAAGTTTTAGGCTGTGCAGATTCTTCCTTTGGTGAAGATAGCTTTTTATCATCTGCTGTCAACGCTTTGTTATCTGCCTGCCCATCTTTTGCTAGAACATCATCAGCCGGATTTGCAGAATTGGCTTTTTCCTTTTTCTCTGCAATCTTGTCTTTGATTTTCTCTTTGGCTTTTCCGGCACCTTTGCGGACTGCTTTTTCTGTACCGACAGCAGCACTTTCCGCACCTGATTTCATGGCTTCTGAAACCTTATCGGTTGCATACTGTTCAGGAGATACATTGTCCGCTTGATTGGTGTTTTCATTAACGGTTTCTTTTGTCTTGATGCCGATGTTCTTCATTCGGTCACCAAGATTTACAATAATCAGAAGCTTGTAGGTTCCCGCAGTCCGCATATCTCTATGAGTAATGTGTGGATTCCAACATAGAGCTGACCGTCTCGGTAGCTGACCACAAGCGCTCCGGCTTTCTTCTTGTTCCACTGTCGGGCGATTTCCTTTTCGTGTCCATGCTGCGGACGCTGATAAGTTGCGGGGACACTCAGCAGGTCAACGGGTATTTCTGCGAATTTCAGCCCGCCGATTTCGGGTACGTTCCGTAGGATCGTATCGATATACAGCGTTCTCGCGTCAAAGGTTTCCTTTTCTGCTGTGTTGTTAATAAGTGCAAGTGACATAATTTCATTTTCCTTTCAGAATTTAATTTCATTTTTTGATTCGATTTACATCTCATATTAGCTACGCTATACTTCGTATTCAACATAAATATCGCCGTTAGGCGTATATACACAAGACCACACGCAACCGCACTCATATACGGCGCGTTCGGCTATATACATCGCGTCGTCAAGGCTGTCAAAATGCTTTCCGATTACCAAACCGTTTTGCTTTTCGATCTCGACCGCATAGGTGTTATAACTCATGATCCGATTTCCTCCTCGTATAGATTTACTCGCGCTGTGTGACCATCGCCCCACCGCACAAGCACGAGGGCGGAAACGCTATTCCCGTAGATAACGATTCCGCCCTTTATGTATGCTATATACTTTTCACCTTCGTTTTCAAAACGGATTTTGGTTTCGAATCCGATTCTCCACACCACTCCCTTCACAAAATTTTCGTATGACATAGTTAATGCTCGCTCCTTTCCATTTTCGTTTTAATTTTGTAGTATTTAAGCTATGTTTTAGATATAGAACCCCTTTCGGAATATAATTTCATTGCCAAACCCAAACCCGATTCCTTTTAGCTTATATCGCGTAATTCTTCGAGGGTTTCGCCTTCGCTGAATACGCGCTGAACCTTTTCCCACTCGTCGCAACACGCACGCCATATATGATAGGCTCTTGCGTTACGCGCATATCTGCCGAATTCGTTTTCGGTTTCAGGCTCATATCCGAATTCAAAACAGAATTCCTCGTAGTTTCCGGGATCGTATTTCGTCAGACACGCAAGGATGTCGTACTCCGTCGGTGTGATATTGTTCTGCGTGTTGTAAACGGAATCCCAAAATACAACGCGCATACCTTCACCGCTGTTTGTGTTTCGGATATAAACCGAATAGCAGTTTCGCAAATAATTTTCCTCCCACATCGGATTTGAATTTCGCTCCTTAAAAGTGATTTTAATTTCAATTCCGTTTCGTTCTGAAAACTCATTTGCCTGCATGACATAATCATTCTGTATAGTGTTTACCATTCTAAACTCAGCTCCTCTTTGTTTTTTAAATCGTTTTAACAATTGCTTCTATTACAAAATGCTCGTTGTATTTTGTAATGCTAACAACGCGCATACTTGCCCACCGGATTCCATTTTCGTCACAATACGCCTCCACAACATCGCCCGCAATAGTGTTTCTTAACGATTCATCTGCTTCCGCCATGCATTCATATACAGCGTGACTTGCCGCCTCGCTAAATTCATAACCATCGACAAAACAATGTACTACAAGTGCGCGTTCAGGTTCTATCGGTGACGGGATTCGTGCCGTCGCTTTTATTTCATCTGCTGTCGGTATTTTAACCGTTGTTGTCGTTGTAATCGTAATTTCTTTCATAGTTTCAAATCCTCCTTGAAATTCTTTTCCATTCAGGGTATAAAATCCCCGCGGAATTGTTGATTTTTCTACGGTTGCATACTCTTTTCTGATTTAGATTCCAAATGCAAATCTTGCGCCGAACATAAATCCAGTTTTGTTGCGCGGGATATCCACAATATCGAAACACTTATCTGGCACGAATCGCATTTTAATTCGTTCCGATTCCGTATAAAGCTCACCTCCGATTAAAATATTACCGTTATGTATGCGTGGGTTCTTGTAGGTCTGATCGTATTCCGGTTTAACTTTGTAATAGCGCATGATTTTCGATTCCTTTCTGATTCAGATTTTTGGATATAAAATCCCCGTCAAAACTGATTTTTATTTCATTTCAGACGGGGATTTTTAATTTTGATTTAGTTTCACTTTTGAGCGTAAAATTTTTTATGCCGCTTTTGTTGCCTTTGCCTTTGTCTGGCCTTTGCGCTCGATTTTTTCGCGGATTTTCTCGCGGACTCAACAGCCCCGGCGGGTTTAGGGTCTATCTTGCCGCTTGCGCGTTCTTTCTTTTCTTTGAACTCGATATTATAGGACTTTTCGGTAACTATGCGGTGAAGTATTTCCGCGATAAGCTTTTCAAGATACTTCGGGCGAGCCGCCGCAACACTCAAAACGCCGCGCCCTTTCTTCGCGTAGAGGGACAACAGATAACCGACATCGTGAGAATTTGCTTTATAGATATTGCCCTTTTCGCCCTCTACATAAAGCATGGAGTCAATTATCATCTGTAATTGCTTGAGTAATTGCGTGTTGCTTGTCGGCGTTTTGCCGAGATTGATATCACGGGCTTGTGTAGGCGTGGCGAACTTTTCCGCGACTGTTTTCACATCCGCGCCGATACTCTGCGCCGTTCTCATGCAAAGTAAACGATTAAAAGCCGCGACTTTGTAAGCCCATGTAGACTCTGTGCCGAATTTCTTTCCGCGCTCGACAAAAAATGATTCAAGCGCCGCAAAGTCAAGGGGGCGTTCAGCGGTGACGAGTTCGCGCGATTTTACGCCGTTCTCATCCTCTTTATCCTTGTGCTTTACCGTCTCAAAAGTTAGAGCCATTGCCGCCGCGAGCATCGGCGCGTCGTTGTTAAGCAGTTCGAGAGCCGCCGCATGATGTGCCGCGCGGGCATACTCTTTTTCAAGCTCTGATGTTTCGGCATTGAGCTTTTCAATGTCCGCCGCCTTCGTGCTTTTATCGTTAATAATCGCGTTGTAAGTGCCAATGCGCGCGAGAATATCCGCGTTAATGTCTGAGATGTTCCGTAAAACTTTCTGCTCTGCTGTCTTTTTCATGATTTTTACCATCCTTTAATAAATTTCACATTGTAAACTTAAATGAAAGTTGAGAACCCCTCATCCCTTTTGGTATAATG
>OKSC01002975.1_pt1 | contig 13441 bp, 11 predicted proteins | sample 1601161 | NCBI WGS metagenome assembly OKSC01 (sample SAMEA3541552, study PRJEB24748) | human gut metagenome | biome: human gut; feature: human-associated habitat; material: faeces | place: China | collected 2012
TTGATGTATTACCGTGAAATCGCAACAAAGTCAGGGCACAAAATTTCCGCAAAGCGCCGCAGCTTTCATTGTGCGGTGTTGCCCTATGTATTTTCATGCCGTTTATTCACCGATATTCGCAAAATTTGTATAAATATATCCCCACTGTTTCCATCTGAATTATGCGCTATTGCTCTTGCTTTATCAGAACAGAGTGCTATAATAATGTTTGAAACTAAACCACAACAGAAAGAGTGACAAACCATGCTGCAGATCACAACACAACGTACCACTACTCCTAAGGCTAAGCCGGACGAGGGCAATCTCGGTTTCGGCGTGCATTATACCGATCATATGCTGATCATCGACCACGATGAGGAAAAGGGCTGGCACGACGCCCGCATCGTGCCCTACGGCCCGCTGCAGATCGACCCGGCTTCGCCCGTCCTGCACTACGGTCAGGAGATCTTTGAGGGCCTGAAGGTCTACCGCCGCGAGGACGGCGGCATCCGCCGCTACGCGCATCTGGCGACCGGCAACTACAACGACAAGACGGCCGCCATCTACACCGACATGGGCATCATGACCGGCGACCCGGACCTCTGCTTCGATGTGGCGAATCTGTTCAACGTCCTGACCGGCTATTCGTCGCCGCCTGCCTCGTGGCGCAAGATTGCGGCTTCGCCGTTCGATATGCGGCGGCGGGTTTCGGGGCTGATCGAGCGTGAGATCGCGCACTCAACCCCCGAGCGTCCGGGCCGGATCATCGCGAAGATGAACAGCCTTTCGGATGAAAAGATCGTCCGGCTCCTGCACAAAGCCGCCGACGCCGGGGTCGAAATCGATCTTATCGTGCGCGGCATCTGCTGTTACAAACCGAAGCCGGGTCAGGAGAATGCGCGGGTCACGAGCATCGTCGACCGTTATCTCGAGCACACGCGGCTCTTCTATTTCGGGAACGGCGGCGACCCCGAATTCTATCTGGCCAGCGCCGACTGGATGTACCGGAATCTCGACCGCCGGGTAGAGCTTCTGTTTCCGGTCGAGGACGAGCGAATCCGCGAAATCTGCCTGCGGCTGCTCGAATTCCAGCTTGCCGACACGGACAAGGGGCGGCATCTGCTCGGCTCCGGCGTTTATACGCGGCCGAAGCTTGAACGCTATACCGATGCGCGCAGCCAGTACAACAGTTATCGTTTCCTGAAAGCGCTGGCCGAACGTGAAAAGCGGCGGGCGACCGGAGATGCACTGAAGGTCTACACGAGCCCGGAACGCCCGGTCCCCTCGTTCGGCGACCTCTCCGGGGACGACGCGGCGGAGGACGAGAGCGGAGAATGAGCTTTGAACCGAGAATCCGCCCCTACCGTCCCGGCGACGAGACGGCGGTGGCGCAGGTCGCGGCCGAGTGTTTCGACCGTTTTATCCGTCCGCTTTATTCGGAGCGGGGAGTCCGCAGTTTTGCCGCCTACATTTACCCGGAGGCCGTGGCGAAGCGCCAGAGCATCGATTGCCGGATGTTCGTCGCCGATCTCGACGGTGAAATCGCCGGGCTGATCGAGATGCGCGGTTCCGGCCATATTTCGATGCTGTTCGTGAAGCCGGAATTTCAGAACTGCGGAATTGCGACGCGGCTCTTCGAGCGGGCGCTGCGGACGGCGGCGAAGCTTGATCCGGGGTTGGCCGAAGTGACCGTCTTTTCGGCGCCCGGCGCGGTGGAGGTCTATCGCCATTGGGGATTCGTCGAAACCGGTCCCGAGACTGAGGCGGACGGCATCCGCTTCTTTCCGATGAGGCTCCCGCTGTGAGCGGCAGGAGCTGCGATTATTCGCCGGGAGAGGAGCGGCTGAACGTCCTGACCCATGCCGCCGGCGCGGTTCTCGCGCTGGGCGGCATGGCGCTCGTGCCGTTCGTCGTGCCGGAGCACGGCGTCAGGCGGGTCGCCGCCTTCGCCGTCTACCTGCTGGCGCTTTTCGGCATGTACCTCGCTTCGAGCTGCTACCATGCGGCGCGGACTCCGGAACGCAAGGCGCTGCTGCGCCGGTTCGACCATGCCGCGATCTACCTGCTGATCGCCGGGACCTACACGCCGGTCATGCTGCTGGCCGTGGGCGGTTCGCTCGGCATTGCGATCCTCGCGGCGGTCTGGATGATCGGATTGGCCGGGATCGGGATCAAATGCTTTTCCAGGCACCGGTTCGGGCGCTGGTCGCTGATTCTCTATCTGGCGATGGGGTGGCTCGGCATCATTGCCGTCCGGCAGATGTTCGCCGGCATGGGCGCGCTTTCGTTCGGACTGCTGCTGGCCGGCGGGGTCGTCTATTCGCTCGGCGCGTTTTTCTACGCCTCCGGGCGGCCGTACTGTCATGCGGCCTGGCACCTCTTCGTGCTCGGCGGCAGCACGCTGCACTACTTTGCGGTGCTTCTGCTGCCGTGAGACAGAAGACACGCGGCATTCTTCCGCGTGTCCCGCCGGTTTCGGCCGGCTTGCCGCATCGCGGAAACCTCGCGTTTCGGGGAGCTCCGTTCCCGGTTCAACTGCAGAATCGGGATTCTGCGCGGAGTACCCGCGGCCCGGCGGCATTGGCGATGTCAACGGATCCGGCGCCTATGAGATTATTCCCCCCGATAAAAAACGGGCGGCACTTGAAAAGCGGGCCGGATTGTGGTATTGTATCGTCAGGTCGCGGTTTCTTCCCATCAACACATTTTGCAGGTCGGGAAAACGGGAGGCACTCTTATAATGCGTCGCGGCGGATTCTGCCGCGATGGAAAACATCAGCTTCCACCTCCCGGCGGTCTTCAGGGAACATGTTCCCGAAACAGCCCTTGTTCTCCCCGCTGTCTGCCGGTTTTTCCGCATCGTTTCCGGGCGGAGGGACAATTCCCGCTCCGCCGCTTCTCTTGCGGAAGAGCAGCTGTCATGTATTTCTTTACCGGCACTCCCGTCCATTGGCTTTTTTCACTTTCACCGGCGGGCGCGCCGTTTGCCGGTGCGGCTCCGGTCCATGCGGTTCCGGCGGCGGTTATGATCGCGCTTCTGGCGGCGGCGCTCTGGGCCGGCTGCCGGTTGTTCCGGCGTCTCCGGGAACGGCGCTCCGGAACTTCGGACAGCCGGGAGAATCTGGACAGTTATGTGGAGCAGGAGAAGCTGCTGAACCGGATCTGGGAGCAGCTGATGACCAAGCTCGACGATCAGGACGTGTTCACGGAAATCCTGAAAACCATCGTCGGGCATATGGGCGCCTATACGAGTTACATCTACCGCTCGGATTTCACGGTCGGCCAGGATATCGTCTATGCGCATTTTCAGGCGGGCGACGAACCTGTGGTGCCGTTGGAGGAGTATCCCCGTATGCCGATCAATCCCGATGCCGAATGGTTCAAAATGACCATGAACCGCGAAATCTGGGAGGTGACCGACACCGAAACGGAGGAGGCCAGGCGGATTCAGGGCGAATGGAATTGCCATATGCCGGCCCTGAAGGTCCGCGCCCTCTGCGGCATCGGGCTCCGGCTGAACGGGGAATTCTGGGGATATATGGGGTTTTCGTTTCAGACGCCGCAGAAGCCGCTCTCCGTGCGCCAAAAGTTCCTGCTCTCTTCGATGGCGCATATCACGGAGATTTTCCTTGAACGGAAGCGGAACCGGCAGTCGCTGGACCGCAGCGAGAACGAAAAGCACCTGATTCTCGATACGATGAATATCCCGATCATGCTGTTCGACCCCGGCATGAAGCTGATCCGCTGCAACAACGCCGCGCTGAAAATCGCCGGAATCCCGGAGGAGGAGGTGTACGGCCTCGGTTGTCGCAAAGCCTTCTGCGGAGAGGCGTGCCGTTCGCCGGAGTGTCCGGTCCGGCGCACCCGCGACGACCTCGCCGTCCACACCCGCGAGCTGACGCTGAGGGGGCGCGACTACCTGCTTCGTTCGAATCCGATCATCATCGACGGCAGGCTGGTTTACATCATGAAAACGATGATCGACGTGACCGAATTCAACGCGATACGGAAGGAACTGACCGCCGCATTGGAGCAGGCGCAGGCCGCCAACAAGGCCAAAAGCTGTTTTCTCGCCTCGATCAGCCACGAGATCCGGACGCCGCTGAATGCGGTGATCGGGTTTTCGGAGCTGCTGAAGGGCGGCGGCCTCTCCGAGACGGAACGGGTGGAGTATCTCGATTCGATCAATCTCGCCGGCAACTCCCTGCTCCGGCTGATCAACGATGTGCTCGACCTGTCGAAGCTGGAGGCCGGACAGATGACGCTGACGCCGCAGCCGACCGACGTCGCGGCGCTGCTGCGCGAGGTTCAGGCGATCTTCCGGTACAAGGTTCAGGAGAAACATCTGTTTTTCCGTCTCGACTGCCCGGCCGGGCTGCCGCTGTTTCTGCTGGACAGTCTCCGGCTGCGGCAGATCCTGCTGAATTTGACCGGCAATGCCGTGAAGTTCACCGGGGAGGGGGGAGTTACGCTCTCCGCCGGTTTCACGCCGTCCGGCGGCGGGCGCGGAACGCTCGCCATTCGCGTCCGCGACACCGGCATCGGCATTCCGGAAGAGGCGCAGCAAAGAATTTTCGAACCGTTCGTCCAGAGCGATTCCGCCCGCGATACGCATGTATACGGCGGAACCGGCCTCGGGCTGGCGATCTGCCGGCGGCTGGCCGGACGCATGTCCGGAAAGATTGTGCTGGAGAGCGAGATCGGCAAAGGCAGTTGCTTTACGCTCCTCCTGGAGAATATCGAACCGGCCGGCCGGAAAGAGCTCCGGGACGGCCGGGCGGATGCTCCTCCGCCCTCCGCCCGGCGGAAGCACCGGGTGCTTCTGGTCGACGATGTCCTGCTGAATCTGAAGGTGCTGCAGGCCATGCTCCGCAGGCTCGGCATCGAAAGCGCCTGCGCTTCATCCGGGCGTGAGGCTCTGGAGATTCTGCGGGAGGATACGGATTTCGATCTGATTCTGACCGACCTGTGGATGCCGGAGATGGACGGGGCGGAATTGGCGCGGGAGATACGGTCCCGGCCCGCCGCCGGACGGCTGCCGGTCGTCGTGGTTACGGCCGACACGCAGGCCGGCGGCAAACCGGTCGACTGCTTTTCCGGCATTCTCTACAAGCCGATCACTCTGGAGAGTCTGGAGCGGCTGTTTCCGGCCCGGTGATTCCGGGGAGGAATTGATTCCATTCGAGTTCCTGAGTATACGGCTTGAGTGCGGGAGCATTGATGAGTTTGACGACCGTTTCCCCCGTCTGCACGCCGATCCGGTAAACGCTGTACTGAAAAATATTCAGACTGGCAAAATGGTCGCGGATGCTCAGGGCGCAATCCGCGTCCAGTTGCAGCCAGAGGAGCAGTTCCCGGTTTTCCAGAGTCGAAACGGTATCGATGTGCAGTTTCTTCGGGTCGCAGACGCGGCGCAGCACCTGAAAACAGGTGGGCACGAGCAGGTAGTAGACGATCCATGCTCCGTCGATGTCCCGCAGTTCCTCCTGTCGGCTGTCCGGGAAATTGTGCCGGATGGAGATTTCGCGGATATTCAGCGGGGAGACGCCGTTTTCGAGGAGCGTGTTCCGGTAAGCCCGGATTCCGTCGTTTTCGGCCGGCGACCGGCGGAGGGTGCCGATGACGCCGAATCTGCGGCAGCCGAGCTTCAACTGCCGCAGCGCGGCTTCCCGGCCTGCTTCGGCGTCTTTCATCCGCAGCCGGAAGGTGCCGGGTATTTCCGCCCCGCCCAGAATCGACAGGATGGGCGGGTGGCCGGGATTGTTTTTCAGGAGTCCGGCCAGGCGGTCGGTCCGGTACTCGCCCTCCTGCAGGGTCGGCATGTGAATGATCGCATCGACATTGCGGTAGAACATTCTGTCGAATGCCCCGGCCTCCCGCTCGATTTCATCGCGGGTTGAGGCGAGATAGGTCGCGATGCCCCGGCCGTCCAGAACGTCGGCGATTCCCTCGAGAAGCGCGATGCCGATATATTTCATGCTTGAGCCGCCGATGATGCCGACACAGCCGGAGCGGTGCGTGTGGAATGCGCGGGCGTGGTAATTCGGACGGTAGCCGAGCTCCCGCGCCTCCGCATGAACGTAATCATAGGTTTTCCGGCTCATCTGCGCCGTCTCCGGCGGGTTGTTCAGCGCGCGGGAGACCGATGCGATCGACAGTTTGCAGTGTGCCGCGAATTCCCGTATGTTCATTGTCGTGCCGCCCTTTGCATTCCGGACCGGTTCAGGATGGCCGGGAGGGAAACGCGGCATAACTGATTTCCCCGATCCGGGGCCGGCTCTTCGAGGATGACGATCTTTCTGGTTCGGCGCGGTGCGGGCATTGTTCCTGAAGCTCCGGATGATTGTTCTGTCGTTCCCGTATAATATGCCGGTTTCGATTGCATTTACAAATTTATTTGTCGCAATAAAACTGTTTTCCGGCATGAAACAGGAAAATAACAGGATTTTTTCAGCGGAGTTCCCGGCTTCAACCGGCGCTTTGCCTATCTCCTCCGCATCGGTTGCGGACGGAACCGAACCGGCAGAACAGTTCCCCGGCAACGGTCTGATCATCGTCAGATAGTGCGTTTATCAGTCAGAAATGCGGTTTCACACCTTTCAGGTAGATGATGCCGGAATCAGCGGTGAGGCGTACATTTCCGCCAGTCGTCATCACCTGCACCGGGCGTCCGAGGTAGTCACAGGCGGAAATCAGTTGCCCTGTGGTTTTGAAGGAAGTATCTTTCGGCCGGGAAACTGTCCAAACTGCGGTGACAGGAATTCCGCTTGGCTGTTTCCATACAGCGATGTAGATGCCGTTCTTTTCCGTCAGGCAGAGATCGACGGAACCGGCTGGACGCATCCGGGTCAATGTTGAATAGGCGGTATAGGCCGGTTTGGGAGTCAGATCTGCGCGGAGAATTCCGAAATGGCCCTCGCGGCCCAGAGGGAAAGAGTGCTCCATCGAACGGAAGCTGTAGGTGAATACTTTTGCTGCGCCGGAATTAAATGCGATAAGGAACGTGCGCGGCAACAGTTTTGCCTGCCATTCCGGTGTGGTCCGGTGTGAACTGTCCTGCCAGGACAATGCAATTATATTACCCTTGAGATTGCTGTTGAAGCGGTAGAGGGCAGCAGCCGGAGCATGATATGTACGATCTTTCGACCAAGCGTTCACAAGTGGAATCATTGTGTCACCCGGTTTCAAATTTGCAGTACCGAGATAGCGGGAGACACTTTTGGGAAAGAGATTGCCGCAATCGATGCCGGGAGCATTCTCCAGCAATGTTGTGCCGCGCGGCGCTTTCGGATTTGTCCACCATGCCTCCCAGGACAGATGAAGTTCACGGTAGAACTGATCCGGCATCGCGCGATGGGTGATTGTTCCATCGGGCATGCGGATTCGGTCGAAATAAAATGGAATTCCTCCTCCGGGAATGATCACGGTGCCGCCTTTCCGGAGATAAGTGACTAGCGATTTGACCTCTTTCGACGGAAAACCCTCGTTTGCGGGGAGAAGCAGCAGCGGTTCGCGGCATGGATCGAGTTTTGCGATTTCCGCTAGGGTAATGTACCGTACTTTTCTCTCCTCCCGGAAACAGCTTTGCAGTTCGAGATTCACACATTCAGTCGAATAGTGATATTCCGGATCGTCGATCAGAATGATCGGCAGTGACGGATCGTCGAGGGAAATTTTTTTGAGGGCGGCGGAAATCGTACCGGTATAATCAGGGGCAGGAGCGGTCGAGTACCCGGTTTCTGTCAGCCAGAGCTGTTTGCCGCCGTGTCCGTATTGTTTCATTTTTGCGCGGATGTCGCGCAGCAGAAAAGCGAATTCGGCTTCGGGATAATCCTGCCAGTAATATCGATGGATGTTCAGCACATCGAATGAGTCGGGTGGTGCGAGTTTCAGAAATTCTTCGACTTTATCCATGTCTGCCAGACCGCCGTTGGTGACGACTGCCTCGGGGGCCGCTGCCTTGATGCAATCGTAGCTCTCCTTTAAAATCTTCGCATATTCGGCATGTTTTCCGGAAAATTCGCCGAGGTCGGGTTCATTGATGACTTCCCAGCATGTGATACGGCCTTTGTAACGGTTGACCACTGCGGTCAGATACGTTTTCCATCGGTCCATATGAGCGGCGAGCGGCGTACCCCATTTCGGTTGGAATCCGCCGAGGATCGGCAGGAGGGCGATACCGTTTTTTTCCGCTGCTCCGACAATCGCATCCCAGCGGGAGAAATTCCATTCGCCCGGCTTTGGTTCGACCTGAGCCCAGTCCAGATCAGTGCGGTCGAAACCGATTCGCGCCTCTTTCATCATATGGAGTTCCTCCTGCATTTCAGGATACTCCCAGCGGTTCAGATGAGCGCAGGCGCCATAGGGGGAGTCAGTCACGCCGGGGTGTTCTGCTGCGAATGCGGTGAATCCGGCGGCGAGGAACAGGATTGCTGTCAGCTTTTTCAAGATTTTCTCCATTATCATCAGTTCACGGTTTTCGGGGCAAGGTTCTGTGTGTAGGTGACTTTGACTTTGAGCGCGGTATCGTGTAGTTGCTCCGCAGTCAACGAGGCGATGTGGCCGTCCGCGAAGGAGCAGTTCGCCCGATTTGCGTGCAGCGTGTGGATTCCCTTGCTGCCGTCGAGGTACTCTTGCGAGGACCAGTAGGCGATCTGTTTGCCGGAGGGCGATTCCGCTGAATCTGCGTAAATGATCATGCCGCTCGGCAGCTTCATGCCGCTCACCCGGTAACCGATGAACTCCGGGTTGGTTTGGATCACGATGAAATTCCCGAGCTCGTCCCTCCGGTTTTTCCAGGACTGGTCACCGTAACCTATGCCTCCTGTTCCGCCCGGACGCCACATACCGTAGTTGTTCCAGTCATTGTAGGTTTTGGAATTCGGATTGGACGGGCACAGAAAGCTCGTGTTGTTCGGCAGCAGTTTTGTCTGATTTCGCAGCATCCACATCCAGTATGCTGTCCAGCCGTTCTGTTGAGCGGTGAACACCATGAGATCCCGGTTGTCCAGGGCGTAGAACTGCTGCGCCTTCAGCAACTGACCGAGGTTGTTCTGGCATTTGGTACTTTGCGCTCTGGCGCGTGCCTGCTGAAGCGCCGGCAACAGCATGGATGCGAGGATTGCAATGATTGCGATAACGACTAGTAATTCTATTAAGGTGAACGGCTTGCGCATAATAATGGGTATGTGAAACGAAGCAGGAGTGCCGCCCGGCCAAAAAGTACGGTAGGCGCAGCATAGCGGAAGGGAACGGACTGCACGGTTCGGCGGCAGCCGAAGCGGGCGATGAGTTGGCCACCGCAGGCGGACAAGTAAGGACAAGGCCCTCCGCCGCGGGCGGTAAGGGCGCAACCCACAGGAAATGAAAGCCCGGCACAGAGTAAGAAATGGGGGTGCGGGGAAATGTATTTCCCCCCGCGAATCCCACGACAATGAAGACGGACGAGACCAGGAAGAGCAGACGGAACATTTCTGCCGCTAGAGGCCGAATAAATTCATTAACCAAAAGGAGTTACATTATGACAAATCGCACACGGAAACATCACATATCCATTATTATGCGCAATTACGATTATATTGTGGCATATCACGAGGAGCTCGATCAGGGTGAAGCTCTTTTTCATAAATGGAATCTCCTTATTGATGAATGGTTTGGATGGTTTCTCGTTCGATCAGGCGGTACGGGTAGAGCCGGGTGCCGGGGGAGGGGAGCTTGCCGAGGATGATGTCGAGCGCATCGCGGCACTGCTGCAGATATTCGCCCGCGACGATGGTGCCGGCCGGATAGACCTGTTCCATGATGCTGCCGTCGTCTTCGCTGATGATGCTGATGTCTTCGGGAATCCGGCAGCCGGCCAGCTGCAGTACGCGCCGCCCGGCGAGGGCCCCGCTGCCGCTGTAATAGATCAGCGCGGTCAGTCCGAGCGAACGGATGTCGTCGAGACGGCTGCGGGTGATTTTTTCCGCCGCCGCCGCCGAGCTCTCCCACGATTTGATCGTCGCCGGGAAATGGGTGACGGCGACGCCGAGCTCCTCCGCCTCCGCCGTGACGCCGGTGAAGCGCAGCCGGGTCAGGTCGCACTCGGGTTCGTTCCGGATGTACCCGACCTTCGTGTGTCCGGCGCGGGCCAGCGCCCGGATGCAGAGCCGCCCGGCCTCTTCCGAGTCGAGCGACAGGATCGTGACGTTCTCCGCCGCGTTTTCATAGAGGTTGCTGCTGTTGATCATGACGACCGGACAGGGCAGGCGGTTCAGGTAGCCGATCAGCTCTTCGGATTTGGCGCCGGGGTCGGAGTTCATGACGATTCCGGCCAGCTCCCGCGCCTTGCCGACCGATTCGATGATGGCGATCAGGTTCGACTCGCGTTCGATGCGGTGGTTGATGATCGGAATTTTGAGCTGGCGTGCATATGAGAGAATCGTGTGCTCCATGTTCCAGAGCGATTCCGCGAAGTAGTCGGTCCGCAGGTACAGCACGGCTTTGCCGGAGCCGGCGAGCTCTTCGGGGAAGCTCTCCTCCCGGGCCGCCGCGCTGCAGCTGACCATGCCGGAGCCGCGGCGGCAGCGCACGACGCCCTCCCGTTCGAGATCGCGGATCGCCCGGGTCACCGGAGATTGCGAGGCGCCGAATTTCCGCATGAGCTCCTGCACCGTCGGCATTTTAAGACGCGACTCCGGCTTCAGGGCCTCTTCGAGAAGAAAGCTCCGGATTCGGTCGTATTTGCTGAATGTGGTCTGTTCCATAGGTCGATATAATTTTTATTTAAAAGTAATATATTGATATAATTTTCTCTTTTATATTATGACCGAACCGGATCGAAAAGTCAAGCGTTTTTCGATTTTTTTTGGAAAATAATGTGCTATATTACCGAAAGTTGCCGGAATTTTCACTTCTTCCATGAAAAGGGGGGTGCCTGATGTCGTCTGTTCGCCGTGCCGTCGTTTTCGTCGTCCTGATTCTGGCCGCGGGGGCGGCCGCTGCCGCCGCGCCGGTCACTCCCTCCGTTGAGGTGCTGCTCGAAAAACATGCGGAGCTGCTGGCCGGCAGGCGGATCGGGCTCATCACGAATCAGACCGGCGTCGATTCGCAGCTTCGTTCGACGGCGGACCTGCTGCACGCCGACCCGCGTTTCAGGCTGGTCGCCCTGTTCGGACCCGAACACGGCATCCGCGGCGGCGCCGAAGCCGGGGAAAAGGTCGGCGACCGGCGCGACCCCGCGACCGGGCTGCCGGTCTATTCGCTCTATTCCGGCAGCGGCCGGGGGCCGTCTCCCGAGGCGCTGGCGGAGATCGACGTGCTGGTCTGCCATATCCAGGACATCGGCTGCCGCTCCTATACGTATGTCTGGACGATGGCGCTCGCCATGAAAGCGGCGGCCGCCGCCGGCAAGCTGTTCGTCGTGCTGGATGTGCCGAATCCGGTGCTGGCGGCCGGCGTGGACGGTGGTCCGCGCGAGGAGGAGGTGAAGTCATTCATCGGGCTCTATCCGGTGCCGTACGTTTACGGCCTGACGGCCGGGGAGCTGGCGCGCTATCTGAATGAGGCGGAGGGGATCAACTGCGAGCTCGTCGTCATACCGATGGAAAATTACCGCCGCGACATGAGCTGGGCGGAAACCGGGCTTCCGTGGGTGCCGACCTCTCCGAACATCCCGTCTCCCGAGGCGGCGGTCTGCTATCCGCTGACCGGACAGCTCGGCGAGCTCGGCGAGGTCAACATCGGCGTCGGCTGGACGCTGCCGTTCCAGGTGGTCGGCGCGCCGTACTTGGATGCGCGCGCAATGGCGCGGGAGCTGAACGGGCGCAACTTCGAGGGGATTCTCTTTCGCCCGATCCACTATCGGCCCACCTGCGGCGTGTTCGCCGGCGAAGACATTCACGGCGTGCAGCTGCATGTGACGGATGTGAAACGCCTGCGGCCGGTCGAAATCGCCTATGCGGTCATGGAGTATGTCGTCCGGCAGGAAGGGTTCCGCTGGCCCGAAAAGCGGCTGGACATGTTCGCGAAGGCGACCGGCTCGAAACGGACTCAGCCGGAGCTGGCGGCCGGGAAGAAGGCGGCCGAATTCGTCGCGGAGTGGCAGCCGTATCTGCAAACATTCCGCGAAAAAACCGCGTCCTGTCTGATTTACCCGTAAACCCGGGGCGGAATTCAGGACTTCCGGACTGCCGCGACGCTTTCGCGCAGGATGAGGTTATAGGGCAGCACGGTCCGGACCGGTGCTTTCTGGCCGTCGAGGCGCGCTTCGATGATGTCGGCGGTCGCGGCCGCCATCGCGGCGTAGTCCGGCGAAATCGTGGTCTGGGGCGGTACGGCGTAGTGCGAAAAGAAAGTCTGCTCCGAAGCGATCAGCGAAATGTCTTCCGGAACGCGCCGCCCGTAGAGGGAGAATGCATAAAGCATGACGATTCCGGCATTTCCGCCCGGGCAGAACAGCGCGTCTACCCCCTGCTTCAGGAGCTTTCCGGCCAGTTCGACATATTTGTCCGATCCGGGGCCGGAGAGCAGAATCAGCGAATCGTCGGCCGGAAGTCCGCGGGATTTCAGCGCCCGGACGATCGCGTTCCGGCGGATATCCGTGTTGCCGGTTCCGGCCGAGCCGTGGACGATGCAGCCGATTTTCCGGCAGCCTCGTTCGTACAGATGGTCGATCGCGATGCGCATGCCCTGTTCTTCATCGGAACGGACGAAATACACTCCGGCGGGATTGCCCGTCCCCTCGCGGTCCATGAGGACCAGCGGCACCGGGAACCGGTCCGGCCAGTCGCGGAAGTCGGCCGGTTCCGCGCCGATCGCGACAGCCGCGCAGAACTGGATGCTGTCGAGCCGTTCGCGGTTGTTGACCGGCAGGATCTCAAGCCGGAAATTGCGGCGCGGAAGTTCCTGCGTCAGCGCCATCAGGATCATGTCCACGCAGCTCTGCACCGGGTAGACCGAATGGTATGGGGTGAGGATGACCACGTTTCTCTGCCGGGTTGACAGCCGCGGGTGATAACCGTACTGCCGGGCCACGGCGAACACATGCTCGCGCACCTCGGGGCGGATGCTCGGATGATGGCTGAATACCCGGGAGACGGTCGCGGTCGAGACGCCGGCCAGTTTGGCGATTTCCTGAATTTTCATGAGCGCTTTTTCCTGTTTTATGATTCATTTACAATATATCGCGTTTTTTACGAAAACAAATCGATGTTTGCGTTTTCTTTTTCAGAAAGACGGAGATGCCGGGCTTGTCCCGGCCCTCGGGACGTGATATCTTGTTTACAGAGAAACCGGAAGGTGATGGCATATTGATATCGTCGAAATATGGGCAATGCCTCTCCGATCCGAGGTCCGTGGCCGAAGGGGGGCCGCTTTTTGTAAAACAATAAACAATGCCTTTCTCGGAGGTGCGAGTACGGCGGAGCCGCACGGAACACCGGAGACGAGCACGACACGCAGTGTCGGGCATGGTCTTTTGAGA
>OKSC01002976.1_pt1 | contig 13434 bp, 12 predicted proteins | sample 1601161 | NCBI WGS metagenome assembly OKSC01 (sample SAMEA3541552, study PRJEB24748) | human gut metagenome | biome: human gut; feature: human-associated habitat; material: faeces | place: China | collected 2012
GTAAGCGCACAATAACCACCCGCATGGCATCTCACCCAAGGATGTGAGATAATATCCCAAAACTTGAAAAACGCACGGTGAGTTTTTTGAGAAGGAGGGAGAGATGCTATCAAATGGCAGATGTATTGGCAGTGCGGGACGACTATCGGGCGCAGACATGGAGAATGCTTATTCAGGAATGCAGCAACAGCGGACTGACAAAACGGGAATTTTGCCGGCGGCGTGGGATCTCCGAGAAAAGCTTTTACTACTGGCTCCGGAAACTCCGCAGTCAGATGGCAGAAGCTGCCGGGCCTCAGATCGTGCAGCTGGAATCTTCTGTGACTTCAACGGAGATTCTCCAGATCCAATACCGGGGTGCAGAATTGAAGCTGCCGGTCGGTGTGGATATTGAGGCTGTCGCTGCACTGCTTCGATCCATTCAATCGCTATGATAGATCTGAGAAAAGTCCGGAATTTCTATATTGCCTGCGGCTATACAGATCTCCGTCTTGGGATCGACGGCCTTGCCGCAGTAGTGAAGCAGCAGTATGGCAGTTATTTTGACGAAGAAAGTCTGTTCCTGTTTTGCGGCAGACGAACGGATCGAATCAAGGCTCTGTACTGGTGCGGCGATGGATATATCCTTCTGTACAAACGGTTATCCAACGGGAGATTTCAATGGCCCAGGTCAGAAGCAGAACTGCGGTTACTGGATCCCCAGAGCTTCCGCTGGCTCATGGAAGGGCTTCGGATCGAGCAGAAAACGGCTATCCGCAAAGGAAAACCGAGGGATCTATTCTGACAAAAATGTTCCGAAAATTGCATATATTTCTGTACTTTTACCTGCATTTGTGGTATAATAAAGGCAGGTTAAAGCCGTTTTGGGAGGAGAATTCATGGCCGCAGCAGACAGGAAAATCACATATACTGCCGCGGAAGTCGCGGAGCTCATCCGCCCGCTGATCCAGTCTGTGGAAGCACTGCAGCGGGAAAACGCAGAGCTGAAGCGGAAGCTGGAGCACATGAATGAGATCCTTGCCAATGCGCAGAGAGCCCGCTTCGGCCAGTCCAGTGAGAAGAGGAGCTATGTTCTGAGCGAAGACCAAATGAGCCTGTTCAATGAGGCAGAGATCTGTCAGGACAGCAAGGCGGAGGAACCTACGGAGGAAACCCTTACCGTAAAAGCGCATGCCCGGAAGAAAAAAAGAACCATTGACGAGCTGGCAAAGAATCTTCCTGTAGAAGAAATTATAATTGACCTTCCGGAATCCAGACTTACCTGTGACAAGTGCGGCGGCACTTTTAAGCTCATTGGTAAGAAGCTCGTCCGCAGGGAACTCATCATTATCCCGCAGTCTGAGAAGATTCTGGAATACTACAGCTGCACCTATGCCTGCGACAAGTGTGAGAAGGATACCGGCTTTGCCCATATCATTACCACCAGAACGCCGCCTCCTCTTATGAAGCACTCTCTGGCATCTCCCTCTACTGTGGCAGATGTTATGACGAAGAAGTATGTGGACGGAGTTCCTCTGGCCCGGCAGGAGAAGATCTGGGCGAGACAGGGAGTGGAGCTGAGCCGGGCCACCATGGCCAACTGGGTGACCCGGTGTGCCCAGAGCTGGTTGAAGCCGCTGTACAAGCATATGAAGCGGCAGCTTCTGGAACAATCCGTGATCCACGCGGATGAAACAGTGGTGCAGGTGCTGAAAGAGGACAACAAGCCTGCCGCCTCAGAATCCAGAATGTGGCTCTATGCCAGCGGAGAATACAGCGAACGGCATATTCGCATCTTTGAGTACCAGCCTGACCGGAGCGGCAAACGCCCGGAGAGCTTTCTGAAAGGCTTTGGCGGATGCCTGATAACGGATGGCTACGCAGGATACAGTCAGGTGCAGAAGGTGACCCGCTGCGGCTGCTGGGCCCATGCCAGGCGAAAATGGCGGGAGGCCATGCCAGACGGTGCAACTGTGAAAACCAGCAAAGCCGCCGTAGGATTTCGGTATTGCACGAAGCTGTTCTCTCTGGAGAAGAAATACATATATGCCGATGTCAAGGCTCGGAAAGAGTACCGCCAGAATGAGGTTTTGCCCCTTCTGGAGGAGTATTTTGCATGGCTGAAATCGATTCACCCGGAAAAGGGCAGCAAGCTGGAGGATGCGGTACGGTATTCCCTGAACCGGAAACAGCAGCTTATGGAATTTCTGGACTATGGAGATGTCCCTATCTCCAATAATCTGGCTGAGAACGCGATCCGGCCCTTTGTGGTGGGAAGAAAGAATTGGCTGTTCTGCGACAGTGTCAAGGGAGCAGAATCCAGTGCTATTGTGTATTCGCTGGTGGAAACGGCCAAGGCCAACGGCATTGAGCCTTATGGGTATCTATTGCTGGTGCTGAGTATGCTGCCCTATCTGGGCAAATCTCCGACCCATGAGGAGCTGGAAAAGCTGATGCCCTGGCACCCGGCAGTCCGGCTCCGGGAACATATACGGAAATGAACAAAGTTACGGCAGAGTCCCGCGAACGGGACTCTGCCGTAACTTTGTTCGGGCCGGGTGATTATTGTGCGCTTACCTTAAAATGCTGGCTTCCCGTGTTTTAGCTTTGGCCGATAACCTCCCAAATAATGACCCGAAACTGCAAGGTATGCTTGATATTATTGCCGAGAAACAGGCGGAGGAAAACAATAAGATTATCATCTTCAGTACATTCAGACACACATTATACTACATAAAGGACAAGCTTAAGGCACATGGTTATCGAGTGGAGCAAATTGACGGAAGCGTTAAGGATGATCTTAGGTGTACAATCAGGAATCGGTTTGAATTACCACGAGAGGATGCAAACGCATTTGACATTCTCCTGTTTACAGAGGTTGGCTCGGAAGGTCTGGACTATCAATTCTGTAATATGATGATAAACTATGACTTGCCATGGAACCCGATGCGTATTGAACAACGGATTGGCCGTATTGACAGACGAGGGCAGTCAAGTGAATTCGTCAATATCTACAATCTCATTACCTCTGACACCGTGGATGCAGATATCTATAATCGCTGCTTACTCCGGATTGGTGTGTTTGAAAAGAGTATTGGAGAATGCGAAGAAATTCTCGGTGAAATTGGGCAGCAGGTTGAGCGCATTGCAATGGATCAGCATTTGACGGATGACGAGCGCAAGAAAAAGCTGGAGCAGATGGCTGATAATGAGATTCGCAGAGCTCAGGAGCTTTCACGGTTGGAGGATGAAGAGAAAGACCTCTTTGGATTCGATCTGTCAAGTAAGACCATGGCGAAAGAAATACAGGCTGCAGAGAGCCCCTGGATTTCGCCTAAGGGCTTGCAGTCCTTGGTAAATATGTATTTGAATGAGCGACTTGGAGTTGGTAATTATATTCTGGGAGATTCCGAGGTCAAGACATTAAGATTGTCTGTTGCTGCTCGTAACACATTGCGTGACGATTTCAAAAAGCTTACCGGAACCCCCAATGCCGTGAGGAAAAAGTGGGATATGTATCTGAAAGGTACTGTTCCGGTTCATGCAATAACCTTTAATCAGGAAAGCGCTTCCAAAGATAATAATACATTTTTTATCACAGCGATACATCCCCTGGTGAAGCAGGCCGCAATGTTTTTTGCAGTAAACGCACCTGCGTACGTAAGTCTTAGCTACGCCTCAGATTCCATCCCCGCAGGCGAATACGCATTTGCGGTTTATGCTTGGAACTATGTAGGCGTACGCTCTAGGTTTAGGCTGGTGGCTATTTCCGAAAACGATGATGTCTCTAATGAAATTATTGAGATACTTACAAGTGGTTCTGCCGGTTTTCCGGTGAAAGATGATTTCACGACAAGGTGGAAAGCACTGGAGGCAAAACATATCTCGATGTGGAATAAGGAACGCCAAGAATGTATAGAAGATGCAAATCTGTCAGCGTCCTATAAATTAGTATTATCGAGTCATGATACCTTAAATGCTTTTGCGCAATTTTGTCATGATGTGGAAAAGGACGATTACTTCGCTGCAAATATGAAAATGCGATCTGCTTCCATTAAATTGAATGAAGCAGAGGACTCTCTGTCTGTTCCAGAATTTATGAAGTTGCTTCGTGAAGTTCGTTCTTCAATTAAAACAGCCTTCGGGAAAAAGCATTATGACAGCTATATCAAGGTGATTCGGGAACTGAACTCGGATCCGCAAAGATTCATACGAGAGTTGATTCAAAACGCTGATGATTGCCAATACCCAGAAGGTGTATGTCCGGCATTCAATCTTACTGTTGATGGAAATATCATCACGACTTCCTACAACGAGTGCGGATTTCAAAAGAAAAACGTTCGCTCCATTACTGCTATCGGTGAATCAACTAAGAAGCAGCTGCGAACAGGCTCTTTTGAAATTGGTGAAAAGGGCATCGGCTTCAAAACCGTCTTTGCTGTAGCAGACAGCGTGGATATATATAGTAACGAGTTTCATTTTCGTCTGAAAGCGGAAACACCCACTATCCCAGATAAGATTGCACCTTTTGACGCCGACCTCACCGGCACAAAAATGGTGTTTAGCTTAAGGAAACGGCTGTCCACAACCTTTGCGACTGATACCGTTTTAGCATTGTGTCTCTGCCTTAGAAAGCTGAAGGACATTGACATCAACGGCATAAGAATCAACATTGAAGATGCGGATGGCAAGCGCATGATTCGCATTGGAAACCAAGAATACATTTTTGATATCTATAAGCACACATTTGTTGTGGATGATGTGGATGCACTAGTGGAACGAGCTAATGTGACAAAGGCAATCCATGAAAATCAGGAAATTATTTTCTATGTTTCGGAGAGGCAGATTGCCAAATTTCATTACTATCTCTATTGCGGGCTGCCAACTGCGATTGAGCTTGGTGTCCCCATGGCGATAGATGTGCCATTTGAGCTTACGGCATCCAGAGATAATGTGCTGCAAAATGCTTGGAATATCAAGCTGAAGCAAGAGATGTATATTGCTTATACTGACGTTCTCAAAAAGATCGCTCGAAAATCACGTATAAATGTGCTGCAATTCGTCCGATTCCAAGCTCAACAGTATGGCTCCCAGATTAAGTTTTCACTATTCAAAAATGACGAGGACAGTTGGCTTGATAACAGCAGCATACTGGATGATTTGAAGATGTGTCAATTTATTCCAACATATGACGATCAATACTTTGCTGCACCAAGTGATCTGGCATATAGATATCCTCGCATTGTTCATCTCATGTTGGATAAATCACAGCTCAATGAGAAGACAAAACGCAGCATTATCGATGATCCCAAAAACGAAGAGAACGAAAACAAGCTTCGCAATCTGGGGTGCAAACAGGTTGATACTTCTGAAATTGCCAGAATTCTCTGCGAACGGGCACATCTGCATATTGAGGATGACAAATACCGTACAGCGCTGTATCGCTACCTTGCGGAAACACCTGAACTTCGGCCATATTCACAGCAGCTTAGGAGCACAAAAACTATCCCGATAAAAGGTAAATATTCACCGCAAGAGATTTCCTATGTTTCCTTCAATGAGATGAGTATATTTGTTGATGAAACTGCGGCTGTATCGACACCGGAATACGGCATCTTAAATACGAAGATCTTGCCCAAAAACACGCTGGAGCGAATTCTTGGCGTTGATATTGTGGTTATTGATAGCAGATACAAAAAATCTCTTTACGACGATAAGTTGGAAGGCATCCTCACATCAACAGCTACTAACGCAGAAAAATACCGGCAGCTAATTTCTGAGTTGAAGTGCAGTCGCAGTCAATTTAATGCTTCCCTTGGAGTCCTCCTGCAAAATAAGAATCGGGTCCCCTTGCTTACAGAAGATGGCGAATACCACACGGAAGATGTGTTTATTACGACACTTGAAAGCGGGTACTTCTATGGAAAACTGCTTAACTCCCACATTGCATCTAAAGAAGCCATGGAACTGGCAAAGCTGATTGGCTGCAGAGATATTTCTTTGGTTTCTTATGAGGACTTAGGTATAAGAACCCAAATCACTGCTGATGATATCGAAGACCTGCAAATGCCCGACATCCGCTATGGCTATCATATTCTTGAACAGTGTATCTTTGAAGGCTTTATATCCGAAGAACTCATCGAAAAATATGGATTGTCCAGTATCAAACGCACGGATTATACCGGCGTATTTGACGAAAGTGATTTTCCCAACGAGCCGGTTAAAAACCATAATAATCTCCGCTCACAAATTCAGAGCCAGAGTAGAAGCGCCCGTGAGATAATTAAGGTTCAGGAATTACGAACGGTTGATAAAGTGCGTCTGCCAAATGGAAAAGAGCAGTCGGTCAATAGCAGTGAGATTCGAGAGAATACAATCAAGCGATATCGCCCGGCATCCAATACGGACGGATGCTTCTGTCAAATGTGTCGTACCGTTAAATCTGCAGAGTACATTGAGGTGAATAACATCTGGGCACAGCCGAAGTATTATTGGCCGCAAATGAGGATTGCACTCTGCTTGGATTGCAGCAAACGCTTTGAGGCTATGCGCTCGAATAAAGAAATTATTGAGCAGTTTTACCGGAGTGTAAAGTCTGCTAATGTTCATACGAGCGAACCGATTACAATCTCGATCGGCAATGCCGATATCCGGTTTACGCAGACTCATTTGGCCGAAATTCAAGCAATACTCCAAACAAATAAGCAGTAAGAAATGGCGGTTTCGTTTGTTATGTGCTTTTGAACGAATATTACTGCTTTGCTTAGAAAGCAATGTGGAAATTAACCGTGGGGATGTGTTTATTTGATACCCAAATATCTTAAGCAAATCCTGTAACATTTTCAGAGGGAAGCCGCCAGTTTTCATTGCAAAAACTGGCGGCTTCGAACCGCTATTTGTGTGAATTAGGCAGTACAAACCTCCGTTCAAACTCCTCCGCAATGTCCAGCAGGTCCAGATCCAGATACGACAGAGCGATGTCTTTCATCTCCCGGTCTGCGCCGTAGTAGGCTTCTGCAATAGCCCCGGCCATGTCGGCAATGGTGTCACTGTCGCCGCCGATGGAAACGGCGTTGCGGATGGCGTCCTCGAAACCGGTGGATTCAAAGAACGCTTCCAACGCCTGCGGCACAGAGCCTTGGCAGGTCTCTACGAAATCGTAGTCCGGCCAGATCTCATCCAAGGTAAAATCGATGTGATAGTACTGCTCCGTATACTCCCGGATCTCTGCCATAGAGTGACCCGTTCTCGCCAGATAAATGGCTCCTGCCACTGCCACAGCACCCTTGATGCCCTCCGGGTGATTGTGAGTCACTTCGGCAGTGGCCGCCGCCAGTTTTTCACACTCGTCCAGAGAACCGGCAAACCACGCCACCGGGGACACCCGCATGGCAGAGCCGTTGCCGAAGCTACCATAAGGCTCGGTATAATTCTTCATCATCCATGTGCAGAATCTTCCGCCATAGCCGCAGTGCGGGTGCGGCAGTCCTACCTCGTGCATCACCCGGACAAGCTCCCGCTTGAAGGCGTCCATATCCGTGATGGTCCCATAGAGTAGCAGCGCTTTGGCCACCGCCAGCGTCATCACCGTGTCATCAGTATAGTCACAGGTGTTGGTAAAGAGCTCAAACTCCTTGGATTTGCAGTTGTCAAACTCAAATCTTGAGCCGACCACATCGCCGATGATTGCTCCGAACATTCTTTATCCCTCCATTAATTAAAGTGCATTTTTCTGATTGCCATCAATAATCATCTGCCAGTATTGCCCCTTTTCACCTTCGGATAGCAGACCGTAGCAGTAATTAATAAAGTGTCGGCGAATCTCAGCCTCACTTTTGGTTCCCAAATTCCGCACGGAACGCAGGCCGCCCTCTTGCTCCATGATCTTCATCACACCACCTAATGTGTCTAACCCAGCTCCGTGCAATCCGTTAGAGGAACGCACCGACAAAAGCAATTCGTCAATGCCCACATTCTCCATGCGTTTTTGATAAGGCGTTATTGCTGTGGCGGGGAATCTTACTTGCAGCAAGGAATAGGCATCTGCTTGCGCCGACTCACGAAGTCGAATCGCCTCGGCAGACAGGTGAGTCAATTCTGCCTCTGGCTTGGGCGTCTCTGTCTTGCCGGGTTTCCAGATGATCCACAGTTTACCCGCTAGATAGTCCTGATAAGAATCCTCATCCAGACTGAAGTAGCCCCAGTGAGTTTGGACTCTGTAACGAATGCCATTGCTCATAAAAATACACCTCATTTCCCCGTACTCCCGGAAAATAGGTGCAAAAAATCCAGCTTGCGGGGCTGGTATAACCTATCGTACAAGCTTTGGCACCTTTCTCTCCGGGAGGTTGCCGTGCGGTCATCGGGCTTGTCCCTCGCGCATCTCTTATAGGGGTATTGTAAAATTGTTTTGTAAGACCCGTGCACTGATCCCGATTCAAAGAATAGCACAGTTTTATTTTTTTGTCAAATTGCCCCATTTGAGGGGCAATTTCTTGTCTGCTATTCTACCTGTGACATCTATTCATAATATTTCAGCAAATAAACATATAGAAAAACTAATTGAATTATTTACTGTATTAAAAGCACATCATCTTTAGAAGACATTATGTTTTTTAACTCAGGATGAATTGATACTCCGGATTACTAAGAATTTGTTCCTTCATCTTTTCCAATGCTCTGTTGTAAGTCCGCTCGGAGGCTTTATCCGACTTGCGGCTGGCGGAGTGGGAGATTTCTTCAAAGGTCATGGGTTTTATGGGCCTGTACTCGATTTCACCGTTTATCAGCACCACTTTCCTGACCGACCAGCAGGTATCGCAGAAGCCAAGATGCTTGGCAACCGTGCGCTGTTCCCGGTAGGTCAGGCTGTCGTATGCTTGATGCAGCGCGTCATATAGCACCGCCCGAAAATACAGCTTGTCCGGCTGCGAGGTGGTGTCCACCGAAATGTCTTCCGCCGTTTCCCCGCCGTCCTCATCGTACTGCCGGTAAAAATCTACTCGGCGCTCGTTCAGCGTGCCTATCGCAATATACTTGCGGACGATCTTTTCTCCCATTCCGGTTTCATCGGCAATTCGCTGAATGCTGCTGTCGTTGCAATCATCGCCGCTTAGATGGTAAATTGCCATAATGCGCCGCAGGACGGGATAGGTATCTGCCGTCATCGTGACAACACCGCTCTGCGCTGTGCGGATATAATCATCAATACCGTACTGTATATGCCGCTTTTGAAAAGCGGCAAACGGTGCGCCGACAGCCGGATCGTACTTTTGAAGGGCGGCCAGGATACCGCACACCGCTGCTTGCTTGATGTCCGCAAAATGCTCCGTCATAGCGTATCGTTCGCAGGCGGCCTGTGCCAGTTTGTTAAGCGCAGGTTCCTGATCGTGGAGGTACCAAGTCAGATACTTGTCCTCTTTTGTGGTGAGATAACGGACGATGTATTCTTGCGCCGACAGCTTCGGCGGCGCAGGATCAAGGCGGTACATCCGGCGCTCCAAAAGGTACCGCTGTTGCTCTAATACTTCATTCTGTTCTTTGGACACCGAATGCACCTCCTGTCATTTCATTCTTTTGTCCGTGTCAGCGTACAGCTTAGTGCGCTCCAATTCGGTAAAGTAATTTGCTTTGGCGTATGCATCGTCCTCCTCCGCTTGCTCCAAGCGCCGCTTCGCCATGGCCTGCGCCGCCTGCGCAAACTCGGCAGAGATCGTTCCCCGACTCTTTTCGGAGCGTATCGCCGAGCAACGGCGGTCATAGGCGGCTTTCAACGGGTTATCCTTTGCCCGCTCCGCTTTGCCCTGAATAATAGCGTACCGGCGGCAACTGATCTTTTCGCCGTGGTACAACTCCGGTGCCGTGCCATAGGTGCAGTATTTCTGCCGCCGTGCGCTCTGCATCAGGAAATACTGCTTGCAAACCTCGCATCGCCTTGGATAGTGTCCGTGGTGCAGCCCTTCAAAGAAATCCGTCAGCACAAAGCTGTAATAGCTCTCAAAGGTCATTCTTCGGGCAGTGACAAGGATGCGACTGTTCCGCCGTTTTGGGAGAGCAATATATTCCGTGTGCAAGGGAAATGAATTCATCCCGAATATCTCCGTTGCAATGGGCAGCAGGTGGTATTCGTCAAATCGGTCGGCTTCGTCTACACGAGATACAAACCGCTTAAGCAGTTCAAACGCCTTGCACATGTCCTCCGGGATAGCATCATAAAAGCGGAGAGTAATTAAAACGGTTGCGCACATCGTTTCACCACTTTTGAACAGTGCTTTATCATATCCGGGAGAGAACACATCATCGAATTGCGCTATTGCTGCCCTGCGCCGCAGATAGTCGGAAAGGGCAGCAGCGTTGCCTTCCGTGAATAGCTCTGCAATTCGCTGCTTCTCCGCTGCAATGTCCAAGGAGGAAAAAGGCTTTAGCTTCGGCAGGGTTTGCAGAATTGTCAGAATCTCCTTTCCGGCCTTAATAAAATCTGTTTCGTTCAGATAGCCGGCGCATAGCTGCTCCTGTACATTCCAGTTACTTTGCCGGAACACGGCGATCCTCGCCGCCGTGTCATCTTTATAATACTGATTCAAAAGCTGCACCGCAAAGGTACCCGCCGGGTAGCTTTTGCCGCCTATATGTACACGACCGTCCCGGTAAACGGCAGTAAGAAAGCCAAGTCCATCGCTCATACATCCCGCCTCCTTCTATATTTTATCAAGCCAAGTGTCCCACAAACCGGTCTTGCGGCGATAAAAAGCCAAGATGTTTTTTCTCTGAATTGCCAAACAGAAACATTTGTTCTATATAATTGTAGCAGAAAAGCGCCTGATATTCAAGGATTTTTCTCGTGTTGCGAACAGCATTTTGGATGTGTTGCTATAAACATACCTTTTTCTGCCGTTTCCCCCATTCAATATACAGAAGGCAGTCATCGAGCCGTCGAGGTCACACTCGGCGGCTTTTTTGCTGCCCGTAAAACAGGAAGGAGGTTTAGTCTATGGTACTCAAAATTACGCCGAAGCAGCGGAAAGAAATCAACGCCCTTGTACGCAAAACTTGCTGTAATTGCTATAAGGAAAACTGTCTGCTGCTGGATGACGGTGAGGAAACGAAATGCGTGCAGCTCATTTCTCGGTACGGTATCTACTGCAACTATTTTCTGAAAGCGGTATTACCGGCTGAAAAGGAGCTGTACACAGAAATTTTACGGCAAAACGAGATCAATGGATAACCGCCCGAAAAAGAGTTATCCGAAATATTTTGAAATGCGCTATGCGCAGGAAAGGACTTATGATGAAAACAATCCACAACACAAAAATCATCGGCATTGACCACGGGTACGGGAATATGAAAACGGCCAATTGCTGCTTTCCCACCGGCATCGCCGCCTATGACCACGAGCCGCTGTTCACGGCGGATATGCTGGTCTACGGCGGCAGGTATTATCTCATCGGCGAGGGGCACAAGGAATTTGCGCCGGACAAGATCAAGGATGAGGACTATTATGTGCTGACCCTTGCGGCAATTGCCAAGGAGCTGAAAGCCGAAAATCTCACCGAGGCGCACATTGTGATTGCCGCCGGTCTGCCCCTGACCTGGACAAGCGGACAGAAAGCGGACTTCAAGGCGTATCTGATGAAGAACGCCGAGGTGGAGTTCACCTACAAAAAGGGAAACTACCATCTCTATATTGACGATGTGCGTATCTATCCGCAGGGGTACGCCGCTATTGCCAGCTTTGCAACCACACTGAAAGGCGTCAACCTGATCGCCGACATTGGCAACGGCACAATGAACACGCTGTATATGATCAACGGCAAGCCGCAGCAGGGCAAAGTGTTCACCGAGAAATTCGGGACTTATCAGTGTACCCTCGCTGTCCGTGAGGCGTTTATGCAGAAAACGCAGCGGGAAATCAACGATGCCATCATCGACGAGGTGCTGATCACCGGCACGGCAAACATTGCGCCTGCCGATCTGAAAATCATTAAGAGCGTTGCCGCCGAGTATGTGCGGGACATCTTCCGCAGGCTGCGTGAGCACGGCTATGATGAGAATACGATGACCTTGTATGTGACCGGTGGCGGCGGGTGTCTCATTAAAAATTTCAGCAAGGTAAACGCAGACCGTGTGAAATTCGTCGAGGACATCTGCGCCGCCGCAAAGGGATATGAATATCTGGCGGAAACGCAGATGAAGGCTGAGGCGAAGGGATGAGCAAATATCGGATCAATGTGCGGTTCGATTTGGACAAGCCAAAAGAGGCGAACGCCGCACAGTATTTACAGTCGCTGGATATGCTCCCATTTTCTTCGCCTCCTATTGCGGTTCATAAAGTCATTGCACCCCATAGAAAATTCCTTTTTTGAAGGAGAGGTAGATTGGCAGTCCTGCGACGAAGTTAAGAACACCGCCAACGATGAGCCATACAAGCACTGAGGAAACGCCCGCTGTTGTGATCTGAGTCATTCCGACAACCGCCCCTGCCAGTCCGGAATAAACCGTTATCCCAAAGCTCAAATTCTTTTGGAGCTTTGTGGCAATCTCCTTTTCGTGGATCTTGTTCAGATAAATTAGATACGCAACACCGAACAGGACGCCCGCCAGCGCAAGTAGCGCCGCATAGTCCAGCACATGGCAAAAGCCGTTTCTGCAAAAGTAAATAACACCTGCAATCAAGTGGATCATCCAGCCAATATCGCTGATTAGCCCCAACATCAGGAACGGAATATCCGGCATCATCGCTGTATATCGGACACCCTGTTTCCCCGCCTGCTGAAGCTGCTGGATATGGGCTTCTGTTGTTTTTCTTTTTTCATGCAGGACTTTTTTTATCACACGCATGAAAAATCTCTGCCTCCCAAAACGATTGCTTCTGTCACACGTCCTCAAAGCAGCGCGCAAAGCCACGCTGCCACAGCGGAGGCGGGAATGTAGATCACAAAGTGCCAGATATGCCCCCATGTATGGCCGGGGACGAGAAAGCACTCAATTTTGATGCCGTCAATCTCGAAAGTCTCGCCGTCATGCAGCAGCACCTTTTCGTTGTTAATTGTGACCTGCGGCAATTTATAGAGATGATATATGACTTTTCGCCGCACCTCGCCGGTGAGATACCGGTTTTCAATCTCGCCGATATAGAGCTTTGCGCTCCGGAACAAACCGAGGCTGTCTGCCTCCACCGCGCCCACGTGGTCGGTGTCCTGATGAGTGATGAGGATGTGCCGGATGGACTGCGGGTCGATGCCCAGCCAGCCCATTTTTTCTGTCAGCCGGTCGTAGTTGTACCCGGCATCGATCATGATGGTGGTGTCGCCCTTGCGGTAGAAGAAGATGTTCGCCACCCACTCCCGCACGCAGGCCACGCGCTCATCCACCCAGCCGGTGTTCAGCGGCTTGAATATTTCCTTGCCGCGGTACATCTTGCTCATTTCTCTTTTCTGAAATTCGGTCGCTTTCTTT
>OKSC01002986.1_pt1 | contig 13403 bp, 9 predicted proteins | sample 1601161 | NCBI WGS metagenome assembly OKSC01 (sample SAMEA3541552, study PRJEB24748) | human gut metagenome | biome: human gut; feature: human-associated habitat; material: faeces | place: China | collected 2012
CCCGTTCCTATAATATACTTTCGGTCATTATTATTATATTCAAAAGTAACTATTCCGCTATCTTCTGGGGAATAATATTTTGTTGCATCAATACTTGTTTTCAAAATGATTTCATCACCTACAGCATTGGCAAATGGATTTTTCCCAAGAGATGGCTTCTTTTTATTATCCTCATTATATATTCTTTCCAATAAAGTTCTGTAATGCTCAAAGAATAATGAATCATCACAAAAATCTATATATAATTTTGTTCCTAAACAGATAGGTGTTTTTTTCTCTAAGTTATTATTCCTTACTATCGGAATAATATATCCCAAATTCACATTACTCAGCAAATCTTGTGAAATAATCATGCTTTCATAGCCTGTTCCAGCAATTCCAGCATTTGCTTTATTTACATAATTTTCCGAACAAACACATAGAACCATTTTAGATTTTGTAACTCCCTGTTCCATGAAAAATCTTAAATCTTGTCCTATATGTAAATCCCATTGGTCTAAAATAGCGTCTACGCCATGACCTCTTAATCGAGTAGCTAATGATTTAACCCATTCTTTATGTTCATCGGAATCATGTGAATATGAAATAAAAACTATTGGATGTTCTTCCATTACCTTATTCCCTCCTCATTTTTTCTCTATCAGCGCAAGCATATCTCTTAAGTTACATTCTTTTTATAATCCAGATAACGTTCGCATTACCAAATCCACATCTTTGTTTTCTAATTCCTGAATAATATGCAGATAAGTTTTCTGCGTCGTTGTCATACTGGCATGTCCCAATCTTCTTGCCACACTTGCAATGGATACTCCCGCAAATAAAAGCAGTGAAGCATGGGTATGACGAAGTCCGTGAATTGAAATTTCCGAAATTCCACAAGCTTTGCAATGTCTTGTAAGAATATCATTTACCGTGGAATTGTACACCTTATCTTTGCCAACAAAAATGGGCTCATCCTCAGGCAAATCCTTAACCAACTCCGAAAACTTAACTACAATCTGCCAATCTATTTGAATTTTTCTCACCGAGGATTTGTTCTTAGTAGGAAGAAATCCCCCTTCCCCTTTGTAATCCCACGTTTTACTTACAGACAATGTCTGTCTGGCAAAATCAAAGTCTGCTGGGGTGACAGCCAGCGCTTCTGAAAAACGCATACCGGTCTTTGCCACTAAAAGAATAAACCAATCCCAATTAGGAGCCTCTTTTATGTTCAAGTGCGAAATCAGCGTATGTAATTCGAACTGATTCAAATATTTGATTTTCTTTGGTTTTGGCATTTTCCCCTTGATAATTGCCTTTCTTGTTGGATCCCGCTCAATCAGGCCTTCATCAACAGCATCCAGAATTGCTCCCTTCAACTGATGATGAAAGTCAAGCGTCGTCTGACGCTCGTGCTCTTTGGCGTAATCATTTAAAAGTTTTTGATACATGGTTCTTGTCAAATCGGAAACTTTTAATTCAGGCACCAATCGCTCCACCCACTTATGGGTCATCCGATATTTCGCCAAAGTTGCATCTCTTATTGCATCTTTTTTGTATACATCAATCCATTGTTTGTAATAATTGCAAAACAGTTCTGTACTGTTCATATCATTTAGCATAAACTACCTCCATTTCAAGTACTGCTCACGCTGATATAAACAGTAAAAAACAACTGTCCGCGAAATTCAATGCACTAATTATTTAAAAGCGGTTTTATTTCTTCCTCCAAAGTTTTTCTAAGTTCTTCAATCATCATATTATAATACTTGAACTTTGGAATTGCCCGTTCTTGAGCTTCCTTAAAACTGGTGAAATCTGCGGTACTCTTGATGGCACTTTCATTTGGTATCTCCCCATTTCGGTAATGAGTTGCCGCATACATAACATCATCTTTTGAAACATACCATGTAATGCTAAAATCCATTACCACTTTTTCAATACATTCATGTTTCATGTTCTCTACAATATTGAGAATGGACTGCCCTTTATACTTAACCTCGTCCTGTTCAATCTCTGATACCAAAGTCGACATAATATCAGCAACTTTCGGATTTTCTTTTCTGAGGTCATCAATGTACTGCTTGACTTCCTCCAACTGCTTCTGTCTTTCCTCCGGGGTTATTTCCACATCTTCATCCGGGGTCACAATATTTTGAATCAGATTGATAATATACTCATAATCAATCTTTGTATTACTATAGGCCATCAATTCGTAATCCACATCAATTGGCTGTTCCTCCATCTCACTCTGTGTGTCCTCGGCACCGGCTTTTAACTCTTCCTTTACATTCAGATAGTGTCCTGCATAATCATCGTATTCGTCCTCGGAAATTCCATATTCCGTCAGCATACTATCCTCATACTGGGTGAATGATTTCAACTGCGCAAATAATTTATCAAAATGCTGAAAAGCTTTAACAAACAAAACTTTCTCTTTTTCTGACATTACCGGAATCTCCGCCGGTGTTTCCGCCGATACTCTAAGTGCTTTTAATGCCTTTCGGAATGCAGGTTCAATTTCTTCCCATTCAGCTAACAACGCAATTTCTGTACTTCCTGCCGAATATAATTTCACCGCATTATCCACACATTCTTTGAATAATTTGGGTGCTTGGAACGTCACTATCTGACCATACGTTTTATTCTTATCAAAGATACGATTGGTTCTTGAAAATGCCTGTATCAAGTCATGCGGTCCCATCGGCTGCCTGTCCACAAACAACGTTGACATACATGGAGCATCAAATCCCGTCAAAAGTCTGTCCACTACAATCACCAAATCCAACTGCTCGCTTCTGCTTTGGAACTTTGGTTCTTTCCTTGCCAGACGCTTGTTCAGATTTGCGTTATAACTTTGTATCTGTGAAATATCAAGTTTCGTACCAAACATTTCATTGTAGTCATTAATTGACTCCTTCATCTTTTCCTGATTCAAATGAGAGCCTTCTTCATTTTCTGTCACAGAGTAAGTAATTGCAAATTTCGGAAAATCCGGTAAAATCTGTTTCACTTTCTCATCAATTTGAAGCTCAGTTTCCCCATTTTTGACTCTCTTTAAAAGTTCATAATACTTCTGCGCCAACTGAATCGAACTCGTAGTGAGAAGTCCCTCATATGTCTTTCCTTTTCCGTTTTGGAATCCTAATTTATGATACGATTTATTCAAAATCACATCCAAAACTCTCAGCATATGTGTTTCATTCTCATACATACTGCTATCTGTCTCATCATCCATATTTTTCGGTCCATTATGCTCTACCTGAAATCCTAATACCGCATTGTCATGAATTGCATTTTGAATCGTATATCGATGCAGACGCTCTCCATATAGTTCCTCTGTCGTACGTGGCAAATCTCCTAACTGCGGATATGGATTTTCTGCAAATCTCGGTGTTCCTGTAAAGCCATACCACAAAGAATTTGCAAAGAAACGTTCTAATTCGCGCTTTGTTCCCGGCGTTACCGCTCTATGACACTCATCTACAACAAAGGCAATCTTTAAGCTCTTAATTTTGTTATACTCCGGCGTTCCCTCTGCTAATTTTTTTGTAATCAATCTCTGTAATTTCTGAATTGTCGTTACAATCATCTGACGGTCATCGGATTTTAGCTTTTTCTTTAAATCAAACACATTATCTGTTTGATCTACATCCACTAAATCATTATTTGCATATGTCCGAAATGCCATCGATGTCTGCGTATCTAAATCTTTTCTATCAATCAAAAAGATTGCTTTATCAATCGATGGAATATCCATCAAAAGGTTTCTGGTTGCCTTATAAGATGTCAATGTTTTGCCAGAACCTGTTGTATGCCAAACAAAACCTGATTTTCCCGTCTTTGATGCCTCACGAATCGCTTCAATGGCGTGAATCTGATAAGGTCGAAGCAAAATCAGACGCTTCGCTTCCTCATCTAATACCGTATATCTCGCTATCATTTCATGAGCCTCCGGAATGCGAAGTACACTTTTAGCAAAATCCAAATAATCAGGAACCGGATTATTTTCGTTATCTAACCAACCGCTGATAAACTTCGAATTTAGTTCCGTATCACTTGCCGCCGAAAAATATTTTGTATCAACACCATTACTAATTACAAACATCTGTACCGCTGAAAAAATGCCTGTAAACTTTCCCTCACCAATATACTTTTTAATCTGCCAGAAACCATCCATATAGGAATGTTGTTTATTTTTCAATTCAATATGTATCATAGGCAGACCATTAATCATAAGAGTGACGTCAAATCTTCTGTCCTGTGCCTTTGTCTGGCTTTCCTCATCTGCCAATGCACGATACTGATTAATCACTTCATAAACACTGCTGCCACCGGCAATATGCTCATGATTCATTACTACCAAATGAAGTCTCTCTGTATCACGCTGCACATGCACCATAACTTTTCCATTTTCACCAACCAGCCATTCTCCTGCCTTGTAGAAAGAAGAAAACTGTAATTGGTTTTTTACCTGTTCAAACTCTGTGTCCGATAAAGGCTCTCCATTTAAACGGTCTTTGTTGTTCTGCACCAGAATATATCTAAAATTATTCCAAAGGTCCTCTTCTGTCTTCAAATCCGCCCTGTAAGTCCACTGCGAATCTCCATAAACTAACTGATCAATCAGTTTTTGTTCAATTACTGACTCTAATTCTGCCATAATATCCTCCTTGATTTGTATTGTTTTGTTAATTTCTATATAAATAAGCACATTTTCAGTGCAAAATTCCTCATGATGATGAAGAGTGATGAGGTGGTCGAGGGACTGAAAATATCCCACGATTTTATTTTGCTCTGTTAGGCATGGAACTGATATTGGCATTTCCAAGAATGTATCTGTATGTATTCTTTTTGCCTTGCGACTACCATTAGCGATTATTCCATTTTGAATATAAAACGATGGCTGTATTGTTCTGTAAAACATAAAGTATGGATTCATATATACACAATCAAAAGCCGGCACATCTGCTGTAGTTTCAAGGCTTTCAAGCTCTTCAGGAACCACTCCAAATGCACAATTTAAGAAATCCAATTTACTATATATAAACTGATTTGCATGTCTTATAAAATACTGTGTATTAGTACTTCCAGCTTCCAGTTTTTCATACACGCCTTTTCCCCATAGTTTTACTGTCATTTTGCGTGCCACATCGCCTTTATTTCCAATTTCACGACTTTCTGTTAAATAATCTCCAACCTTACGCTGTTCCCAATCTTCATTGTATCCTTTAAATCTAATTTTCGGTTTTCCCATCATCTCACCTCTCCATCTTTCCAATCAACTCATTGAGTGATGACATAATATCCACATCAACTGACGTCAAATCTTTCAAAAGTGACACAAACTCACCTTGAACCTTCTCTATCTTTTGGTCTATGTCCGCCATGCTTTTTAAAACATCATTCAAATCAATTGGCTCTTCTTCTTCAAATGTGTCCACATAACGAGGAATATTCAAGTTAAAATCATTCTTTTCAATATCCTCAAAACTAGCCAGATAGGATTCTTTTTCAACCGTTTTTCTGTCATTGTACAAATTCAACACTGCATCAATATGTTCATCTGTCATTGCATTTTGCTTCTTGCCCTTATCAAATTTCTTTGAAGCATCAATAAACAAAACATCACGTCCTTCTCTGTGTTTTTTCAGCACAATAATACAGGTTGGGATTGACGTATTGTAGAAAAGATTTGCCGGTAATCCGATAACCGCATATATATTTCCGGAGCGAAGCAGTTTTTCACGAATTTTCCCTTCTGCTGCACCGCGGAAAAGTACACCATGTGGCAATACAATCGCCATAGTACCATTGCTCTTCAAATGATAAAGTCCATGTAACAAAAATGCATAATCTGCTTTTGATTTTGGTGCCAACACACCATAGTCACTAAATCTCTCATCCTGCAAGAATCCTGCTGCCGCACTCCATTTTGCAGAATATGGCGGATTCATTAACACCATATGGAAGTCAGTTTCTTCTCCAGTTGGCCAATCTCCATCTAAAGTATCACCATTTCGAAGTGTCTGATTTTCAGGTACAATACCATGCAAAAACATATTCATACGCGCCAAATTGTAAGTTGATGTGTTCAACTCCTGTCCATAATACTTAATATAATTCGGCTCCGATGCGTATTTTTTCGCATTTAACAAGAGAGAACCTGAACCCATACACGGGTCATACACAGACAAGCCTCTTCTATTTTCCTGCCCTGCAATCGCAATCTTTGTTAATATTTTAGATACTGCCTGCGGCGTATAAAATTCCCCCGCTTTTTTTCCTGTCTCAGACGCAAACTGACCAATCAAATATTCATAGGCATTTCCAAGGATTTCTGCATCTGAATTAAGCAAATCAGCCTTGTCAATCTCTTTAATTAAATTTGAAATAGTATCACTCTGCTTTTGGTCTCCCGTTCCCAAACGATTGGAATACAAATCAATATCCGAAAACAAATCCGCAAATAATGGATCACTCTGCTCGATATTGTTAAATCCTTTCTGCAATTTTTCACGGTTAAAACAATTATTTCTTGCTTCCGTGGCAAAACAGGTATAAGTAAGTTCCGGCTCAATTATGTAATGACATTCTCCACGCAGTTCATCCTTTAATTCGGCAGCACTGTCATCCTCCAAAGCCTCTTTATAAGCATCCAATGCGACCTGCATATTCTCAGGTTTTTCGTCATAAATCAAATCGTAAACTTTAATCAAAAAAGAATCCGATAAATACTTATAAAACACAATTCCTAATAAATAATCTTTGTATTCATTTGCATCCATTTTTGAGCGAAGAATATCTGCTCCACTCCATAACACACTAATTAAATCTTTGCTGTTTTCTACTTCTGCCATTTTTTCTCTCCTTTTGTTTTTTAACGCTTTTTCATTATTTAGTACACCAGTTTATCAAACCTCCTTTTATCTCATGTTTCTGCAATCATTTTAGAGGTATTATATCATATAGGGTTGATATTAACAATTTGAAGGCCTATATAATTCTCAATGTTAACCTATCTATACCGCTACAATGTTTTTAGCAATTTTTTTATTTGCTTTATTCCAATATAAGTTTTACCATCATAAGTGGCAAAAGACCTGCAATATTGGGGATTCTGTTCAAGCCAAGTTCTAACCATAGCCTTTTCCGAATCCCCCTTATTTCGACAATTATATTTGTGCCTTTTTCTAAATTTAATAAAATTCTCACCATCTATACCACTGCAGCGAATTTGCTTTATCACCTCAGATTCATTTTCTTTTGAATCAATGGTTTTAATCTCAACATTTATTTTCTTTGTATTCCAACAACTATAAATCGGCTTAACATATTTATTTGCACACACAATCCATAAAATATCATATCCCATTATTCTAGCAACCGCTTTTTTATATAGATTCTCAACACGAGTTTTCGCAACATACATAAATATCACCATAGCATACAAAAAAATAATAGCAATAGATATACCACCTTCAAAATCACTTAATAATAAATCATTTTGGTAACAAACAACGAAAAAAGCCGCAGCATAAAATAATAATCCAATCACCCAGCAAAATATACATAGAAGATTGCTGATGGGAATGCATATTTTCTCCATAAATATCGGAAATTGCAATATAAAATATGTCACAGCCAAACTCTCCGTAAGATATAGGATATCTCTTAAGTCTATATCTATCTTTTTATCCCATGCCCCCCAAAAAGCAAATACCACCGGAAGAAAAAGTGAAACAATTAAGAGTACATTATGATAACTAGTTGTTGCTTCTTTTTTTATCATTTCAGTTAGATATTCTATTAAATAGCCAATGTACTGTAACAACTTTTCTTTATGTTTTTCAAAACACAGCTTTTGCCTATCTGTATCTATTTGTTCTTTACATTCTTTTTCCAGCATTTCCATCTCTTGCCATATATGTGCATCTCTTAACAAATCATTTTTATCTCCATTTGAAGAATAGTTTCCATATGCATTCAGACACAGCTTTAAATCTCTTAATATGTATTGTGTATCTTTATCATATTTTTCTACGTTTCCAAGCTTTCTTGAAACATTTCGGAGTTCATTTCTTCTTTCTTTCGCCTCTTCTATAAGATAATCTTTCTTCCTATCATGGTCATTAAATATTTTTGTTATAATCGTCGTCAAAACAGCAGAAGATAATACAATCGCTAAGATGTTATCCATAATGAATTCCCCTCTTTCGTTTGTTTTACATTTATTTTTTTCCTAAAAAATCCCCAACTCACATTCCTGTGTTCTGGGGATTCATTCATTACTATTTATTTATCCCCATCAGCGCTTTATAAGCCAATATTATCACACTTCAAAGATGATGTCAAAAAATATGTAATTTTTTGTAATATTTTTATATCCATCATCACCAAACATTTAATTTTTTATTTATTATTCTGCCAACTCCTTTTTTTCTCTCAAAAAGCACATCAATTTTTTCTTTCGGCGTCTCTACTCTACCACACTTCGCTGTCCAATAAACATCCCTGTGTAAAAAAACTTACTGTTTATTTCGTATGCGTTTAAATATCTCATACTGACGTTCCAATTCTTGCTTCTCATCAGTTAGCATTCCTTTCGCCTCTAAAATCCGCTCAATCGCCTGCGCCGGGTCCATCGTATGATAAGGCAAAAATAAATCTCTCAATTCTTTGGGTTTTACTATTTTATATATCTGAGCAGATGTCATATTGTAAGTAAATGCAAAGTATCTATAAATGTAGCCAATCCAAAACATTTCATTTCTTGTATATTTCAGCGAACCATAATTTGAAATGCCGTACTCTTCGTTTATCAACTCTAAAATATCGTTTGCCTGAATATTGCTTTCAAGAATGGATTCATTGTCAAATCTTTTTGCTACCTCACTCTTCATAAAACGTCGAATAAAAATTTCGGAACTTGTATCCATTTTCTCAACAGATTTTTCAAACGTCTCTGCCTGTAATGTACACAAAATTACGCCATCCTTTGAAATTTTTCTCATGCATTTGTCACCTCTTTACTTCAAAATTTCATCAATATACAAGCCCTGCCCTCTATATTGCCTCTTTGCTAATTTAACTTTATCATCTCCAAGTTTTGATTCTTCAAACCTTATATTTTTATAGTATTCTCTTTCATTATTTGAAATATAACAACGCTCTATAAGTTTTGCCTGAGACGCAGCTTTTTCACTAATAAATATATACTGCATGCCCAAATTTGTTGCTGCCAAACAATGTTTACATTGCTCGTCCGTAAGTTCTCCTGCAATAAATGAGTTGATAATCTGAAACATACGATTATCTGCAATGGGAGCTATTACATAATCACATTCTCTTGACTGTTTCACAAGTGCCTTTATTTTCGGGTGCGTCTTATACTCTTCTAGTGTTCCTCTGTAATATGCAATCGTCATCATCCATTCTTGATTTACTTCATATCTTTTACATTTCAGGTTTTTATCATCAAAATTCAAATAATAAACCGATGAATGATCGAATCCTGAAACAAAGGATATTGCTTGCTCGTAAGTTTCCCCGGTATAAAATCCCTGTCCAAAATCATTATTTTGTCTTCCATAATGGACATCTATTTCTCCATTAATCTCGCTTTTAGCACCGTGAAATAGTAATTTTGCATTGGTTCCTAAATCATCTCGCCAAAGCATTTCCTTTAATTTGTTTATCTTGATTTTTTTATCAAATGCATACGAATATACACTCTCCAAAAAATTTGAAGAGGGTCTCGTTTTTCCTAATTCATTTCTCGATACTGTTACTTGCTCTACACCAAGTTGAGACGCTAATTCACTTTGTGACAAACCTAGTATCTCGCGAATTGATTTCAAGTCTTCTGAAAAATTATAATTCATTGTAATCACCACCTAACTTATTTATAACACATTACTTAAACAAGTTCAACATCAAAAATCATTTCCACAAAAACAACCCCGCACTTTCCAAAGTACGAGGTCATTCAAATGATTTTTATTCAGTTTCCTTTTGTTGATACCATATGCACATCCATCTGCGGAAATGGGATGGAAATACCGGCTTCGTCAAACGACTTCTTAATCTGCTCAGTCATTGCCCAGCGGGTCGTCCAATAATCTTCCGGTTTCACCCAGAGCTGAATCAGCAAAATCACGGCACTGTCACCAAGTTCCGAAACGACAACGCGAATTGGCTCGTCAGGAAGTCTGTCTTTCTGGCTCTCACAGATTTTCATCAGCACTTCTTTTGCCAGATTAAGCGGCGCGTCATAAGCAATTCCAACTGAAATATCCACACGGCGGCGGTCTTCTTTTGTTGCATTGACAATGTTAGAATCCGCCAGTTTTCCATTTGGTAAAATGACGGCACGGTTATCAGCCGTTGTCAGCGTGGTGTAAACCACATCAATCTTCTGAACAACGCCTTCCACATCACCGACAATGATGTAATCACCGACACAAAACGGCTTCATAATCAAAATCAGGACACCACCGGCGAAGTTGGCAAGACTGCCTTGAAGGGCGAGACCGATTGCCAGACCGGCAGAGCCAACAATTGCAATAATCGAACTTGCGGCAAATCCGAAAATCTGCGCCACAATAATTACCAAAAATACATACAGCGTGATTTTAGATGCCGAGAGAAAAAAGGAAATAACACCGGGGTCCATTTCTCTTTTTTCCATCGAACGCCGCACAATTTTCAATAGTTTTTTTATAAGCTTTGAGCCTACCGCGAATACCAAGATTCCAACGGCGATGGAAAGAAGGAAATCCATCCCTCGTGGAATCAGCTGTTCCGCATAGGAAACCAATTGCTGTATCACATTTTCCATGATTTATCTCTCTTTCTTTTTGCGTCCGGCATTTGACGGAACTTTCGTACAGGAAAAAATCTGAATCGAAAGTGGCGCCAAACGACACTCTATCGAATTTACTCTGCCATCCCAGTGCTTGCGTTTGGACTGTTTTACGCGCGGATTCACAAAGCCGGTTCCGCCGTATTCGGACGCATCACTGTTAAAGATTTCTTTGTATTTTCCGGCAAACGGCACACCGATACGGAATTCATCGTAAGAAACCGGAGTAAAATTGCAGACAACCAAAAGTGTTTCGTCTTTGCTTTTTCGTAAAAAAGCAATTACACTGTGATCCGCATCCAATGTACTAATCCACTCAAAACCGGCAGGACGTGCATCCAGTTCATACATCGCCGGATGTGCCAGATAGAACGAATTGAGAACACTGACATACTGGCGCAGTCTCTCGTTATCCGACATTTCTCCGTCTACGGCATCCAAAAGATTCCAGTCGAGTTCCCGTTTCTCCGAAAATTCTCTTTCCTGTCCAAATTCCTGACCCATAAAAATCAACTTTTTGCCCGGATGTGCTGCCATGTAACCGTACGTCAGACGAAGTGTAGCAAATTTATCCGAAATACTTCCCGGCATTTTCGTAAACATGGAGCCTTTCATATGAACGACTTCATCGTGACTCAAGACAAGCATAAAATCTTCCGAATATTGGTAAATCATGCTGAAAGTGAGCATGCCATGACGCCCTTTACGAAACAGCGGGTCCGTGCGGATGTACTCCAGATAATCATTCATCCAGCCCATGTTCCATTTCAAATCAAAATCAAGACCGCCCTCTTTGACAGGACCGGTCACCTGCGGCCACGCTGTAGATTCCTCAGCAATTGAAAAGCTTCCATCTTTTCTTTCATGAATTTTTTTGTTCAAATTCTGTAAAAATGCAATAGCTTCTAAATTCTCATTTCCGCCATAAACATTAGCAACCCATTCGCCATCTTCCTTGCCGTAATCGAGATACAACATCGAAGCGACTGCGTCCATCCGAAGTCCGTCAATGTGAAAACGCTCCAGCCAGAACAGCGCATTGGCAGTAAGGAAATTGATTACTTCCGGTCTGCCATAATTGTAAATCAGCGTACCCCAATGCGGATGTTCACCCTGACGCTTGTCCAAATGCTCATACAAACAAGTGCCGTCAAAACGGGCAAGTCCATGTTCGTCTTTTGGAAAATGCGCCGGTACCCAGTCTAAAATAACGCCGATTCCATGCTGGTGCAGAAAATCTACCAAATACATAAAATCATCCGGCGTTCCATAACGAGAAGTCGGTGCATAATAACCGGTCACCTGATACCCCCATGAAGCGTCATACGGATGCTCCATAATCGGCATCAGTTCCACATGCGTGTAACCCATTTCCTCACAATAATCGCAAATCATCGGAGCAAGTTCACGGTAATTATAAAATTCTTTTTCGGCATCCGCCGGCTTTTTAAATGCGCCAAGCGCCACTTCGTAAACAAGCATCGGCTCCTTTTTCGCATTCCATTTTTTACGCTTGGCAAGCCACTTTTCATCTTTCCAGTGATACTTATTCAAATCCCATACAATACTTGCCGTCGCCGGACGACGCTCTGCATAATTGCCGTACGGATCTGCCTTCATCACGCGCTTTCCGTCCGCGCCCCAGATTTCATATTTATACAAGTCTCCGGCACTTACACCCGGAACAAACAACTCGTAAATTCCTGCTGCCTCCAAATAGCGCATCGGATTTCTCGCTGCCTGCCAGTCGTTAAAATCACCTACGACGCTGACCGCCTTTGCTTCCGGTGCCCACACGGCAAAATACGTTCCTTTCACGCCCTCGATTGTCATCGGATGAGCACCCATTTTTTCATAAACGGTATCGTGAATTCCGTTGCTAAACTGCGTCATGTCCACGCCGTCAAACAAAGAGTCTACTGCATAAGCATCCGTTTTTTCAATTTTCTTTTTCCCCTGTTTCAAGACAAAATGATACGAAGGAATTTTTTTTGCCGGAATCAATACCGCAAAATACCCGGTCTCGTCCATTTTTGTCATTTTGTATTCTTTTTTTAAATCCTCACCGGAAACGACAATCGAATCTGCCTCCGGTTCAAATGCCGTGATAAGCACATGGCTTTTGTCCACCTGCTTCGGTCCAAGAACCGTCTCAGGTCTGCCACACTCAGCATACATAAGCGCCTCAATTTCCGGCCACTGCATATAGTCTTCTAATTGTTTTGCCATAATTTTCTCCCTTTTCTTTACTCGTTATACCAAGCTACAATTTCTTCCCCATCTTCTGTGTATTTTTTCTCTTCTTTTGGCATATATTTTTTCATGCCGCAGACAACCGCAGGACTTGACACCGTTCTGCTTCGTAAGACTGGTGGAGGATTTCACGACACTTTTCCCGCAGCGGCATTCGCACAGCCACATCGGGCGACCGGGTTTCACATCCTCTACGCGCCTTAGCACTTTCAGCAAGCCAAAGGTTCGCCCGGTCAGGTCATTTGCTTTGCTCATAGATACCTCCTGAGTGTGGATTTGAATGATTATTAGGTGGATTCAATTTGGA
>OKSC01002988.1_pt1 | contig 13391 bp, 10 predicted proteins | sample 1601161 | NCBI WGS metagenome assembly OKSC01 (sample SAMEA3541552, study PRJEB24748) | human gut metagenome | biome: human gut; feature: human-associated habitat; material: faeces | place: China | collected 2012
CCGATCTTACGAAGTGGTATCTGCCGTTTTTTCTGGCCGTGGAGCGCATCAGCGGATTTTCATTTCTGGTCAAGCCGTTTTTCCGCCATGTCGCGGAGTTCTTCCTGCATTTCGCCGTGCCGGGAATGGAGTGCCATCCGTTCGGCGACGGTCACTGGCCGACTGAATCCGAGTGGCCCGGATTTCAGGCGCAGAATCCGTTCGGCATTTATGCCGAACGCTTCGGTCCGGAGCTCGCAAGGCGGTTTTCGGCGCGCTGCGACGCCGCGATCGAACGCTATGAGCTGCATCTGCTCGATGTGATCCGGCCGGAGCCGCGCGCCCCGCTGCCGCCGGAGAGCCGGGTCGGTACCGACCGCAGCTATGTTTCGCACGATGCCGGACTGGCGAGCCTGCACACCTGTCTTGCGTGTCCGGAGCGCGATATCGCGGTTTTCGCCCGTGCGAGCCGTTACGGCACGCCGAGCCACCAGCACGCGGACCAGGGGGACTTCGCCCTGCTGATCGGCGGGCAGGCGTTTCTTGCGCCGAGCGGCAGCTTCGGGTATCAGTTCGGCGAGCCGCACCACCGGATCTGGACGCAGCAGACCGTTGCGGCGAACTGCTTCCTCATCGACGGGGAAGGGCAGAAGAAGAACAGCCCCGAGGCGACGGGATGGATGGAGACGGAGCTGGAGCGGGAGGATGTTTCGCGTATCGTCATGCACCTCGAAGAAGCGTATCCGATGCTCGAACGCTGTACGCGCACACTGATTTTCAACCATCGTACCGGCGCTTTGACCGTGACCGATGAAATCCGGGCCGCGAAACCGGTCGCGCCCGACTGGCGGCTGCACAGCTATGTCGCGCCGGAGCCGGACGGAGCAGGATTCCGCATTGTCCGTCCGGCCGGCATCCTCCGTTTCGAGGTGCGCGGCCCCGGAGAAGCGGTCTATTCGGCCGGAAACCGTTACTGTTATCCGAACGGAGCCGCGGAGGAGACGGTTCCGTGCCGCGAGCGCGAGCCCCAGTGGCATATGAACTGGCGCTTCGCTCCGGCGAAGGAGTTCGTGATAGAAGCCGTGTTTCATCCCGATTGCAACCAGAGGAGGAAAGAGGAATGCTGAAACTTATCATGCCGAATGGACTGAGCCGGGACTACCGGACGATCCGGCGATTCATCAAAATCATGGAGACGATGGGCGCCTACGGGTTCCGGGACCTGGCCGAAAACGTCTACCCGAATCACAGATTTTCGTGGATGAAGCGTTCGCCGGGCGGAACGGAGAAGCATTCGCGTCCGCAGAAGCTTCGGCTGATGTTCGAGGAGCTCGGGCCGACCTTCGTCAAGCTCGGGCAGATCCTGTCGACCCGGCCGGACCTGATTTCGAAGCCTTACGCCGACGAGCTGACCCGGCTGACCGAACATGTCGCCCCGTTCCCGGTCGAGCAGGTCGAAGCGATCATCGTCGAAGAGTTCGGCAAGCCGCCGCAGGAGCTGTTCGCGGAATTCAGCAGCCGGCCGATGGCCGCCGCCAGCATCGGGCAGGTGCATGCCGCGAAACTGAAGGACGGCATGGAGGTCGTGGTCAAGGTGCGCCGTCCCGGCATCGTCGAAACGATCAACACCGATCTGGAAATCATGCGTTTCATCGCCGGGAAGATGGAAGAGTATTCGGAGTCCTTCGAGCGGATGGAGCCGACCCGGATCGTCTCCGAATTCGCCTATTCGCTGAGCAGGGAGCTGAATTACCGCGCCGAAGCGGCGAATTTGCTGCTGTTCCATAAAAATATGTCCGGCACGTCGAATATGAAAGTGCCGGCGCTCGTGCAGGAGCTTTCGGGCGAGAAGGTGCTGACCATGGAGCGTATTCACGGGGACTCGGTCACGACGGTGCTGGCCGACCCGGAGAAGGCCGCCCGGTACGACCTGAAGTTTCTGGCGGAGGTCGGGGTGAACTCGATGCTGAGCCAGATTTTCGAATACGGCTTCTTCCACGCCGATCCGCATCCCGGAAATATCTTTCTGCTGAAGGGCAATATTCTGGTCTTTATCGATTTCGGCATGATGGGGCGGGTCAGCATCGCCGAGCGGCACGATTTCGTGAAGGTCATCGACTACATGCTGCGCGGGGAGATTTCGCTGATGACCGACTGCGCGCTGCGCATGACCATCTCCGGGCAGTTCGCCGGCAGCCGTGACGATCTCGAGCGCGACGTTTCGGATCTGGTCGACGAGAACATCAATCTGCCGCTCGACAAGATCAGCGTGGCGCACATCCTCGAACAATTGCTGCAGTTGTTCGAGAAGTATCATATGGCGCTCAAGCCGAATCTCTATATGATGTTCAAGGCGCTCATCACGATCGAGCACATCGGGCGGAGTTTCAATCCGCAGCTGAAGATCGTCGAGATGGTCCGGCCGTTCATACAGCAGATGAAGCTGCGCGGCATGGACCCGCGCGGACACATCCGGCGGTTTCTGGATAATTTCGGCGACAACCTCACGGCGCTCGAGTCGCTGCCGCTGTCGCTGCGCAACGTGGTTTCGAAGTTCGAGGCGGGGCAGCTGACCTTGCGGGTCGAACACCACCGGCTCAACGATATCGAGGAGACGCTTTACGTGACCGGTGAACGGCTGTCGCGTTCGCTGCTGGTCGCTGCGCTGCTGGTCGGTTCGGCGCTGATCGTCGTTGCGAAGATTCCGCCGTACTGGGGGGAGAATACCTCGGTGATCGGCATGTTCGGCTTCCTGATTTCCGGCGGCCTGAGTCTGGTGATCCTGATCGCCGACCACCGCCAGCGCCGCAGCTTCCTGCGCGACCGCGTCAAGCGGCGGCGCGAGGAGGAGATGAAATTGCACAAGTGACCGTCTCTTCCCGGACGGCGGGGCGTTTGCGGGCGGTCGTGCGGGTGGACACGGTGTTTTCACCCGGTCGCCGCGGCGCGGTCCGCGATGCCGCCGAATGGAAAATTTTAAAAAACACGGTTCCCCTGTTTGATTTCTGCTGATTGATTAGTATAATATATACGGCAGATTTCCGGGGGGGAACTTCCGGGGCGATGAGTAAGGGATGCAGATGTAAGGAGGTCTGGTGATGGCATGGACTCAGAATGAAATCGAAGCGTGCATTGAGAGCTGCAGGAAAAAAGCGGCGGTTGACGCGGAGTTCCGCAGAAAACTGCTGGCCGATCCCGCTGCTGCCGTGAAAGAGGTTTCCGGCAAGGAGATTCCGGCCGGGTTCAAGATTCGAATTCTCGAAAACGATCCGGCTTACGATGCGACGTTCGTGCTGCCGCCGCTGGTTTCGGGAAACATCTCCGACCGCGAGCTTGACGAAGTCGCCGCCGGCATCTGCGGCATGCAGACCTGTGCGATGGACGCCTGCGGCATAGCCGGGAATGGTTCCAAGTAAATTGCGGAGGGGCTCTATGCAGTGGACGCAGCAGCAGATCGACGAGTGTATCGAAGCGTGTCGCAGGCGGGCCGCCGTCGATGCGGGGTTCCGCGGGAAGCTGCTGTCCGATCCGGCGGCGGCGATCCGGGAGCTTTCCGGCCGGGAGATTCCGGCCGGGTTCCGGATCAAGGTGCTGGAAAACGATCCGGCCTATGATGCGACGTTCGTGCTGCCTCCGGCGGTCTCCGGCGGCGTGTCGGACAAAGAGCTTGACGGCGTGACCGGCGGAAGTGCGCTCTGCGCCTTTGAAACCTGTGCAGCAAACGCCTGCGGGGCGGACAAGTGACGCAGTCGCGCGGCGGATGCTGATTCATGCTCTGGTCGAGATACAACCATCTGTTCCGGTCGGAAGGGCGCGGGTGGCTGCTCTACAATGCGTTGTCCAATTCGTTTCTGGCGCTGCCTGAGCCGTTCGGCGAAAAGTTCGCGGAATTGCGCGCCGGGGATGAGTTCCGGTGCGATGATCCCGGCGTCACGCTGCAGTTGATCGCCGCCAAGGCGGTGGTCGATTCCGGCGAGGACGACCGGTTGCGCGACGTATTGCGCATGAAGCGGCGGCTGGCGGATCTGAGCGAACGCATGCTGCTGCTGACGGTTGCGCCGACGCGGAGCTGCAACTTTGCGTGTCCGTACTGCTTCGAGGCCAACCGGGCCGGAATCGACATGAGCCGCGAGACGGAGGAGCAGCTGGTCCGGTTTGCGGAGCGGTTTCAGCCGGGGCAGTTGTTCGGCGTGACCTGGTTCGGCGGCGAGCCGCTGTTGCGTTTCGCGCAGCTCCGGCGGCTCTCCGAACGGTTTCTGGCGCTGGATTTCCGCCGTTACAGCGCTTCGCTGATCACCAACGGCTACCTGCTGGATGCGGACAAGGCGGCGCTGCTCGACGAACTCGCAATCCGGGAGGTGCAGATCACGCTCGACGGCCCCGAGGAGGTGCACGACCGGCGGCGCACACTGGTCTCCGGCGGCGGGACATTCCGGCGGATTCTGGAAAATATCGACGCGCTGTTCGCCTCCGGATGGACCGGGCGGCTGCTGCTGCGGGTCAATGTCGACCGGACCAATGCGGAGGAGTACCACCGCATCTGCGAATTTCTGTACGGGCGCTATTCCGATCACGCGAAGCGGCTGCATGTCTACCCCGGCATCGTTCATGCGATGGGCAGGGAGAATCCGGATACCGCGTGTCTCTTCGATGTCGATGAGGCGGCGGATTTCCAGATCGAACAGTTCCGCCGGCACGGAGTGCGGAATCACCCGTTCTACCCCGGCCGCAAGCTTTTCAACTGCATCGCCGCGCGGCGGAACGGCTACGTGGTCGGTCCCGAGGGCGAACTTTACAAGTGCTGGAACGATATCGGCATCGCGGAGCGGATCGTCGGCCATATCGACCCGGAGAAGCCGTGGAACAATGCGCTGCTCGCGGAGTGGCTTGAGGGGCAGTGTGCTCTGAACGATCCGGAGTGCCTCTCCTGCGGGCTGATGCCGGTGTGCGACGGCGGCTGCCCCGCGCTGCGGCGGGAGAAGGCCCCGCATTGTTCGCGTTACCGGAACCGGCTGCCTGAATTGCTGGAGGCCCACTATGATGCGACCCGGAGCGGCGACGATTGAGATCGAGCCGGTTCACCTGTTCAACCTGAAGGATTACCGGCTGTTGTTCACGGCGCGCCAGCAGGCGTTTTTCGGGGATTCGGCGCCGGGCGGCGGGCATCTGCTGTTCGGCGCGCGCTGCTGCGGCGAACCGGCGGGCGTGGTGTGGGGCGGGCCGGACCGGAATCCGGGCGGGTTGTTCTTATTCCATTTGTATGTGCCGGAGCGCTTCCGGCGGCGCGGCGTCGGGCGGCGGCTGCTGGAAACGGTGTGCGCCGCCGCATCGGAGGCGGGATTCCGCGAGGTGTATGTGCGGTTTCGCCGCCGGAACCGTGCGGAAAACGCGTTGTGGAATTTTCTGGAAAGGGTCCCCGGGCCGTGTGTCCGGCTGGAGACGGCGTTCCGGCTGGAGCTGCCTGCCGGAGCGGAACGCGAACTGCGGGTGCGTTCCCGTTCCGGGCGGTGGCGGCTGCTGCCGCTGGAAGCGGCGCTGGATGCGCTGGGGGAGACGGAGCGCGCGGCGATGGCGGAGCGGGAGCGGCGTTTCCGTGAAGGGCTGGAGCGGCTTCCGCTGACGGATCCGGCGGCGTGGCGGAGATTTCTGCGTGACGGGGTTTTTCTCGCTCCCTTCGGGGAGCATTCGGAGTTGCCGCAGTTCGGGCGGGCCTGCGTGGAACGCGACTCCGGGCGGCTGGCCGGATGGCTTTCCGGCGAGGTGGCCGGCGGCGGACTGCATGTTCGGCGCGCCTTTGTGGAGCCGGAGTTTCGCGGCGGCGAGGTGATGGCGCTGCTGGCGGAGGAGGTTTACCAATGGATGCGGCAAACCGGCGGCCCGGTCCGCTGGGAGGTGAAGTATTGGAACCGGGTGTTTCAGCGGGGCTGCCTGCGGTACGCCGGGCGTTTGAAGATCAGTGAATCGGTCGAAGACTGCGTGAAAATAATACCGGTAACAGATGGAGGCGGTGAAAATGAACAAAATCGAAGAGAATCTGGCGAAGTGGAAGGAGATCGAGGCGAAGGTGATCGCACGGGCGCTGACCGATGAGGCGTTCCGCACCCGCCTGGAGCAGGACCCCCGCGAAACGATCGAAACCGAGTTTCAGTGCAAAGTCAGCGGCGACGTGACTTTCAGGGTGCGTGAGGAGGAGAATCCCGGCGAAATGACCATTCTGCTGCCGAAGCTCCCGAAAAAGGAGATGGGCGAGCAGTTGACCGACCGCGAAATCGACGACATCGTGGCGGCGGGGAACATCGGCATCGCGGTCGGCATCGTGACCACCGACATCGTGCTGGTCAAGGGGATCGCCTGACCGTCGAAGGAGGGCCGGATTGAATTTTGCCGATTACAAGCGGTTTCTGGAATGGTATATGGGGGACGACGAATTCCGGGAACGGTTCGACTGCGCCCCGGCGGCCGCGCTGCGCGAGGCGGCCCTGAGTCCGGAAACCTCCGTGGAGTTCCTGCAGGCGATCGCGGCGGGCTGCCGCAGTTACAATTTCCGTCCGGTTGTGGAGCGTTTTCCCGCCGAGCTGGCGGAACTGCGGGGCTTCGCGGCGGCGCTGGAGGAGGCCAACCCGTTCACGGTGCGCTGCCGGAACGCCTGCGGCGGCAATGCGCGCTTCGAGGAGTGGCGGGAGCGCCGGCGCCGGGCGAACCGGGCGGTGCTTCAGCCGCTCTATTTCGACCGCTCTTTCAATATCGCGGTCGCGTATGAATTGGGAGTGGGGTGCTCCGGACAGTGCGGCTTCTGCTGCTTCGACGCGCCGCCGCTGCAGGAGAATTTCCGGTACACGCCGGAGAACCGGGAGCTGTGGCGCGGTGTGCTGGCGCTCTTTTGCGAACTGCTCGGCGACCGGGCGGGGGCGGCGGCGCTCTACTGGGCGACCGATCCGTTCGACAACCCGGATCTGGAGAAGTTCTACCGGGATTTTTACGAATTGAACCAAGTCTGGCCGCCGATCACCACGCGCTGGCCGCTGCGCGACCCGGAGCGGACCCGCCGTTTTGCCGGAGAGGGGCGCGAACACGGCCAGCCCGGCTGCCGCTTTTCGATGACGGAGCGCGGGGAGTTGCGGCGCTTTTTCCGGGCGTTTTCGGCGGAGGAGGCGATGGACTGGAGCCTCGTGCTGAACAACCCGGAATCGCTGAACCGCTATTCGGCCAGCGGCCGGGCGCGGCAGGCGGAGCCGGAGATGCCGGGAAGGTGTCAGGAGGACACCACCAGCTGCTGTCTCTCCGGCTTTCTGGTGAATTTGTGTCGCCGGAGCATCCGGCTGGTGTCGCCTTGCGTGCCGGATGAGGCGAATCCGTACGGCTTTCACCTGTGGAGCGAGGCGTCGTTCCGCGACGCGGCGGAGCTGGAACGGGTTCTCGGCGGAATGCAGGAACGTTTTTTCCCGGAAGGGCCGGAGGCGCTGCCGTTCCTGCGGCTGCCGCCCGTCTGGAATCTGGAGATTTCCGGGGGGCGCGCTGAACTCACTTCCCGCTATCTGGTGCGGCGCTTCGCGGTGTCGCCGCAGGAGGCTGCGCTGCTGGAACGCCTGAAAACCGGTATCTCCCGGCGGGAGTTCGACCGGGAGTTCGGCGGGGAGCTGGCGTTTCTCGGGAAAACGCATGGATTGTTGGAAACGCTGTGGAAATCCGGCATGCTGTCGGAGGAGGAAGAGAATTGGACCGGTTCGATATCACGTTGGTGAATATGCCTTTCGCAATGCCGCTGATCGCGCCGCTGGGCGTCGGCGTGCTGTGCGGGGCGCTGCGCAGGGCCGGCTGCCGCGTCCGCTGCCGGTTTGCGAATGTCGACCTGGCGGAGCGTGTGCCGGAGGAGCTTTATGACTACCCCGCCTCGAACGGCTTGAATGTGGATGTGATGCTGGCGGACTGGCTGTTCGCGGAGCCGCTGTTCGGGCCGGACCCGGAGCGCGACCGCCGTTTCCTTGAAATCCTGCAGGATGAGTGCGGCCACGACCGGGTGGTCTGGAACGGCCGCTACCGCTCGTCCGGCGACCTGCTGCGCGACGTTCCGCTGCTGAAGCGCGAGGCGGCCCGCTGCGTGGAAAAGACCGCCGCCGCGCTGGCGGACGGCTCCACCCGGATCGTCGGCTGTTCGAGCACCTTCTTCCAGCGGCTCGCTTCGCTGGCGCTGCTGAAGCGGGTCAGGGAGCTGAATCCGGAAGTGGTGACCTTTCTGGGCGGTTCCGACTGCGAAGGAGAGGCGGGGATGGAGGCGGTGCGCAGTTTCCCGTTCGTCGATTATGTGTTCTGCGGCGAGGGCGACCTGACCGTGCCGGAGATGACCCGCCGGGTGGTGCGGAACGAGCGTTCGGCGGAGCTTCCCTTCGGCGTGTTCGACCGGGCCAAGGCGGAGCGGGGCGTGCCGGAGGTCGCCTGCGTGCCGGGCGATGCGATCGCCGAACCCGATTCGAGCGACTACTACGAACGGATCAAAGGGAGCCGCCTGCACCGGGCCGCCGTGCGGAAGTATTTTCTGGAAAGTTCGCGCGGCTGCTGGAAAGGGCAGAAGCAGCATTGCAGTTTCTGCGGCCTCAACGGGGAGCGGGTCGCCTACCGGCGCAAAGATCCCGGACAGGTGCTGGCCGAACTGCGCCGCGGCTACCGGGAGTTCGGCTGCCGCATCTTCCTGACCGCCGATACGGTGCTTGACCTGAATACGATGCGCGACACGCTGCGCATCTTCGGGGAGGAGGCTCCCGACGCTGTCATCAGTTATGAGACGGTCTCGACGCTGACCGAGGAGCAGGTGCGGTTTCTGGCCGACTGCGGCGTGATGGTGATCCAGAGCGGGATTGAAACGCTGCACCCGAAGCACATCCGGCTGCTGAACAAGGGCAACGGCACGCTGTCGAGCATCGCGCTGCTGAAATTCGCGCTGGAGAATCGTATCCAGGTGCTGTGGAACATGCTCAGCGGCATTCCCGGCGACTCGCCGGAGGAGTACCGCTGGGTGATGGAGCTGATTCCGAAGCTTGCCCACCTGCCGGGTCCGAACTGGGGCGCGATCCGCTTCGACAAGTTCAGCCTGTACTGGAAGGAGCCGGAGCGGTTCGGCCTGAAGCTGGTTCCGATGAAAGGCTACCGCGTGCTGATGCCGGAAGATTCGGTCCGCCTAGAACGGTGGGCGCTCTTCTATGACAATCTGAATCCTGCCGCCCGCACCGGCCAGCAGGAGATCGCCGAGGTGCGCAAGGCGGTCGATGCGTGGTACCGGGATTCCCACCCCGCGAAGCATCATCTGGAATTCACCGCTCCCGACCGGCTCCGCGACACCCGCCCCGGTGCACTGGCGGCGGAGTACCGGCTTTCCCCCGATGAACAGGCGGTGCTCCGGGCGGCGCGCTCCCCGGCCGACCGGGCCGCAGTGGAGGCGTTGCCCGGAAATCCGGTGCGGGCGATTGAAAATATGAAGGAACACGGCTATCTTATCGAAGTGGAAAACCGGCTGCTGGCGCTGCCGCTGATTCCTCCGGGCGCGGAGCGGATCGAAAAAAGCAGAATGCGCTACCGCAGCCTTTTCCGCGGGCAGACGCTCCCCGCCGCGACGGTGTGGGAGGAGGGCGCTTTCATACAGGTCGGCCGCTGAACAGGGTGATGGATGAACAGGAATCTTTTCCGCAAAAATGCGATGCTCAAGGCCGCTTCGCCGTTTGAGCTGAACCGGCTGGTTTCCATTTTCAACGGGCGCGAGGCGCTGGCGCTGCTGGCGCTGGGCGTGACGGTGATCGCGGCGCTGGCATGGGGGATTTTCGGGGTGATCTACGAACGGGTCAGCGGGAACGGAATCGTGATGCTGCAGAGCCAGTTCGACACGATCCAGGCCCCCGCTGGAGGAGTGCTGATCTCCTTCGACCTCGAAACCGGCGACTTTGTCAGGCGCGGTCAGATGGTCGGGCGGCTTTTCTCGTTTTCAGATCTCGAAAACCTGCGCGAAAGCTATCAGAAGCTGAAAATGCTTCAGGGCAATCTGGAGGAGGTCCGCCGGTACACCGACCGGCTGAAAAAGGGCAAGCAGAGCCATTTTCAGAAAAGTTCCGAAGTGCTGGATGAGACGATCGGCCGCCTGAATGAGGAGCTGGAGTGGCTGAGCCGCTACGTGGACAAGGGCAGGGACCTCTCCGAGCGCGGCACGATCTCGCAGCAGCAGTGGCACGAGGAGCAGGAAAAATACCATGCCAAGCTCAAGAACCGCGCCGACTACCTGCTCAAGAAACTCGAGGAGGAAAATTCGCTCTCCGAAGCTGATTTCACGCTCGCCAAGGAGATCATGTCCGTGGAGGTCGAGGTAAACTCCGCGCTTTTCGAGGTCGCGCTGCTGCGCAACAAGCTCGAATACAACACCCGGATCGTCAGCACCCATTCCGGCACCGTGACCAGCGTGAACTACACTCCGGGGTCGATCGTGGCCGCCGAAGCCAACCTCGCCAGCCTGATCGACCTCGACGACCAGACCGACGAGACGTGGGAGCTGTACGCATATTTCTCCGTTGCCGACAGCAAGAAGATCCGGCCCGGGATGAGCGCGATCGTGACCCCGTCGTCGGTGAAGGCCGAGCGCGACGGTTCCATCCGCGGCACGGTCACCCATGTCGGGACCTATATTCTGCCGGTCGAATCGATCGACCGCACCTTCCGCAATGCCGCATTCGCGCAATATCTGCTCAGGCAGTGTGCGAATATGCCGGTCGAAGTGCGCATTCTGCTGTCGCGGGACCGGAACTCCCCGAACGGTTTCCGCTGGACTTCCGGCTCCGGTCCGGATATCGAGGTCAGCGCCGGGACTCTCTGCGCGGCCAGCGTGGTCGTGGACAGGGAGCCGCCGCTGGAACTGGTCTTTTCCGGATTGCGCAGATTCATGTTCGGCCAGGGCGTAATGGAGGAGTTCCAGTTGAAAAACGCCCGGACCGGCGCCGGAGGCGAGTGACCCATGACGCTGCGGAAAAGACGGGTCGAATGCCCGATGGTGCTCCAGATGGAGGCGGCTGAATGCGGCGCCGCCGCGCTGGCGATGGTGATGTCGTATTACGGCGCGGTCGTGCCGCTGGAGCGGCTGCGCGACGAGTGCGGCGTCTCCCGCGACGGCAGCAAGGCTTCGAGCCTGCTCAAAGTGGCGCGCAACTACCATTTCAGGGCGCAGGGATACCGCGAAGAGGAGCTTGACGGGCTGGAACGCCATGCGCTGCCGCTGATCCTCTTCTGGAACTTCAATCATTTCGTGGTCTATACCGGGTGCCGTGGGCGGAAGTTCTGCATCAACGATCCCGCCCTCGGACCGCGGCTGGTGGATGCGAAAGAGATGGACGAGTCGTTCAGCGGCGTGCTGCTGGAGATCGTCCCCGGCGAAGGTTTCGGGCGGTTCGGGCGCGAACCGTCGCTCGCCGGCTCGCTGTGGCGGCGGCTGGAAGGGTGCCGCGGCACCTTTTTTCTGCTGCTGCTGACCGGGCTGCTGCTGGTGCCGGGCAATCTGCTTACTCCGAACCTGTCGAAGATTTTCATCGACAACTTCATGATGGACCGTTTCTACAACTGGGGGACGCCGCTGATCACGCTGGCGCTGCTGACGCTGCTGGTCACGCTCTTTCTGACCTGGATTCAGTGCAACGGCCTGGTGCGGCTGAATCTGAAGGTGGCGCTGACGGGATCGGCTTCGTTTCTGTTCCGGGTGCTGCACCTGCCGGTGAGCTTCTTTGCCGGCCGCCAGAGCGGCGAACTGGCGACCCGTGTGCAGCTGAACGACCGGGTCGCGGCATTTCTCTCGGAACAGCTCGCCGCGAATCTCCTCAGTTTGATCACGCTCTTTTTCTATGCGGTCGTGATGTTCTGCTACGACGCGGTGCTCGGCACGCTGGCGGCGGTGATGGGTGCGGCGGTGCTGCTTCTGCTCCAACGGAAGCTCAAATCACGCAAGCTGCTCGGGCAGAGCATCCAGCTGGATACCGGCATGCTCTACGGCACCAGCGCCACCGGCGTGATGCTGATCGAGACGCTGAAGGCGTCGGGCGGTGAAAACGACTTCTTTTCCGGCTGGAGCGGATTTCAGGCCCGGAGCCTGCTCGGGCGGCAGAAACTGGAGGCCTCCACCGTGCTGCTCGGCACCTTCCCGAACAGCGTGCAGAAGGTCACTGTGGCGCTGGTCACCGGTCTGGGGGCGCTGCGGATTCTGGCCGGCAGCATGACCGGCGGCGCGTATCTGGTCTTTCAGCTGATTCTCGGTTACTTCTTCGTTCCGCTCGAACAGCTGGTCAACCTCGGCAATTCGCTGCAGGAGATCGATGCCGGGCTGAAGCGGCTCGACGATGTGATGACCTGCCGCGAGGACCCGTATTCGTTCGAAGAGGGGCCGCGCCATGCCGGCGAGCCGGTGCCGAAACTGGAGGGACGGCTGGAGCTGCGCGACGTTGTGTTCGGCTACAATCCGACCGCCGAGCCGGTGCTGCGCAACTTCAGCCTGACGGTGAAGCCGGGGGAACGGGTTGCGATCGTCGGTCCGTCCGGTTCGGGCAAATCCACGGTGGCGAAACTGATTGCGGGGCTGTATCGGCCGTGGCAGGGAGAGATCCGGTTCGACGGTGAACCGCGTGAATATTATTCGCACACGGAGCTTTTCAATTCCTTTGCGATGGTCGACCAGGATATCTTCCTGTTTCGCGGCACCATCTGCGACAATCTGACCATGTTCGACCGTTCCATCCCGATCGCGGATGTCGAGCGGGCCGCGCGCGACGCATGCATCCACGACCAGATCGCGGCGCGCAGTTTCGGCTATTTTTCGGAAGTTGGCGAGGGCGGCGGCAATTTCAGCGGCGGCGAACGCCAGCGGCTCGAAATCGCACGGGCGCTGGTGTCGAATCCCTCCCTGCTGTTGCTGGACGAGGCGACCAGCGCGCTCGATCCGGAGACGGAGTTGCGGATCGACCGCAATTTACGCCGCCGCGGCTGCAGCTGCGTGATTATCGCGCACCGCCTCAGCACGATCCGGGATGCCGACCGGATCGTGGTGCTCGAACGCGGAGAGGTCGTGGAGACCGGAACCCATGAAGAACTGCTGGCGAAGGGCGGCTTCTACGCCCGGCTGCTTGCGAACATATGAAGAAACCATGAGAACTGACCGCATCGGACAACTGCTGAACTCCATCGCGACCGGCGAATACGCCTTTTCCGGCCGTGCCATCCCGCTGGACGATCCGGAGAGCTGCTGGATTGTGCTCTCCGGCGCGCTCGATCTCTTTTCGGCGCGCATGATGCCTGACGGCTCCTGCGGCGCGCGCCTGCCGGCCGGGACGGGCGACTGTCCGCTTCACTGCGTGATTCCGGCAACGACGGAAATCCTTTCTCGTGCATCAGCTCGTAGC
>OKSC01002994.1_pt1 | contig 13377 bp, 9 predicted proteins | sample 1601161 | NCBI WGS metagenome assembly OKSC01 (sample SAMEA3541552, study PRJEB24748) | human gut metagenome | biome: human gut; feature: human-associated habitat; material: faeces | place: China | collected 2012
GCGCGACAACGGCTTCCGCCCCGATATCTGAACGGGCGCGCCGCGGGAGTTTTCCGTCCGGTCACACCGCTTCCTTTCGCGGTTCCGTCCCGGCCGCCGCCCCTACCGGCGATAAAACACCGCCCCCGGTATCAACTCCGGGAATTCTTTTTCTCATGAGGAAGAAGAATGTTACATACAGGATTACATATAGAAGACAGGAGTTTGAGAGCCGGCAAGGAAATCAGCGTTATCATCATCGACAAATGTAACTATTTGACAGCCAAAGGACAGGAATGGCATCTCCAATGGGAGTCGAACCCTCTTCTTCAATTCTCCCTCAAAAATTTCTTTTTACGGCTGTTTTTCCTGTTTTCAGGTCCCAAAATCCCGCAATTGTGACCCATTTGTGCCCCCATTTGTGCCCCAGAAAGGAGCCTGCTATACCTATAAAGTACCTGTTATGGTTGGATTTTGACAGAGGATTTCCAAACTTTTTTTCAACTTTTTCAAGCTAATAACACATCTCCATTCTTTCGATTAAGGAGTAAATTTCCTTGTACTTGCTGAAATGGAAAGAAAAGAATTGGCTCATTATCAGACAGAGTGAGATAGCTTGTAATACCATGGAGAAATCTCAGAAAAGTTGCCCTTGTCGTAAAAAGTCTTGGTTCGTTCAAGTTTATCCGTTTCTGTCCGCATTGAAGTGGATTGTTCTGCTGTTAAAACAGGTATTACGAGGCCGGGATTACACTGTTTCAGATTTCGGCCTTTTCCACTCAGAGGGGCGTATCAACTATTCGATTCTGTGGCGAGGCTTCTCTAAAAACCTTTTGGTATTTATCAATTATGTATGCAATCTCTGCACATTGCATACTCCATATATACTACTTTATTCCAATATACCTCACCACCTCACCACAGAATATTTATAATTGATTAAATATAAGGATATTAACTATGTGGCGTGGTTGTGTGGGAGGTATGGTGTGCTTCGATAGGGAAAGGGAAAGTTTGCCTATTTTCTGCATATTTCAGATGTTTGACCTGTGTAATCATTGTAAAAATGTGCAGTTGAGCAAGTGTGCAATTCGAGAAAAGTGTGCAATCTTCAGTAAAAAAGCTCCGGCCTTTTGGTTGACCGGAGCTGAACTGTTTATCTGTTTTTTGGAGTGATGGTATATCGGGTACGATGTACTCCCCCTATGACTTTTTCCTGAATTTCATAATCTTTTTGCAGATATACCCGGCTTCTTACAAAAAGATTGGAGAATTTTTGATTGGAATAATAGGCGAAATCAGAATTAAATTCTGCCAGTTTTTTTCTTATGTCCTCCGTATACCCTTCCAGATAGGAATAACGAGACGAGGAAAAGTAGCTGGCCAGGGCTGCGGCAAGCGCATTGTTTTCCAGAACAATATCCATTCTGTTTTGCTGATTCTTCAGAATCGCAGATTTCATGAATTCTTCTTCCTTTAATACGCGCCCTAATTTTACGGCGAGTTCCCCCCAATCATTGTGACGTAAGCCTAAATTTTCCATTACACGAACCTTATCGGCAAGGACCTGTTGCAACAGGCGGCAGATCATGGAAAGTGAGGCATTGCGATGGATCAGGATTTCTTTTTTCAGTTCAGAATCCAAATCCCGTTCCTCTCTCGTTTCGCGTGTGTTCATGCACACGACCAGTAACCGGGCATTGCAGCCGGGATCGCTGGCAAAATATGGTTTCACACTGTTGATAACCAGTGCCGCATCCCCCCGGAACTCAACCTGTTCTTTGTCGGAGTAAAGTTTCCGTTTTCTGATGACTTCACCGGTGGAATACTTTGCCAAGGTATCGGGCAGCCATTTATAGACGGTATCCACATTATCCATTAATGCAATACCTCCCTTGTCCACACCGATGCCAAAGTTATCCAACCCTTTATTTTCATCCTGCAACGGCTGAATGTCCCAAGCCGGAATACCCCATAGCCAAGCCGCTCCTTTGGAAATCTTTGTCTTACCGGAACCCGGCTCACCTACGATACAGAGAATCGGCTTATTTTCCGGAGCAAATGGCAGGAGGATTGTCCACGCCAAAGTAATGCTTTTCTCTTCTGTGGTGCGAATAGTCGCATCTTTCCACAGTTGATTCTTCCAGAAATTATAGTTCTCTTCCGTATATGTCCAGTCTTCCAGAACCGCTTCCGGCAGGAAAATCACCTGATCGGTTCCATTTGGAACGACCTTGATCCCATCAGCGGTGATACGTACCATTTCATGATCATTGCAGGAAATGTAGATCGCATCCGGCGTGGAATGCCAATATTTCCTCGGCGTAACCACTGGTATGTCTTCTGATGCCAGTAGATCATTCTCTAGATAGCTGAAAAGCCGAATGAATTTCTGATCATTGGTCGGCACCCCCAGTTCTCTGGATAACTTCGCCTGAAAGATTTTATTGTGGATTGGCCGCACAATGTGAGTCGTGTGATCCAGATAGAGTAACTCGATGGAATCGCGTAACATTTCTACTTTCAGGAACGTACCATGAGATTTCAAGTAAGTCAATGTCGCGGTATGGAGCATTCTGTTTTTCTCAATCTCGGTTACTTTGCTGGCACATATCGCAGGAACCAAATCGTACAAAGTGTTTTCAGCAGCAGGAACCGTAGCAGCTTCCGGAGCAATTTCACCAAGTATTTTCAGCAGTTCTTCCGGGGTCATGGGAACAACGTTCGGATTCAGGTAAAGTAATTCCTGCCGAACTTCTCCGCGCAGCGCCATCGGCATTCTGCTTAACCGGGAGGGATTCTTATTTGCCGGATCGGCTCCCATTTTACAGAAGACCGGATACACTCTCCCTTCGATTTCCCGCTTCCATGTTGCTGCATCAGGAACATTTACCCGAAACAGGGCATGGATTGACTTGGAACCGCTGTACGTCAAGGAAACAATTGGTATTCCTTTGTTCAGCATCTCCAGCCAGAAACCAGCCTGTTTTTCCAACTCCTGGCGGAGAAATAGCGGATCAGCCAGAGCTTTTTCTTTATCTTCAACATCGAACTCAACCAGCATATGACGATAGAATGCGACATTCTTATCGCTGCGGGTGGTATCAGGAGTGAACGGATTGATCGTAATGTATTCTCCAAGAGAATCCAAACGATTCAGATAACTGCGTACCGGACAGGGATGATTGTTTTTTACCCCGCCGATACAGATAAATTCGTCTTCCTGAAAAAGTACTTTCAGAAACGCTTCCGCATCCTTGGCCGAACCAGTCAACGAATGAGGGCTGCGGGCTTTTAATGTTTCAAAAGTTACCGCTTTGTTTGTGTCCGGCATCACAACTGGTACAGGAACTCCGGTTGTGATCGTCTGAGGCGCAGGATGAATCTGTTGCAGCGGAAAGCCTTTTTCCCGTGATTCTTTAGTCCGTTCGATGGCGCGGTCAATTTCCGCCTCCGTAATCGGATCCCCCGGGCGGTTGATCTGCGGGAGTTTCAGCAGGTCAGCTTTGATGGTACCATAATCTATATTCAAGTTCAGGGCGTTATGAATATGAGTCATCAGGTACTGATTGCGATTGTGTTCCGGGAAGTCCGCCAGTAATTTCTGGTAAGAAGCCTGTTGTTGTGCTATATTATTATTAGCAGCATACTTTGCTCTTAATATATCCAGCCGGGACAAGCCACTCCCGGCTGTTTCCTTGTGTAAACTCAAGGGAAGCGTTGCCAAATCCAGCATACTCAGCCCTCCTTCCCATACTTGCCGATAAATTCATTCACTTCCGAAATACGGAATCTCTTTTGACCTCCGACCTGATACGTGGGCAGACCGCTTTTCCGCAGTTTCATCAATGTTGAAATGCTGATGCCGAGGTATTCGCATACCTCCTGCCGGGTGACATACGGTTCTCCGTACAGTTCTCTCTTTGCCCAATCGGGGCAAACCATATTTAAATTTCTTTGGGGCATAATGCCTCCTTAATAAAATATTAACCGGTATCCCCGCGCACGATTCCTCGGAACCATGCTGTCAACGGTTCGTGTATCCGGATTGAATCAGGATAAAGCTGCTGTTGCAAAGAACGTGAACGCCAGTACCTGTATACGGCTCCACGCAAGAACAATGTCTTGTTTTTGATGAGAAGAACACTTCTGTTTCTTCGATAAAACTTAATATAAGCAGCGATGCGTAAAATGTCAAGAGGATGCAAAACAGAGCTGTTTTTACAACGAGAAAACGTTATCAATAATGAATCATGAATGCAAAACATGAACATGGCTTATTTGATATAAAATCTATATCTTATTTAAATTCATTATGTTGTGACGTAAACGGCGCAAGATGTTCATAGATTCTCAATAAGATCGCTATTACCGTAAAGAGATTGGGCTTGTATTTTTTCAAAAGTATGCTGTGGCCGGTGAATACTGAAAAATCCTAAAATCTCTCACGGCGGAGCTTGAATTATCGCCTGCGTCAAGGTATTCTTTTTGGCGGAAAAGGTTTTCAACCACCAAGGGGAGGATACCGGGGGATGAAGTACAAAATCATCGACTCACTGGATGAACTGAATGAGAAGCTGCAAGAGCTGAACCATTCAGATGACGCAGAGCTGAGAGTGATCCAGATCAAAAGCCTCGGAAAAGTTGAGCCTCTTCAAACCGCACCGCTTTTGACATACACATCCCCACAAAATGAATCTGCTGCTCCGAAGATCACCAGCCAAGTGAATGCAAAGCCATTGATAAAACGTCCCGTGTTTTATGATGTTGCAAAAACGATTCATCCCCGACTGAATATTGCCTATGAAGCATATCACCCCCGCGGAGCAGTTCTTGTCGATGAGCAGAAAACAAAGATGCTGGTGCTGAACGATTTTTTTAAACAGAAGGGAGTGCTATTTTACCCCGTTGACGATAAATCGGCTAATCTTGACTGGCTGCTTTACCTCTGCCATTTTCTCTTGCCGTGCGGTATACTGGGGGATTATATTTTTTTCCCTTTGCCGCTGCTAAAGATTAAAGGTGGAATAAAATCGGAATTGGAGAGCAATTTAGATAATCCTTTGGTATGGACACAGTATTATCCTTTTGGACAAGAGGATTTTAAAACAGTAAACTGGGACAATGGGTATTACAGTGCAGATAGCCCTGAAAATAAATTTTCACAGCTCAAAAATCATAGACTGCACGATGTTACCGAAGGGAATTTTTATGCGATTCCGATAGATACGATTGAGCTTGAAAGCGAATATACAATCAATCCGGTTACATATAAGTTACTGACTGCATTTGCATTTCCGGTCTATGAGGGTTTGATGGTTTTCGCGCCTTCCGTGTTATGCGAAAAACTGTTGCTTTACCTTGATAAAAAATATCGGGCAAGCGCGGCTCCTATAGAGCAGGAAAAAAAATTGCTGCACCAAGTCAAGAAATCCGAACTGGAAAATTTTGAAAACATGGTCCTTCCAGAAAACAAGTCTGTTATTGAGATCATTGATATCGAAAAAGACAGTGGCAGAAGCAAGCAGATTAAGTTTCGCATATCAACGGAGAAAGAGGATTCTGCCAAAGAGCCAGACATGTGTACTTTTCTGGAACTGAAAAGAATACTGGTTTTGCATTATGTGACCTTTTCCTCTGTACGATTCATTTTGCCAACAGAGAAAATCCAAAAAGTACGACTGGCAGAACGACAAGGTGTTCCTGTTGAATCTATCAAGGGAGAAGTTCATGACGGTCAATACTTTCCAACAGAGGCAGAAGAAAAAAACTGTTCAGAAAAAAGATGTCCTGCTTGTACCTGCCGTGAAGAGTGTCGGCTTCTACAAGCAATATGGGGAGATGACAGCAATACGGATCGTACGAAAGGGCGATTAAACAAGGCTCATACTCCCATCATACGCACACAGCGGTCAAAAATCCCTAAATATCGCCGTTTTGTTTTGGCTTATCCTGTGCGGTTTGCTCCGAAGGTTTTAGAACGGCTCTCCGCCAATCCCCCTGAAGATGTCTCGCGTGACCTCTGGTTGGACTTTATTAAAATCCTGAAAACAACCCTGCCGAACAGTTAATCGCTCTCCCACAAGCAGGGAAAACTAGTTCCTGCCGATTGCCCATACCTCTTGCCATAACTTGAATGCTGTGCGCAAGGGATTTTTTGCCCTGATTTCTGTATTTCACTTCAAGATCATTTTTACGCTACTGGTTTATTTTAGTAGCGCTTTTTTGCAGGTATTTAGTAGCGCCCCAATATAGGGTAAATTATACCCAGGCCAATAATTAGAAAGGAGATTGGACTGAGTACCGGCAGGGCGGCAAGCCTTGAGGCTGTTTGAAAATTGAATATTTTGTGAAAGAAGTGGTATGCGATAAAAAGGCTCAACCTCTAACACAAACAATAAGTATTTTAAATAAAAATTTTAATAAAGGATTATAAAAATGACTAATATTTCAAATTTCACAATTTCAGAAAACATGAACGCTCGGCTTGCCGAGTACGGTCTGACATCGGCTATGGCCGAAGAAAACGGTTGGATATCGTGCGATGCGGCTGCAATTCAAACTTTGCTCGGCTATCTGCCGGATTGCGAGGGACGGGAAGTTTCCGGTCTTCAAATCCCCTTCAGATCTCCATTTACGTCAGAGATTTTGACTGGGGAAGATGGGAAACCTTACTCCGGGGTATTTCTGCTCACCCCCGCCAAGCAGCAGCGTCAGGAAGATGGCTGGATTTCACATACGGACTGGTTGCAACCGGCTATGCGTTTCGGTGGTCACGTATACCTCGGCGCAGATGCCTGCAGGACACTTCAGGCTTCTGTGACCCAACCGATTTATCTGGTGAGCGGAGCTGTCAACGCGGAAGCCCTCTGGCGGTATGGTCTTCCGGCGATGGGAATTGAGCTTTCGCAGTTGATTTCCCCGGAACAGGAGGTTCATCCTGCTTTTGAGCGATTCTTTTCCCTGAATCCGAGAGATGTCATTTTGCTCCTTTCTACCCGGCAGCAATCTCCGGATATCGCACTCCGGCTGCAGGAGGTGGCCAATGTGCTGCTTGAATGGCAATGCAGCCTGCGTTTGGTCCACATGCCGGATGATCGGGAACCCGGTCAGTTGCTTGTTGCAAATGGAGAGGGATATCTTGAAGAACTCTGCCGGAACGCGACTGTCATCAACCCCCGCCCGCAAGTGCTTACCAATCCTCAAAGGTTGGAACCGGTAGCCCAAGCATTGGGAAATGCCGCCCGTCATTATGCCAAAGTCTTCCGTATGACACCGTGGGTAAATCAAAATGGCGGTGTTCCAGTTGCCTTTGACTCCAGCAATCATTCATTTCAACTTTTGCGGCCGGATACATGCCCGGCGTTGTTTGAAAGCATTTCTGAACCTGTGAAGCTTTCGGCGCGAGATAACTCACGGCAACCGGATATTTTTTCGTCCAAAACATGCAAACTGATCATTGGGCATCCCAAATTTTCAGAAGCACTGAATCCGTTAGTCGTATGTTCTCCGGTACCGGTTCTGACCAAGAGTAATGGAGAACTCCGATTAATTCGAGGGTACGATCGGGCCAGTGGAATTTACGCTGCCGGGGAAGTCACGATCCCCTCTTCTCTGGAGGAGGCTGTTGCAATTCTCTCCGAAGTGGATGCTTGTACCGCATTTGTTTCTGAAGGGGATCGCAGCCGGGCCATGGCCCATATTCTGGCTCCGGCATTGGCTATGGGAGGATTGATCGAATCTCACACGCCAATTCTGTTTGTGGAGGCTGACGATTCCCAAAGCGGTAAAGGCAAGAAAAATAAACGTACCGCCGCGATTTATAACACGATTCCGCGAACTGTGAACCAAACGGGCGGACGGGGTGTGGGTAGTTTGATGGAAGGAATTGACGCCGCGCTGATCAGTGGAGTGCCGATCATTACAATTGACAACCTTGATCCGGGGAACAACGGCAGACCTTTTCACAGCCAGAAACTCTGTTCTTTCATGACCGAGGATTGTTATAATGCCCGTGCTGCCTACATGAAAAATACGCCGATCAATCCCAAACGGCATATCATCATGCTGACCACCAACGGAGCTGCTCTTTCACGGGATATTTTCAACCGCTGTTGTACAGTACGCCTGGTCAAACAACCTGAGCGCATCTTTCCGAGTTACCCGGAAGGAACTCAGGAAGAGCATATTTTACATAATTACCCACGTTATTTAGGTGCCGTCATTCGGGTTCTGTATGCTTGGCAGGAATGTGGTTTTCCGCAGAGTGATCTGGCGATTTCAACAGGTTTTGCTGCATGGTGGCGTACAGTTGATGCCATTGTTACCCGTATCATAGGAATGCAATCGGTTTATGACGGATATCATGCTCTCGAAGAACGGACAACCAACCCAACATTAAACTGGGTGCGTGATCTGATGCGATTGGTGGAACGTACCGGCAATCTTGGCCGGACTTTTACAACGCCGGAACTGCTCCGCCTCCTTCAGGAAAACGATATGTGGCGTACGACATCGGACACAAACGCATTTCAGGGGGCGCAGCTTCACTTCGGCAGACGAATTCACGAAGCATTCCGCCTTCAGGGCCATGAAAATTATCTGGAGATTGATTCTTGGAGCCTGACCCGTGGGAACCATCTACAATCATATGGTGATGGGCGTAATGGGCGCAAGGAAATCGCGACCTATACGGTACGTCGTAAACCTCCGGTAACTATGACGACACCGAACAATACCGAAACCGGAAGTAACGCTTCGGTATAATTCATTCATTGGCTCCATTGGCTTCTGTTGAGGGAACGTAAATTTCTGCTCAGTCGAGCCAATGGAGCCAAACAGATTTCTCAGGGGCGCAAAATGCCGACCAACATTAACGTTTTTGTGATGACGGGAGAACAGTCGGATCAAAGATCGTTTTGCTTTCCTTATGTTTCAAAAAGGGGTTTATTGCCAAAAAATAATTATCTCTGCTTGACAAAAGAAAAGGATTATAATATAATGAGCCAATTTCAAAAGTATTGGCTCTCTCGTGTTAATCACTTGTTTTTTCGTCGATTATGCACAATTTTGCCGAGATTCAAAAGAAAAGGGCTGTCGCATGCCTTGTGAGGTTTTGCAACAGCCCCTTAGAGCTCAAAAATGGTGGACCATTTTTTTATTTTCCAGAAAAATTCTCTCCACCTCAAACTGGCGAATTTTTCGAGTCTCAAAAGGAGGAGCAAATTCAGCTTCTCGAAAAATTCTCCGTGAGAAATTGGAACTTCATTCTACCTCAAAAAAGAGTTTGAACATCGCGAAAATGGTAGAAAAGAGATTCGAACTTCCGACCTCTACTCATGACCTGTCATACGAAAAAATCAGACTGGCAGACTGTCATAAAATCCCTATTTTTTCTGACAAGAGCGAAAATCCTCACGCGCGCGTAACGGGGGTGCATAAATTCCTCACGTTCACGCCGCCATCGGTTCCCGTCGATAACCGTGAAGCAAGCCACCAAGAAATGAAACCTCTCTGACCGGGGCATTCATATCCTGCGGATACGGTTTGACCATTTTGCCGCCAAGCCCGGCATGGGGACGATAATGGTTCCAGTATTCAAGATATTCCTTGACCGCCAGCCGAAGTTGCCGTTCTGATGTAAAAATAATCTTGTTCAGACACTCTGTCTTGATCGCCCGAATGAAATTCTCCATGCGGGCATTCATCTGCGGTGTGGACGGCGGCAGCCTCTTGATTTGAACCCCAATAGATTCAAAAACAGAATCGAATCTCTTGTTGAAAAGCGGATCGCGATCATGGATCAACGCGATGTGCAAGTTTTTTAATGGAAAATGGAAAATTGGAAGAACGCTGACGCGTTTGCCCGGGTTCCCTTTGTAAAAAGCATTTTTAACAGACAAACGGACATTCGGACATTCGCGTTTTTCCACTTTTTACATTTTGAACTTGGAGCCGGGAAGACATTTCTGATTTTAGATTGTGTGAAACGCTGTTTCCTTTCTTCAATTTTCCATTTTCAATTAAAAAACTTGCACATGGAGTAAAATCATGAATTGCTTCGGGTGATTTCCGCTCCGTTCGATGCGGGTTTCGACTCCTTTCGCATTTGTGACTTCGCATTCCGGAAGGCGTATAAGTTTGGAAAAAATGGAAAAATTCGCCGATTATTTCAATCGAGACCTTGAAAACAAATCAAACGCAGTTATTATTATAACATTGGTAAATCGTTTTACAAAATCGAATGTTTTTAAATGAAAAAAAACACACGCCCTACATTGAAAGAAATTGCCAAACTGGCCGGAGTTTCGTCGACTGCGGTATCGCTGTATCTGAATCAGCGGCCGGGAGCGGAGAAGTTTCCGGAAACAACGCGGCGACGGATCGACGAAGTGGTCCGGGCAACTGGCTATCGCGCCAACTTCACAGCACGGTCACTACGTACCGGACGAACTCGGACCATCGGACTGGTTGTTCCCCACATCAACACGGAGTATCACTCCAACTTCGCCGAAACCGTCTACCTTGCCGCCGATGCGCGCGGCTACGATCTGATCGCGTCGATCATCCACTGGGATCGGGAAAAGGAGTTGAGCGCATTGCAGAAGCTGATTGACCGGCAAGTCGATGGGGTGATCTATCTGCCGCTCCTGACTAATACCGCCCCGGAAACACTTACATTCATCCGCGATACGGGATATCCGATCGCCCAGTTTGACATTCGTCTTGACGATGGCATCACAGTAGTTTGCGCATTCCAGCAGAGTATTGACGAACTCTTTCGGCGATTCGCAGCACGCGGTTTCAGCCGTGTCGCAGTGGGAATCGGCATGGGCGGCGACTGGAATTTCTCTGCTGGTGGCGAGACGCTGGAAGTCTATCGTTTTCCCTACGACGACTTCACCGCAATTCGGCATCTAATCCTGACAAAACAACCACAGGCGGTACTGTTGAACCCCGATGACCTCCTCGCGAAGTTGCTTGAAGCGCTACGATGTGACCTGCCGAAAACTACGCTGCCGGAGTTTTACACCTTCTACTCCCAGTGGGAAAGCCGTCACGCCCCGAGCGGAATCGCCGGATATTTCGAAATGCCGTCCGAAACGGTCGCGCGCCTCGCGACTGATCGATTGATTGATTGGATCGAAACCGGAGAACGCCCCGAAATGCATCGCTTTATTCTATCGAACCATTTTCTTGATCGCAGTGTATGGAATATTGAAAAACAAGTTGATGTTTGAGAATTTTATTCAGTTCAAATTTGCAAAAACAATAGAATCTCTCTCGATGTCGAAGTTGAATTTCATTAGAATAAGGAGGTCGCATGCTGAAATCGCAATTGCTGTTCGGAGTCTCCCTCGCCGCGCTGGGTGTCGCGGCAGCGGAACTCGCCCCGTATGTGCCGGCGCCGCACCAGTTCCAACGGGTGCAGACCGTGCCGGCGGCGGAAATCGCCGTCACTGCGCCGGACGCGGCAAAAAAGCTGACGGTCGGAGATTTCATCAAGACCCGCTCCCTGAACGGAATCTGGAAATGTTCCGGGCTTGAAACCTCCGCCCGGCCGATTCCGGCCGACGACGGGCTTGACCGGAAGTATGCCGGAACCGCATTCGACGACACGAAGTGGGACGACATCGCCGTACCGCTCAACTGGTACAAGAAATATCCGAAGAAGCAGACCACCGAAGAGCCGTACGTCCGCGGCTACTACCGCACCAGTTTCAATCTCACGCCGGAGGAGCTGAAAAACAGCCGGATCATGCTGAATTTCGACGTGGTCGGCTACGATGCGAAGGTGTTCCTGAACGGCGTCGAAGTCGGAAATCACCACGGCGATTTCACGCCGTTCAAGCTCGATGTGACCGGAGCGGCGAAAGCCGGGAAGAACGTTCTTGCGGTCCGTGTCTTCTCCGACAACGGCCCGACCTTCGGCGTCCGGGAGAAGATCACGCACGTCTACGGATCACAGTGGTCGATCAACAACATCAAGGGCGGCATCTGGCAGGATGTGACGCTCAGCATCGAGCCGGAGCTCCGCATCGACCGCCTGACGGTCACGCCGGACCTCGCGAAGTCGGGCATCACCGTCGACTGCCGGATCGTGAACCCGACGGAGAACAGCATCAAGGTCGATCTCCTCGGCAAAGTCGTCTCCGCCATGAAGGGTGAAAGCGGCGCGCCGGTCGGGCAGGCTGCCGAAAACGGTTTCCTCCTGAAGCCCGGCGTCAACGACACCACAATCACGGTCGGACTCAAAGAGCCGAAGAAGTGGTCCATCGACGCGCCGTATCTGTATCACTTCGTGCTGTCGCTCTCCGAGCGGGGGAACATCGTCTCCGCCGCGAGCGCCCGGTTCGGCTTCCGGGAATTCCATGTCAGAGACAGCAAATTCTATCTGAACGGCGAGGAAATCTACCTCTTCGGCGAGAACATCCCGTCCGTCACCTACGGCGGTCACGGGCTCTCGACCGCCGAAGAGGAGAAAAAGCTCGAAAAGTACATCCTCGGCTGCCGCAACCTCGGCTACGTCATGCTGCGCAACGCCCATATGCCGATCATGCCGAAGGCGCTCGAGGTCGCCGACGAATGCGGCATGATGATGTTCAACGAATGGGGCTGGTGCTTCTCGAACGGAATCGACGCCGACGCCTTCCATAAAGTCAATCAGAAGGAACTCGAGGAGTTCTTCCACGCGACGGCCAACCATCCGTCGGTCGCCATGTGGTCGCTCGGTAACGAGGTCGTGCACCGCAACGCGCCTCCGGTCGCCCGCGAAATGGACCGGCAGGTCGAACTGATCCGCAGCCTCGACAAGCAGAAACGCCCGATCAGCACCTTCTCGGGGGCCGGCGGCTGGCGCTCCTACGGGGAGACGAAACTCGACACCGATGTCCGCGACCTGCACACCTATACGGCGCTCTCCTCCCCGTGGACCAAATTGCCGGAAGAGCTCGCGGAGATCGTCGAGGGCGACCGCCGCATCTACGGCGAAAAAGAGCTGACCCGGCCGCTCGTCGCCTGGGAAAACGTCGGTTTCTCATGGGGAATCTATTCCGACCCGAATTTCAAGCGCGGCGACGTGCGCGAATATGCGAAATATGTCGCCAAACCGACCACCTGGGGCAATCCGAACGGCATCGGCTTCACCGGCGCCGCACCGCTCTTCAAGGCGCTCGGTCCGAATTTCAACGCCTGGGCTCAGGCGCACTACGGACGCCGGATTTTCGAGATCTACCGCCTGACTCCGGACTACACCGGTTTCGCGCCGTGGTTCAGCAACAGCAACCTCAGGGAGGCGACTCTCTGGAACCAGCCGGTCTTCCCGTCGCTGCACACCGAAGCGCTGACCTTCCCGCGCAACTTCTTTGCAGATGAAACGACGAAATGGCAGCTTTCGGT